>ENA-ORSC01002515-ORSC01002515.1-human-gut-metagenome-genome-assembly--contig:-NODE-2515-length-10958-cov-4.670366_pt1 | contig 10958 bp, 12 predicted proteins | sample MGYA00242178_ERZ509140 | MGnify/ENA primary metagenome ERZ509140 (study PRJEB26280, sample SAMEA2338681) | human gut metagenome | biome: human gut; feature: human-associated habitat; material: faeces... | reverse complement strand
ATGATAAATAGAGGTTTGGCTAAATCTTATAATGGAGGAGCTAAGCTAAAGCCCACAGAGTGAATTTCATAAATATGAATTTTATTTTAAAAATAAAGAAACTTTACATAATAGATAATAGATAATAGATAATAGATAATAGATAATAGATAATATAAAACAATAAACTAAACCTCTAAATATTAATAAAATATTCTAATAAATATATCAAATCAATTTATAACAAAGAATAATTAAAAAGGAATCGGATAAAAATTCTTAAAATTCTTAATATAATTTCTTAAATAATTTAAATTAAACTCTCCCGTTCTTTTTAAAGTTTCAGCTTCGATTTTAATCATTCTTTTAACATCTTTATTTCTGCCTAATTTTTTATATAATCTTTTTAGCGTCATAACGACTGATAAATCGCTATAATGCGGCAAAGTTTGATTAAATAAAGATAGAGCTTTTTTCAAATCAAATCCTTCAAAATTATTGAGAGCGAAATAAGAATATAATAAAGCTATATAGCTATGAGAAAATCTTCCTCTCGTTTCTGCTATTTTTTTTACTATGCTTAAAGCTTTAGATTGATTTTTTTCAACTCCTATTCCGTTATAATAACAGTGAGCCAAAGCGGCTTTTGAGCATGAACATTTTGAATTATTTATTTTCGCTATTTCGTTAGCTTTAAAATATATTTCAAAAGCTTTATTTTCATTTTTTTCGACTCCTCTACCAAGCTCATAACCTCTTCCCATTATAATATAAGCGCATTCCAAATTTGCATCCAATTCTATTGAATTATTAGCAAGTCCAATTGCAAGCTCGGGACAAGGTGCTATAATATTTCCGTAAAATAATTCTTTAGCGTATAAATAATAAGATAATGCATCGTTTAATTGCATAGACAATTTTAAATTTTCAATTCCTTCCAAATAATATTTATAATCCATATTATACATCATTATTTTTGCAATGCTTCTATATATTAAAGCTTTATCTAAAGTTTCATCGTTAAGACAAATTTTATAATTTTCAACTATCAAATCGTAATTATTAGAGCCAATCATTTGCAAAGAATACGCGTAAATAAATCTTATATAATAAATATTATTTTCTTCAATATCTTTAAAATCTTTATTATTATTTAAAGATAAAAATTTATTTAAAAACTCTTCGCATATTTCAACTATTCTTTTATAATTTTTTAATTCGTAATTTACAAATATCATTAAATTATAAATCGAAGTTTTTTTATCTTTAATCTTTTCCAAATATTCCAAAGATTTTTTATAATCGTCTTTGTTTTCTGCATAATTATAATAAAACTCGGAAATTCTCTGATAAAGCCAATCGTCTATATCTTTTGTATCTTTAATAATTTTTTCAAATTCTTCTTTCGCTTTATCTATCTCGCCTTTATAAGAATATAAATTTCCTTTATAATATTTATATTGAATGCTCTTTATATCGTCTCCTAAAATTTCAATAACTTTATCAATTAAATTAAAAGCTTCATCCAAATCTTTATTTGTTTCTTCATTTTCTTTATATTCTCCGCTTTCAATAATCATATCATGAAACGCTTGAGTTTTTCCAAGCAAAGAGGCTAAATTATATTTATTTTTACTTTCAAGCAATTTATCGTAAGTTTCAATAGCCTTTCTATAATTTTCTTTTTCAAAATGCCATTCCGCTATTTCATACAAAGCGTTATAATTTTTATTATTTAATTCAACCGCTCTATTTAAAAAGAAAATTGCATCTTCAAAAAAATCAGAATTGATTGAGTTTTTAGATAATGCGATTCCTTTCAAAAAATAAGCATCGTCATACATTGGAAAATCTTGAATTAATTTATTCGCTTCCGCATCGGCTTTATTTAAAATATCCAAATTATAATAACAAAGCCCTCTTTCAAATCTCGCCATTTTGCTATCTTCAATATCGACTCTTTTAATAAAATCATCGTAAAAACCGATTGCTTGATGAAAGTCCGATTCGTCTTTTCCGTTGTTTAAATAACTGCTCGCTAAAATAAGCAAAGCATCGATTGAAGTTTCTTTAGATTTTTCCAAAAGAATTTGAGCAAACTCTCTCTCTTTATCTACATTTCTTACGACTCTATTTAAATACATTAAGCCTCTATATGCGTCTATTATATTAGGGTCTATTTCTATCGATTTACTTAAATCATGTTCTATAGTAGAATATATTAAAGATTTTGTAGCTTCCAAACTATTATCGTATTTTTCATTTTGTATTTCTATAAACGCCGATTTTCCGCGCATATAAAAAGCTATGGCGTTATTCGGTTCTTTAGATATTATTAAATCTAATTCTTTTATAGCTTTTCTAAAATCGCCTTCGCTCATATATTGTTTTATTTTATCTAAAGAATTCATAATAAATAGAAATATATATAAATCTTATTATCTGCGGTAAAACCATAGTAATTATTAAAAGAAAAATCAAAGGCGATATATCTATTACGCCGATTATAAATTTACTTCTAAAATCTCCAAATATTCTGTCGATTATTCCGTCTGTTATATTATAAAAAAATCTAACAATCGGATTATAATAATCCAAATTAATCGCTCCGAATGCGGTTAACCAACTTATGATAATCCAAATAAACCATATAAAAGAATAAAGTCTTAAAGTTTGTATTATCAAAACATATATAAAATCAATAATCCGTATAAGCATATAAATCCATTAATCTATTTTATTTAAAGCCTCTTCAATATTAGCGGCTGTATTTACTATATTCAAAAATTTCATAGCTTCAAATAATTTTTTTAACTGACTCGTCAAAGAACAAAAATAAACTTTTCCTCCTTTCTCTGAAGAGATTCTTAAAATTGAGGCGATTAAACCCAAAGCTGAAGAACACATATATTCCGTTTTATGAAAGTCAAAAATAAAATTTGAAACTCCTAAATTCTTTATATAAGATAATTTATCTTCAAGTATATCGACATTTTCCGATATAATATTTTTTTCTATATGTATAATAGCCGTTTTGTCTTCAATTATAGTTCTTACCAATTAAAATCTCCTTTAATTAAAATAACGGATAAATTGCAATATATTATATATAATAAAAAAATCAAGTATTTATTATGCGATTTATTTTTTCCATTCTATTAAAATCGGACAATGGTCGCTTCCCATAACTTCGCTTAATATATCCGCTCTTTTAATATCTTTTGCAATTTCATTATTAACAAAAAAATAATCTATTCTCCAACCGACATTTGTCTCTCTTGACCTAGTTTTCATGTCCCACCAACTATAATGTCCGTTTTCTTTAACAAACATTCTAAATGTGTCGGTAAATCCTTTGCTTAAAAATTTTGTTATAAGCGCTCTCTCTTCGGGCAAAAAACCTATGCTCTTTTCATTTTCTTTTGGGCGAGCTAAATCAATAGCCTCATGAGCGATATTCATATCTCCGCATAAAATAATATTAGTTTCGTTTTTCAATTTGCTTAAATATTTAATAATCTCTTTGTAAAAATTTAATTTATATTCAAAATGCTTTTCAGACTTTCCGCCATTTGGAAAATAAACATTGAATATAATAAAATCGTCAAACTCTAAAGATAATATTCTTCCTTCTCTATCCGTGAATTTATTTCCTATTTTATTTTTAATTTCTTTATTAGGTTTTAATTTTGAATAAATCGCTACTCCGCTGTATCCTTTTTTAATTTCTGGGTCTGCAGGATTAAGAAATAATTTATAACCTTCTATATTTTTTAAGTCTTCTGGAAGCTGTTCTTCAAAAGCTTTCGTTTCCTGCAAACATATAATATCGGGATTTTCTTTTTTTATAAAATCAACGAGTCCTTTTTTATAAGCCGCTCTTATTCCGTTTACATTCCATGATATTATTTTTAAATTTTTCATTAATTAATTTTCCTTAATTTAATAAATATATTTTTTAAATTATAATTTATTAAATATAATAATACAACCTTTAATTAAAAATTAGCTTGACAAATAAGACTTATTATAGTATCATTATAAATAATTATTTTTTTAATGAATATTATTTTAAATTATTAAGGAGTTAATAAATGGCAGTTCCAAAACATAGAAAATCGAAATCAAAAACAAGGTCGAGAAAAGCGGTTAATGAAAAAAGATTTTTAGGCTCTTTGTCTATATGTCCTCAATGCGGGGCGGAAAGAATGCCTCATAGAATTTGTCCAGAATGCGGTTTTTATAAAGATAGAGTTATAAAAGCGCCTAAATCTCAAAACGAAGGTTAATATTCGGGAGTTTTAATGAATTTAGCTATAGATGTGGCAAGCGGCGAAAAACCTACCGAAGAATTGGTAGGCGGCGCTATAAAGTCTTTATTTTTAAATGACGATGTTAATTTAATATTAGTAGGAAAAGAAAAAAGCATTTTAAGAGCTTTATCAAAATTAAAATACGATAGAAATAGAATCGATATAAAACATACTAATCAAATTATAGATATGAACGAAAGTCCAGCATCGGGAATAAAACATAAAAAATCCGCTTCAGTTCTTATTGCCGCTCGATTAGTTTCAAATAAAGAAGCGGATGGTTTTTTCTCGCCTGGAAATACGGGCGCTACTTTAGCTGCGGCATTAACGGAAATAGGAAGACTTAAAGGCGTTATGCGTCCTCCTTTGGTTTCAACGCTTCCTAAAATAAGCGGAGAATTTTGCATGATGGATATGGGAGCAAATGTAGATTGCACGTCCGATTATATCGCTCAATTTGCCGTTATGGGAAGAGTTTTTGCTAAAAGATTTTTGAAAATTGATAATCCAAGAGTCGGGCTTTTAAATATTGGCGAAGAAAATAGCAAAGGAAACGCGGAGACAAAAAAGTTTTTTGAAAGACTTGAAAAATTGAAAAAAATTAATTTCGTTGGAAATGTTGAGCCTAACGATATGTTAAAAAGCGATTTAGCCGATGTCGTAATTGCGGACGGATTTAACGGAAATATCGTATTAAAAACTATGGAAGGCACGGCTTCTCTTATGGTTAATTTGCTTAAAACCGAAATTAAAAAAAATCCAATTAGTATTATGGGCGGACTTATGATGAAACCCGTTTTTAATAGTTTAAGAAATCAAATGAGTTCGGATTCTGTAGGTTCGGCTATACTTTTAGGATTAAACGGCGGAGCTTTTGTCGGACATGGAAAAACGGGAGGAAACGGAATTAAAAATGCCGTTTTGAATATGTATAATTTTTTAGATGCAAAAATTAATGAAAAAATAGCGAAAGAACTTTATGATTCTGGAGTAAAGAGAAGAATTTTTTAATAAATTTAAATAAAGGTAATTTATATGGTTTATATAAAATCTTGCAAAGGCTTGTATAAAAACGAAAAAACTAAAATGCCCGCTTCCGATTTGGTATTAGAACCCGTTAAAGAAGTTATTAAAGGCATGGACGCTCTCGATATAGACGGAATAATATGCGCGACTATAACTAAAGATTATGTTTATCCTTCGGCGTCTTGTATGCTCGGAGGAAAAATAAACGCTAAAAATGCATTTTGCTACGATATAGAAAGCGATTTTACGGGATTTATAAGCGCTTTAAGATTAGCTTATTCGTTTGTAGAGAGCAAAAGATATAAAAATGTATTGGCGGTTTCTTCAGAATCTTTTTATATATGCGATGATAAAGATAGATTTAACGATGCTAGCGTTGCCGCTTTAATTACGAGCGAGAAATCAAATATTCAAATAGATTTTATCGATTCTACTACGGACGGTTCGGCTTTAGAAAATTGCTATATTCCTATGGGCGGAGCCGTTAAACCTTATACAAGAGAAGGAATTATAAATAAAGAGCATTTTATATATATTAAAGACAATAAAATATTTGAAGAAGAAGCTAAAAAATCCGCTTTATATGTAAAAGAAACTTTATCAAAAAATAATATAGAAATAGATTATTATATTCCTTCGTATTTCAATAAAGAATCTTTTGATAATTTTGCAAATAATTTATCGGTTGATAAAAATAAAATATATTCTAAAATGGAAAATTCAAATTCTTCTTTAAGCGCGACTTCGGGAGTTGCATTTTCTATGGCTTTAGAAGACGGAAGTATAAAAAATAATAGCAAAGTCGCTTTATGCGGATTTGGAAGCGGTTATACAAAAGCGCTTGCCGTTTTTTCAGTTTATTAAGAGAGTTTTAACCATGAATAAAAAATTATTATTTATAATTATTTTGATTTTTGGAATAATTGCATGTTCGGAAAAATTTAATTATGGCGGTTTAAATGACGATAAAAAAATTATAAAAGCTATAGAAAATAACGATATTAAAACCGTTAAATCAATTTTGAAAGAAAGAAAAATTGATATTAATAAAATACATGAATTTTCAAATATTTTTGAACTTAATGGAACTACAAACACTGAAAAATATACGGCTTTAATTAAATCGGTTCAAAAAACAAATTATGAAATAAGTAAACTTTTAATAGAAAACAACGCCAATGTTAATATTAAATACGAAATTAAATCGCTTCCTTCGGAACAATATTTAAAATTAACGGCTTTAGAAATTGCAGCAGAAAGCAATGATTATAAAATGGTTAAACTTCTTGTTGATAATGGAGCGAATGTAGATGAAAATTCTTATTTTACAAGAGATTCTTTTGAGAAATATAAAATTTTTACTTTAATGACGGCTTGCGTAAACGGTAATCTTGAAATGGTAAAATTATTTATAGAAAACGGAGCGGATATAAATTCTAAAGGTTTATTAGGAGACGAAACGGCTTTAATAGTAGCCGCTAATTCGGGCAAAAAAGATATAGTAAAATATTTGATAGAAAACGGAGCGGATATTAATGCTAAATGTTCCGTTTATAAATATACTGACGGCTATACGGCTTTAATGTATGCTTCCACAAGAGGATATTACGAGATTGTAGAGATATTATTAGACAATAAAGCTGATATTAACGCGACTACCGATTTAGGCAGAACGGCTTTAATTGAGACTTTAGTCGGTTTTATTTATGATTTGCCTGAAAATGGATTATATGAAACCGTTAAAATTCTTATAGATAGAGGAGCGGATATTAAGATAAAAGACGAGGACGGAAAAACCGCTTTGGATTATGCTAAAGAGAAAGAACTTAAAGATATAGAAGAGTTATTAATAAATTCTTTAAGTAATTGATTTTATCGTGGTTGTTTTATTAAGAAAAAATTATTTCTTATTTTTAGAAAATATTAAAATTAATTAAAAAATATTTAAATTATTATTGACAAAATTTTTTAGATATTGTATAATTTAAAATATAAATAAAAAAAGTGATGGAAAATTTATATGAGATTTAAAAACATTGTAAGTATGTTGAACAGTACAGTACAGTACAGTACAGTACCATAAGTTTAAACTTTTCAAAAATAAATCAATCGAAAAAATTATTAAAATTTTGTCCGTTTCTTTCGGATACATTAAGCACGATAACTTATCGGGAGAGAAGAAACCCGATTTTGTTATAAATAAAAAATTTTTCATAAAAGGAGATAATAAAATGAAAAAAATTAAAAAATTTCTTCTAACAATTGCAATGACGATGGCGCTCGGAACATCGGCATTTGCGGCAAGTGGGTTCGAGTTTTTACTTCAGGCTGATGGCGGAATTAATTTAGGAATTCCTATTAAAGAAACCAAAGACTTGTATAGCCAAATTAAAGGCGAGTTAGGTGTAGACATCGGAGTTGATGCTCAAATCGGTTATATGTTCCAAGTTAAAGAAGGTTTTGGAATAAGCGTTTTGGAAGAATTGGGTTATAGCCATGACACTATATCTGGAACTTATGCCAAAATCGAAACAGGAGACGGGTCTTAATTTTAGCGGAATAAAAGCAATTTATACTTTAGAACAGTTTCAAATTGGATTATTACCTAAATTTAATATTGGAGCATTTTCAATAGGAATTGGCGGAGGAGTTAAAATCCCACTTACTGGAAAATATCAGATAAATACGACTTTTGCGATAGAAAATGCTACAACAAGAGAAGGAGTTAAATCTACAGTTGATATTAACCTTGAGAGACAAGATATAGTTGATTTATTTTCGCCTTCCGTTATCGGCTAAAAAAAAAATAGAAAATAATAATTTCCAAAATTAACTTTATATTATTTTTATTCAAAAATCGCTTTTTTATTCTTTATAAATATTAAACTCTTCTATAAATTGCATTATAACAGAATAATTTTATTTGTCAAAATTAAACTTTGAAATAAATATTATATAAAATCTAAATTTATATAATAAATAAACATTTTCTCCCGCTATAGCTATTATATTGTAAACCTATTTCTAAAATTATCTCGCCACTTTTTAACGGGAATAAACCAAGCCAACTTATCAACTTTTTCTTTATTCATTTTAATTGAAATTCTAATTCCAAATAAAGTTAATCTCAAATATTCTTTATTATTTGATATTCCGAAAAGCGTCCACCAATTTGAATTTAACTTTAATTTTTCTACTTCATAGTTTGTATATTCTCTACTATTTAATTTATTTTCTAAATTTTGATAATCTTTAGCCATAAATTCTAAATTATACGATTGCTTTAACAATGTCTCTCTGTCAATAAAATCATACTCTATTATTTTTTCTTTTGGCAATTCTATTAATTCTCCCAATTTAGTGTCCCAAGAAGCAGGCGTAAATTTAGCTATACCGTTATCAGTGTAAAATGTAAATTCACTAAAATATATTTTATTTTCTATTTCAAACAAATCGACACGCACAAAATATTTAAAATCTTTAGATAATTCTTTTGCTAATTCAATCATTTTATCTAATTGTTCGGGTTTATTTAAATTATAATCAAAGTTTTCAAAATTTTGTTTTAATTCTAACTTGTTCCAATTTAAATCATAATAATTAATTTTTTCATTTTCTGTTTTATCATCTAATATTACTTGAAACATATAAGGCTTACTTAAAATACAAAATATTTTATAAACCGTTAGATTATCAAAAGCTTTATTCTTCATAAATTTTTCGCATATTATTTTAGGCTCAATATGTTTATAAGAATATTCAAAAGAATAATAATAATGATTAGAAAAAGGATTAATCCATTTATTTAATTTCTTTTTAGCGTCTTCTATATCCAACTTTGATTTATCTTTTACAATTATATTCATTCCGCTTCCCCAATTTACTTTTAATACAAATTGCTCGGGCAGAGATGCAAAATCTATATCTTCGACTTTATCCCAAACTCCAATTAAAGGAATTAAATATTCTTCGCCTATTTTTTCTTTAATATAATCTCGAACCTTAAATTTATCGGCGCATTTAGTAATTAAAGGATTATGATAATATAATTTTAACCATTGAATTTTTTCGTTAAAAGTTTTTGGATTTTCTAAATTAAGTTCATAACCAAGCGCTTCTTTAAATTGCTTTTTTATAATATTTTCTCTAAATTTATAATTATCAACTATATTCATAATTTATTATTTTCTCCTTAAAATATTATTTTTTTGTGAAATTTTAATATTAGATATGATTATTTTATTCATATATTTCTCCTATACGAACAAAATTAGAAAAAAAATAAGCAATGCCACGATTAATATCGCGACATTGCTTGACATTTTTTATTTTTAATATATTATTTGCAATGTAATTATGAGTATGAGATAAGTAATCTACTAGACGTCCTGTCCTGTCCTGTCCTGTCCTGTCAGGATTTTTGTCATTTTAAATTTTTCTTTAAAGCTCTCTCTTAATTTTCTTATCGGTATAAACCAAGCCAACCTATCAACTTTTTCTTTATTCATTTTAATTGAAAATTTTATTCCAAATAAAGTTATTCTTAAATATTCGTCATTATTAGATATCCCGAAAAGCGTCCACCAATTTGAATTTAATTTTAATTTTTGAATTTCATTATTATTTATTCCAAGATTATTATTTATTTCTAAATCTCTATAATCTTTAACCATAAATTCTAAATTATACGATTGTTTTAATAATGTTTCTCTATCTACAAAATCGTATTCTACTTTTTTATCTTTTGGAAGATTAATGCATTCGCCAAATTTATAATCCCATTCTTTCGGTTCAAACGGAGTAAGTCCAGCGTTTGTATAAAATGTTAATTCGCTGCAATATATTTGATTATTTATAGAAAAGAAATCAACGCCTATATGGACAAATTCTTTAGAAAGTTTAGAAGCTAAATCAAGCATTAAATTTAACTTTTCAGGTTTAGGGATTTCATAATCTGTATTATCAAAAATATAAACCAAATCTAATTTATTCCATTTCGTATCGTAAATATTGCATCTATCCATTCCCGTATGAGCATCCGTAATTGCATGTATATATTTAGGAATTCCGTCAAAACAATAAATTCTATAAACTATAAGGTTATCGGTATTTAAATCTTTCATGTATTTTTCGCATGTAATTTTAGGCTCGATATACTTATAAGCGTATTCATAAAAAGCGTAATAATGATTTGAAAACGGATTAATCCATTTTTTTAATTTCTTTTTTGCGTCTTCTATATCTAATTTAGATTTATCTTTTACTACGATATTCATTCCGCTTCCCCAATTTACTTTTAATACAAATTGTTTTGGCAAAGAATCAAAATCTATATCTTCCGCTTTATCCCAAACGCCAAGCAGAGGAATTAAATAATCTTCTCCGACAGCATCTTTAATATATTCTCTCGCTAAATATTTATCGGCGCATTTTGTCATTAAAGGATTATGATAATATAATTTTAACCATTGAAGTTTTTCGTTAAAAGTTTTTGGATTTTCTAAATCAAGTTCGTATCCCGTTCCAGATTTAAATAATTTTCTCAAATTCTCTTTTCTAAATTGATAATTATTATCTCGATTCATATATTATTTTTCCTTAATCAATTATTTTTTAAAATATAAAATTAATATATATTAT
>ENA-ORSC01002509-ORSC01002509.1-human-gut-metagenome-genome-assembly--contig:-NODE-2509-length-10979-cov-9.682259_pt1 | contig 10979 bp, 10 predicted proteins | sample MGYA00242178_ERZ509140 | MGnify/ENA primary metagenome ERZ509140 (study PRJEB26280, sample SAMEA2338681) | human gut metagenome | biome: human gut; feature: human-associated habitat; material: faeces... | reverse complement strand
CGCCCAGCACCACGACAAACTCCGGCGCGTCTGCCTCTTCCGGCACGTTCGAGCGCCCCTCGCGGTCAATATACATCATTGCCCCGAACACCGTCAGCATGCAAACGCCGGTGAGCGTCAGTAAAATCATGCGCCCCGTCCTTTCGTGTTTTTTTCCGCGCAGCAGCCGCAGCGCAAGACACACCGCGCCCAGCGCCAGAAAGCACAGCCCCGTCATTGCCACATGAAACGGCAGCAAAATACACACGATGCCAAGAACTGCGAAAATACCCGCCAGTACATACAGCGTCATACGCTTTCCTCCAACTGCAAACTCAGGCTCTCCCATTCGTCCATCATGCCGGAGAGCTTCGTCTCTTCCTCCTGCTTTTCCTCCATCAGACGCGAAAGCTCCTGATAGTCGGCGCTTGCCGCCGTGATTTTTTCATCCAGACCGGCGATCAGCGTCTCCTGCTTTTCAATGTCGCGCTCGAGCGCCTTGATCTTCTTTTCCATCGCCTTGCTGCCGCCGGTATTTCTGGGCTTTTCCTTCTTCTCGCGCTTTTCCTTCGCGGCAGGCGCCGCCTGCATTGCCTCAAAGGCTTTGATCGAGCGGTATTTTTCATAGCCGCACGGAAAATCGCGGATGGTCTGGTTTTCCAGCTCCCAGATGCGCGTGGCGAATTTGTCCACAAAATAGCGGTCGTGGGACACGAACAGCAGTGCGCCCTCGTACTCCTCCAGCGCGTCTTCGACCCACTCTCTGGACGCCAGGTCCAGATGGTTCGTCGGCTCGTCGAGAATGAGCAGATTGATCTTCTCGTCCATCAGCATGCACAGCCGCAGCCTCGACTGCTCGCCGCCGGAGAGCGATGAGACGGTTTTGAACCCGTCCTCGCCCTCAAACAGATACGCCCCCAGCCGGTCTCGCGCAGTCTGCACCGTGCAGTTTTTTTCATAGAGCATCGTGTCAAGCAGCGTCCGCTCGGGGTGGGCAAAATGAATGATCTGCGGCAGATAAGCCCATTTGACCGTGGGGCCGAACTTCACGCGGCCTGCGCCGGCCTCCTCGCCGAGCAGAAGCTTTAGAAATGTAGATTTTCCGGTTCCGTTGTCGCCCAGCAGTGCGATGCGTTCGCCGCCCGCGACCTGCAGTTCAACGTCTGAAAACAGTGTCCGGCCGTCGTATGCCTTGCCGAGCCCCTTGACGGACAAAACCTCGTCGCCGAAGAAGTCCCGCTGGGCGAATTTCGCCCGCATGGTCTTCTCCTGTGTGGGACGGTCAGTTTTTTCGATGCGCTCCATACGGTGCTGAATGGACATGGCGCGGCGGTAGAGCGTGCGGTTATTGATACCCCAGCCCTTCATGCGCTCCAGCGTGAAGCCAAGCTGCGAAAGCTTGGCCTGTTCTTTTTCGTACTGCTTCAGCTGAAGTTCAAAGCGCGCCTGCTTTTCCTGCACATAGAACGAATAATTGCCGGAATAAAACTCTGCCTTGCCGTCGTGCAGTTCGACAATGCGGGTCACAACGCGGTCAAGAAAATACCGGTCATGGGAGATCGTCAGGACGGTTCCCTTAAATTTTTCAATATAGCCCTCAAGCCATTCGACCGCGTGCATGTCCAGATGGTTCGTCGGCTCGTCAAGCAGCAGAATATCGGTCTTTTCCAGCAGCAGCCGCGCTAAATTCACGCGCGTTTTCTCTCCGCCGGAAAGACTGTCAAAGTCCTGCTGCCGTTGTGCGGCGGGAATGCCAAGACCGTTGCAGATCTTGTCAGTCTGCATATCTGTCTCATAGCCGCCGCCGGTCTGAAAGCGCGTGGAAAGCGCATCGTACTCGGTGAGCATGGCCTTATCCGGGTGCGCAGCCATCTGCTCTTCAAGACGGCGCATTTTGCCCTGGATATTGGTAAGTTCCCGAAACGCCGTGCGCAGCACGTCCTCTACCGTATAGCCTGCCGGATAATGCGGGATCTGGGAGATAAGGCCGACCTTCCGGCCCGGTGCAAAGCGCACTTCGCCGGTGTTGTAGTCCAGTTCTCCGGTCAGTATTTTGAAGGGCGTCGTCTTGCCTGCGCCGTTTCGCCCAAGCAGGCCTACACGCTCGCCAGCCTGGATGTCAAAGCTGACGCCGTCCAGCAGATTGGTGTCGGCGTCGAAGCTTTTGACGAGATCTTTTACAGAAATATCGATCATGAGTGCTTCCTCTTGTGCCTATGGCGGCTGGTTTCAGTCTCCGCCGTCGCCGCCGAGCAGGGGGCGGATGACGCCGGAGGCGTCGAATCTGGTATCGTGGGAGGTCGTGATGAAGACAAGCTGCGTGGACGGATCCGGCAGCACCTCAGCCATGTCCTCCGTCACAGTCATTACGTCGTTGGCTTTTTCCGTCGTGATATAGACGCGGCTGGCGTACTGTGCGACGGACGGGACCGTCGTGCCCAGTGCGAGGCGGATGGAACTTCCGGTCAGATTTGCACCCAGTGTCTCCGCGCAGTCCTCCAGCGCGGCGATCTGCGTGATAGCCTCGGTGTCCCATGCAATGGAGGAATCGTCCGGTACGGTAAAATTGTCGAACAGAACCTCGTCAAAGCCCCGTGCGTCGAGTTCCAGTGCGATGGCAGCCAGATAACTGCGCGCGTCGAGCGAGTCCGGCCGCAGCCAGTAGCAGCGGCGTTCATCCATCCACAGATCGCCGGATTTTGTCGTCAGAGCGGAGGAATAATGCTTAGCGACAAAGTTCGGGTCGGAGAACGTGGGGACGCGTGCGATGACAATCAGATCGGGCGTTTCGGTCAGTTCTTTGATCAGTGCGTCACAGGCGTCGATGTCTGCGTCGGCCGTCTGCGTATCGGCGATATCTGTCGAATAATAGAAGTTTCCAAGCGGACTTTTGACGTCAATGAGCACGGCGTTGTAGCCGTCTGCGTCCGCAAGCGCCTGCCGCACCTCATCCACACCGTTTGCCAGCATGGTCGTAGAGATATAAAAACCCTGAAGCTGCACAGCGTTCGGGTCTATGTCTGTCTCCTCGGAAGCGGCGGACAGGATTGTTTCAAACGGATACTCCTCTGCGTTGGATGTGTCCGGCACCGTCTGCGGGGTGCGCTGAAGCTTCTGCGTTTTGTCAAAATACACGCCATCCGGCGAATACACGACATAGCGGCCCAGATAGCTGATGCGCGCAAGAATGAGAAGGCCAAGCAGGACTGCTGCCAGCAGCGCGATCAGCGCAATGCGCCGCAGCGTCCGCTTGTTGCGGTAAGAAAAAATACGCATAGGGTTTCTGCCTCCACGTTATGCTTCGAGTAGCGCGGCGGTCACGCGGCACCAGTCCTCCTGCTGCTCGGAGGAAAGAATCTGCAGGCCGTTTTTCTCCAACGCGGCCAGAACCTCGTCCAGCCGTGTATTGAGAATGCCGGAGCAGATGAAAATGCTGTCCTCCTGCAAAAATTCCGGAACAACGCGGCTTAAGGGGATGATAACATCAGCCACGATATTGGCCAGCACCACGTCGTAATGCCCCTTGAGCGACTCCATCATGGCTCTGTCGCCGATTACATCGCCGGTAACGGCGGTAAAGCGGTCGGAGAAAATCTGATTGATGGCGGCGTTTTCCCGGGCAATATCCTCGGCCTTTGGGTCAATATCCACGCCCGTGGCGTGGGCCGCGCCGAGCAGAACGGCGGTGATAGATAAAATGCCGCTGCCGCTGCCGAGATCGAGCACCTGCTCACCGCCCTGAATGGCCCGTTCGAGTTCGCGCATGCACATCTGCGTGGACGCATGCGCGCCGGTTCCGAAGATCATGCCGGGGTCGAGCAGAACCTCAACACGGTTCTCCGGGTTCTCCGGGTGCAGCCACTCGGGTACGACAAGAAGCTTTTTGCCGATGGGCAGCGGCTGATAATACTGCTTCCAGTTGTTTTCCCAGTCCTCTTCCTTGACGTTGGCCAGCTGAACGTCCAGAGAGCCGAAATCCACCGACGGATACTGCGTGCGCAGTGCGGCCAGCTGGCTCTTGAGTCCCTCAATGGTTTCCGGTGCGGACGCGCTCTGCTCCAGATAGAGCCGAATCTGAGACAGTCCCTCCATCTGTTTTTCAAGGCCCTCGTCTACATAGTCCCAATACTGGCGGTTCTGCTCCAGAAAGTCATGAAACTGCTCCTGATCGTCGATAATGAAGCTGTCAAAACCCAAAACGGTCAGCCGGTCGCAGACAAGGTCAATGGCTGCCGGCGTCGTCTTGATGGTCAGTTCAATCCACTGCATGATAATCCTCCCAATCTCCGAAGCCGGAGATCTTTCAAATTGCAATCAATATTTGTTCTATTTTACACGAAACCGGAGCAAATAACAAGTGGGGAGATTCTGATGCGGTAAATTAGCTTACGTTCTGGTAGGGGTGGGACTCTGCTCCTTCCGCCGGGCGGAGCAGAGTCCCGTCCCTACCAACTGCGTCTGCGCTTGACGCTTTCTGCGGTTTCCCTTGCAAACACTGGATTTTGTGGTATGATAATAAAAAATGAACGTATGAGGTTTTTCTATGATTACCATTTCCAACCTTGCCATGCAGTTCGGCGGCTCTGTGCTGTTTAAGCAGGTCGATCTGCAATTTACGCCCGGCAGCTGCTATGGCATCATCGGTGCCAACGGCGCGGGCAAATCAACGTTTTTGAAGCTGCTGTCCGGCGAACTGGAGCCGACGTCCGGTGAAATCTTCATCAAGCCCGGCGCGCGCATGTCTGTTTTGAAGCAGGATCAGAACCAGTATGACGCGTATACCATTCTCGATACCGTCATCATGGGCAATCAGCACCTGTATGATGTCATGAAGGAAAAGGACGCGCTCTATGAAAAGCCCGATTTCTCCGAAGAGGACGGCATGCGCGCAAGCGAACTTGAGGCGGAATTTGCCGATATGGACGGCTGGGAGGCCGAGTCCGACGCGTCAAAGCTGCTGCAGGGCCTCGGCATCCCGGTGGAACTCCACTATGATCTGATGGCCAACACCGACCCGCGCCTGAAGGTCAAGGTGCTGCTTGCACAGGCACTGTTCGGAAAGCCCGATATTGTCATGCTCGACGAGCCGACGAATAACCTTGACATTGAGGCCATCAACTGGCTCGAGGATTTCATTTTGGATTACGAGGATACCGGCCTTGTGATCGTCGTCAGCCACGACCGGCACTTCCTCAATACTGTCTGCACGCATATCGTTGATATTGACTACGGCAAGATCAAGATGTACGTCGGCAACTATGATTTCTGGTACGAATCTTCCCAGCTGATTCAGCAGTTGATTCGCAACAAGAATAAGCGCGCAGAGGAGAAAATCGCAGAGTTGCAGACCTTCATCGCCCGCTTCGCAGCCAACAAGGCCAAGAGCAAGCAGGCAACCTCCCGCCGCAGACTGCTCGACAAGATGACTGTCGAGGAAATGCCCGCATCTTCGCGCCGGTATCCGTTTGTGGGCTTTGAGCGGGAACGTGAGGTCGGCAAGGACATTCTGTTCGTGACGGACGTGTCCAAGACCATCGACGGCGTGAAGCTTCTGGATAAAGTCTCGTTCATCGTCAATAAGAATGATAAAATCGCCTTTGTCGGCGAGAATGAGTTGGCGCAGACGACACTCTTCAAAATCCTCATGGGCGAACTGGAGCCGGACGAGGGCAGCGTCAAATGGGGACAGACCGTCACAACCAGCTATCTGCCGAAGGACAACACTGCCTATTTTGAGGGCTGCACCGACTCCCTGGTTGACTGGATCCGGCAGTATTCGGTGAAAAAAGACGACGTGTATCTGCGCGGCTTTTTGGGGCGCATGCTGTTCTCCGGCGAAGAGGTCTTCAAGCCTGTGAACGTGCTGTCCGGCGGCGAGAAGGTCCGGTGCATGCTCTCGCGCATGATGCTTTCGGGCGCGAACGTGCTGCTGCTCGACCAGCCGACGAACCATCTGGACATGGAGGCCATTCAGGCTGTCAACAAGGGCCTGTGCGCTTTCCCCGGCAACATTCTCCTTGCCTCGCACGACCACGAACTCCTGCAGACCACCTGCAACCGTGTCATCGAGTTCCAGCCAGACGGCACCATCATTGATCGCCTCTGCTCCTACGACGACTACGTCGCATGGAAGCTGGCGAAGGAAGTACATTAAAAAGAGGCTTTTATGGACATTCCGTATCAGGATATCAACAGCAAAACCGTTGACCGCTGGGTTGACGAGGGCTGGGAGTGGGGCAGGCCCATCTCCCACGAGGAATATGAAAAAGCAACGGCCGGAACATGGGATGTCAAGCTGACGCCGGTCAAATTCGTTCCGCATGATTGGTTCGGCGAACTGAAGGGAAAGCGCGTGCTGGGACTGGCTTCCGGCGGCGGGCAGCAGATGCCTGTTTTTGCTGCACTTGGCGCGCAGTGCACGGTGCTGGATTATTCGCAGCGGCAGCTGGAGTCCGAAAGATTGGTCGCGGCGCGCGAGGGTTATGACATTACCATCGTTCGCGCCGACATGACAAAGCGCCTGCCGTTTGACGAAAACAGCTTTGATCTGATTTTTCACCCCGTCTCCAACTGCTACGTCTACGCGGTGCTGCCCATCTGGCGCGAATGCGCACGGGTCTTGAAGCCCGGCGGACGGCTGCTGGCCGGGCTTGACAACGGCCTGAATTTTGCTTTTGACGAGGATGAGACGCGGATCATCAACACGCTTCCGTTTAACCCGCTCGAGGATGAAGCGCAGATGCGCCAGCTGGAAAAGGACAAAAGCGGCGTCCAGTTTTCCCATACTGCGCACGAGCAGCTTACCGGCCAGCTGAAAGCGGGACTGCAGTTGCTGGATCTCTATGAGGACACCAACGGCTACGGCAATCTGCACGAGCACAATATCCCTACCTACTGGGCAACACTGGCGAGAAAGGCATAAAAATGCCCGCCCCTCCTGCCGAAAATGGCAGGAGGGGCGGGCATTTGCGCGCTCACAGAATGTACGCGGAGATATTTGCACAGATGCGTTTGATGTCAACGCGGGAGCGGAAATCGAATTGCAGCTGGTTGCCATCGCTGAAGACGAGCAGCAGTTCACTATCAACGTCCAGAATGCCTGCCGTCTCGATGCCGAAATACTGCACCTTCGAGTACGGATAAGAGAAATACGAAACGTTCTTTCCTGTGACGCCCTGCACGTTTACGATAAACACGCGCTTATTCGTGAATACGACCTGATCACGGATGGTCTGGAAACACTGCACGGCCTCCTCACCGGGAGCGAAGAGATCTGCAACCTCGCGGCGCATCTGCGGCAGGGAAACTTCTTTCAGATTCGGGTAATTTGCGTCCTTGGGGATGGTGCGGGAAATACTGCCTGTAGCCATAACAGAACCTCCTGTATGTTTATTTTATACGGAACGCTTCAGCATCTGCTGCGCACAGGCAAGCATCCAGAACACGCTCCCCGCATAGATCAGAAGTTCCGGTAGCTGTGCACCTGCGAGACTGACTGCGCCGAACAGAACGCCCAGCAGCGAATAGAACGCCAATCTGCGCCGTGCGCCGCGGTCAAAGCTGAACGCGCCTGCATGATAACTTGCCAGCATGAACGCGATCATGGCGAACAGTGAGAAGCAGTAGTCCAGAAGCGCGGGGTTGATCTCCCAGTGGCGGAAATCTCGGAAAAGCTTGGCGACATAGAACAGCACGACGAAAACGGAAAATGCTGCCGACGGCTTTTTCCCCTTCCAGCGCATCACGGCTCCCGCACCGAGTGAAAGACCGGCCAGCAGGCCGAGCAGACTCACAAGCATCTGCGCGATGGAACCCCGGAAGCCGAGCGCGCAGCCCGCGAGCAGACCCAGCGCGCCGAGCAGCGAGAACACAAGATCCTGCCCGCAGGGACGGTAAATGTCTTCATAGGCGGACTTCTTTTCCAGACTGGCTGCGGCCAGCGCAAAAACAAAGACCATTAGAATGCTGAATGCGATCAGCGGAACGCTGCTGCTGCCGGACAGCTGCGTTGCGCGGAAAAAGTAACCGGCGATGGCGGAAAGAATCGCGGCGTAGACAACGCCGATCAGGCCGGACTTCTGCTTCATATCTCAAATACCCCCAAGCGAGTTGCAATTTGCTTTAGTATAGCACACACAGTCGCCAAAAGACACCCCGCGGACGGGAATTTTGTGTTTTTTCGCGTGCAGAGCGGTTTTGCACAAATCCTGCCGAAAAAAGAAGGAAAAAAACATGAATTTCCGGGCCAAATACGGAAATTCTCCTTGCAATTTCCGGGAGCAGATGCTATAATAAAGTCATCTTGATAGTATTTTACTTGAGAGTGGGGAATCTTTCCCCACTCTTTCTTGCTGGTAAGGGGGCTTTTTCTTGAAGGTAACGGAACAGGTAGCGCAGTTTGCAGAGCCTGTCGTGCAGGCGCACGGCTGTACGCTTTGGGATGTGGAATATGTCCGTGAGGGCGGGGAATGGTTTCTGCGCCTGTACATCGACAAGGACGGCGGCGTGGATATCTCTGACTGCGAGGCGATTTCCCGCGCGGTTGATCCGATTCTCGACGAAAAGGATCCCGTGCCGGACAGCTATAATTTTGAGGTCTGCTCGGCAGGACTCGAACGGCAGCTGAAGCGTCCGTCTGATTTTGAGCAGTTTATGGGCAGTTCTGTTTCGGTCAAGCTGTTCAAACCCGTCGGCGGCGCGAAAGAGTTCGTCGGCAAGCTTACGGGCTACGCAGACGGCGCCGTGACCATTGAAGCCGCAGGAACCACACATACATTCCAGAAAAACGAGGTCGCGCAGGTGCGGCTTCACGTCGAGTTTTAAGGGAGGAATTTAGAAAATTATGAATGCCGAAATTTTTGCAGCGCTTGCGCAGCTTGAAAAAGAACGCGGGATTCCGCAGAGCTACATGGTCGAGAAGATCACGCAGGCTCTCGTCGCTGCATACAAGAAGGACAAGGATGGCTACACCGACAACGTCTTCGTCGAGGTCAAGGACAACGACATGCACATGTATGTGCAGAAAGAGGTCGTCGATGACGTTATCACCCCCGCCACGGAAATCACGCTCGACGCGGCCCGCAAGATCAGCAAGACCGCGCAGCTGGGCGATCTGGTAAACGTCGATGTGCAGACGAAGGACTTCGGCCGCATCGCTGCGCAGACGGCCAAGCAGGTCATCATCCAGGGCATCCGCGAAGCAGAACGCGGCATGGTCTTCGACACATTCTCGTCCAAGGAGCATGAAATTCTCACTGGCACGGTGCTGCGCATCGAGCCTGCAACCAACGACATGACTATCCGCATCGGCGGCGGCAACGACAAGACCGACGCCATGCTCTCTGCGTCCGAACAGGTCCGCACGGAATATTATCACGAGGGCGACCTCATCCGCGTCTACGTCGTGGAGGTTCGCCGTTCTACAAGAGGCCCACAGGTCATTGTCTCCCGGACGCATCCGGGCCTTGTTAAGCGGCTCTTTGAACTCGAAGTCCCCGAGATTGCATCCGGTCTTGTCGAGATCAAGTCCATCGCCCGCGAGGCCGGCTCCCGCACGAAGCTGGCCGTCTATGCCTCGCAGGACGGTATTGACCCGGTCGGCGCCTGCGTCGGCACGCGCGGCGCGAGGGTCGGCGCGGTTGTGAACGAACTGCACGGCGAAAAGATGGACATCATCGTCTGGTCGGACGACCCGGCGAAGTTCGTCGCGGCGGCGCTTTCCCCGGCGGATGTTAAATCCGTGACGCTTCTGCCCGGCAGCACGAAGGCCTGCCGCGTGATTGTTCCGGACGATCAGCTGTCGCTTGCCATCGGTAAAGAAGGGCAGAACGCCCGTCTCGCCGCCCGCCTGACCGGTTACAAGATCGATATCAAGCCTGCTTCGCAGGAACAGGAACTCGAAGCGATCGACGCGCAGCCGGACGCAGCGCCGGAAGACGCCGAGCCGCAGGCGTAAGCCTGCTTCTGAAAAGGAGGCGCGCATATGCAAAAAAAAATTCCCATGCGCCAATGCGTTGGCTGCCGGGAAATGAAGGCGAAAAAAGAACTGGTCCGCGTGGTCAGAAGCCCGGAAGGGGAGATTTCTCTCGATTTTCGCGGTAAGGCTCCTGGGCGGGGCGCTTACGTCTGCCCGCAGACCGAGTGTCTCAAACGGGCGATCAAGTCCAAGGCGCTCGAGCGGGGGCTTGACTGCCAGATTCCACAGGAGATCTACGACCAGCTTCTTTTGAGAATGGAGGCGGGCGGCCATGACTGATCAGCAGCAAAAGGCGCTGCGCCTGCTGGGTCTTGCCCGCCGCGCGCGGCTTCTGGAGATCGGGGAAGAACCGGTCGGCATCGCCTGCCGCGGCGGCAGAGCGAAGCTTCTATTGGTTGCAAAGGATGCCGGCGATCATACCTTCCGCCGGGCGAGATCCTTTGTTTCGGGCGGAAAATGCCCGTATATCTGTGTGCCGTATACAAAAGATGAGTTGGGAGACGGACTGGGCTGCAATGCCTGTGCGCTGTGCGCATTTACCGATCCCGCGTTTGCAAAATCGTTTCTTGAGGCACTGGGCGATGAGGCACATGCTGAGATCCTGGCCCAGCTGACCGTGCAGGCGCAGCGCGTCTTGAAGCGCCGGCAGGAAGCACAGGCGCACAGGAAGAATGTTAAAACAGGGAAGAAATAACTGGAGGTGGCTGTATTGAGTATTGAAGTGAAACAGAAGATCAAGGATGTCGCGGACGATTTTGCGATGCCGGCCAAGAAGCTGATCGAGATCGTCGGGAAGTTCTATGAAAAGCCGAAAAGCAGCTCCCAGAATTTGACGGAAGACCAGCTGAACGTGATTTTTGACTATATCACGCAGCAGAACCAGATTGATTCGATCGAGCAGGTCTTTGCTGCAGCCGCAGCAAAGAAGGAGACTCCCGCTCCTGCACCTGCGCCCGCACAGCAGGCCAAGCCTGCCGCGCCCGCGCAAAGTAGCCAGAACGGGAACCAGCCGCGCCCGCAGGGC
>ENA-ORSC01002508-ORSC01002508.1-human-gut-metagenome-genome-assembly--contig:-NODE-2508-length-10987-cov-6.898097_pt1 | contig 10987 bp, 9 predicted proteins | sample MGYA00242178_ERZ509140 | MGnify/ENA primary metagenome ERZ509140 (study PRJEB26280, sample SAMEA2338681) | human gut metagenome | biome: human gut; feature: human-associated habitat; material: faeces... | reverse complement strand
ACCCTACAATTTTTGAAGCCAACTTTTAGTCGACCCTATCTAATTGCGGATTACCTTTATACTTTTACTCAACGAACAAACAGCAATTTTATTTTCAAATCCTTCTTTTTTTATCGGATGAGGCATCGCAAATAAATTACCATACGCTGTTGGAGCCACTATTTCACGATTTAACACTAAAGATTCAAATCTTTTGTCTGCATAGCCCTTCTCAACTAATTTATCACTAAGAAAGTGAATAACCATTTCTTTTGAATCAAAATTCTCTTTAGAAAAAAACAATTCTTCCTCAAAAAAGTCCGAACATTTATTTCCTTTATGATTTTGGTGTAACATATTATAAATATTTTCAACATCTTCATCATTTAAAAGATTCTTGACGTAGTAAATCGGATACTCCTTAATTTTAATGGAGTCATCAAAACTAATAACTAAATCAGGATGATAAAGTTGAACTTTATCATATTCGAAACACGATAATATGGATTTAATATAAACGTCATATTGATGCAAATGATTAAGTCTTCTATTAAAATACTGCATACCAGATTTACCTACAGGTGAGATGATAACAATATTTTTGCTTTCTCTTTCTCCGTTACGTTCCAAAGAACCCATTAAATGAAGTGTAAGATAACTTATTTCTTCCTCATATAGACGAACATGATAAAAACTTTGAATTTGATCCGCCATATAGACACTAATATCAAATAATATAGGAAACCTGCGTTTTATATCTTCTATCATGGGATTCATTAAAAAAGTATTATATTTAATTCGATTTTGTAAACCAATTAGATGTGCAATCAAATTATCTTTTAACTGTTCATCTGATTGAAAATCTATACCATACATTTCATTTATATCTTTTAACATAAAATCAATTAACATTTTAATTTTATCCGTATTTTTACTTGTATTAATATCTACCTTACCTGCAAATAAAGTAGCCAAATAATTAATTTCACTGTCATTAAATGTAACATCACTAATTTGCTGCAACAAGCGTAGATATCCATTTGCTAAATCTATAAAATATGAGTCTATATTATTGTAATTATCATATACTACATTATGCTTATTTTTTATACGATCTATCATAATTACTACGTGCAATAAAAAGCTAATCAATTCAATATCTCTCATTTTGATGTTTTTTTCATTAAGATATCCAATTGTCTTTTGTTTCAGCAAAGTTAAATTTAAGCCTTGAAAAAAATTTGCGTAATCATTAATATTTAAAACATTTGATGTGAATTCATGAGATATTGTGAATGAGATTGCTTTTCTTTTTTCCTCTTCACTTCCTATTAAATAAAGCTTGTTATCTCTCCTTATGATTGATAAATTAAAATTTTGTTTTTCCAACAAATTATTTATTTTTTTTATTATTTTTAAAAGCGAAGTACTACTAATAAACAAATCGTCGGATAAATCGTCAATGTAAGTACCAGTTCGAGACATTAAATGTTTTAATACCAAAAATTCAACATCTGTATTATTTGAATTAAGCTTTGTTTTTTTTATAAGAGCAAAGATTTCATTATTCGTCAATTTAAAACCTGAAGCCTGCATAGCTTCAATACTATTTGGATACATAGCATTTATCGCATGAATATCATTTCGAATCGTTTTTGTAGAAACATGTAAAGATGATGCTAAATTTTGTGCAGTAAGTTTGTCCTTATCATTTAATTCTTTTATAATTTCAATTTGCCTTTTCGTTAGCATTCTTATCACCTTCTACTAAACATAATATTGAATAATCAAGAAATTTCAATACATTTTTATTTTTACAACCTACAATTTAATTAAAGATAGCTTTAGGATGCATATTACCTACTTATTATAGTAACATTTATTTTCATCATTATTATGAAGTAACATTCAACTTTGAAAAAAATATCATAAAAAGCCACCATAAAAGTGGCTACGATATCCATTTCATAATTTCTTCTTCACTTTTAGATACACACTTCGCAATTTGAGATACACTCATACCATTCTTAAGCATCATTTGAACCATCTGTTGATTGTCTAATTAATTGAGTATGAAAATGAATAATCTAATCAAATTAAATGAAAAAGTCATAGCACAAGTTTGAATAAAATCTATTCAAATTATGTGTTATGACTTTTATAATATTTTCTATAGAAAGCCTTTTGTCGTACCTACACAAGAAATCATACTTGCTTCTTAACGTTTTTTCTTACTCATTTTACTTGATCTGAACTGCGCTTGTCTTTGCGCCTTTTTTGTAGGCTTTAGGTTGAATTGTTTCTTTTCTAATACACAAACACTTTCAATATGATCTGTATAAGGGAATAAATCCACTAATTCTAGTTTATTTGTGACATAGCCCTGTTTTCTAAATTGGTTTAAATCACGAACCTGTGTTCTTGGATCACAAGAAATATACAGAATCTTTCTTGGATTCAAAGCGGTTGCACACTCAATAAAATCCTTAGTTGTACCTGCACGAGGTGGATCTAAAATGATCGCATCATAATGATTGTGATATTTTCTTGCCTGGCGCATAAACTCTGTTGAATCCATCGCAACAAATTCAATATTCTTGATTTTATTTTGTTTCGCATTATATTTTGCGTTTTCAATCGCATCCGGATTGACTTCTACACCCATAACTTTCTTACAAGAATCTGTCATCGTTAAACCAATTGTACCAACACCACAATATGTATCTAGTACTGTATCTGTTTCTTTTAAATCTAACATTTTCTTAGCTAATCCATACAATACTTCGCATTGTTCAGAATGAATCTGATAGAACGAATTGTGTGAAAACGCGATGTCTAAACCACATAACTCATCATGAATCATACCATCCCCATATAAAACAATAGCTTCATCCTGCAAAACAATGCTTGTCTTTCTAGGATTGATATTTTGTACAATTGTTTTAATTTGTGGAAATTCACTCGTTAATACACGCACCATATTTTTTCTTGAAGGAAAAATTTTCTGACTTGTCACAAATACAACCATCACTTCATCTGTCTTATGTCCCCAACGAATCAATACATGACGCAATAAACCAGTCCCTGTTCTTTCGTTGTACAATTCTAATTTCATAGAACCAACAAGTTCTGTTATCTTATTGATAATTTCATTTACCAATTTTGGCTGCATAATACAATTTTCAGTCTTCACAACACGATGCGAATGAGGCGCATATAAACCTGAATATACTTTTCCTTTATCTTTCGCAAAACCAACAATCACTTTATTACGATAATGTGTATCATTCTTTGCCATATGCACATCGCCAACACGAACCTTTAAATGTGCTTTTTCAACCAATTCTTCCACATCTTTTTTCTTTTTATCTGCCTGCATACTCGGCTTCAGTTTTAAAAGTGAACATCCACCGCATATTTTTTCTACTTTACACTTCACTAATTTTCTCCTTTATTAAGTCAATAACCTTACTTGAATCTTTAACTTCAATTGTTTCAAATCCCAAATTACTTGCTGCAACTACATTATCTTTTCGATCATCTAAAAATAAGCATTCAGATGCCTTAAGATCATATTTTTTTAATAATATATGAAATATTTCTGGATCCGGTTTAATTTTCTTATATTCATAAGAAAAAACACCGCCATCTATATTATCAAACACACCAAGACTTCTCAAATACTTTGTGTCATCTTCTGGAATATTTGAAAGAATATATACTTTGTATCCGAATCGTTTTAAATCTTTGATATACGCAACATTATCTTTTAATGGAATCACAAATTCTGTCCAATGATACATCAATTCTTTAATATTTAACTCTAACTCAGGAAATTGTTTTACTCCCTTTTCAATCATTTCTTCCACTGAATAGAGTCCTTGATCATACTCATCCCATAAAGAATCAAAATAGAATGATTTCACTTCCTCTTGTCTTTCATTAAAGAAGCTATAAATCAATTCATTTGAATCAAATTTAACCAATACATTTCCTAAATCAAATACTATATTTTTCAGCATATGCCAATTATACTTGAAAAAAACATCTAAAACAAATATGATTTTTGAAGAAAAGAGGTATGTTATGATTAAACCAATAATGAAAGATGAAGCTTTCTTAGCCATTAAGTCAGCTCCAGCTACAAAAATGGATACACAAGTGGCTCAAGATTTAAAAGATACATTACAAGCTTATAGTGATCAATGTGTAGGCATGGCTGCCAATATGATTGGTGTTTCTAAAAATATTATTATCTTTGCGATTGGACCTGCACAAATTGTGATGTATAATCCAAAAATCACAAAGAAATCTAGACCTTACAAAGTCAAAGAAGGTTGTTTATCACTAGAGGGTGAAAGAAATACAACTCGTTATGAAAATATTACTGTTGTATATCAAGATGAATCTTTTAAAAAGTGTAAACAATCCTATTCTGGTTTTATTGCTCAAATCATTCAACATGAAATTGATCACTGCAACGGTATCATCATTTAATAAAGCCAGGAAAAACCTGGCTTTTTATAGAATTTGAATAATTCGATCTTTTAGATCCTCTAAATATAAAGGTTTACTGATATGCCCATTCATACCAGCCTTGTAACATTTCTGTATATCTTGCATATACGCATTGGCACTCATCGCAAGGATTGGAATCTTTTTATCTTTTTTTCGAATTTGTATAGTCGCCTCATACCCATCCATAATAGGCATCATAAGATCCATTAAAATCAAATCTAAATTCTTGATTTGATCAAACTGTTCTACAGCCTCTTTACCATTTTTAGCCTTATACACAATAGCCCCTTCACTTTGAAGCATAAACTCTATCACTTCCATATTGATCTCATTATCTTCCACGACAAGTATAGATAGATTTTCAATGGACATTGTTTGATTTTTTAAAGATTTATTCTCAACAGGATTCAAATCAATCTCTAAAGGAAGTTGAACAATAAATTGAGTACCTTCATCAATTTTACTTTCCACCTTGATTGTGCCATCCATCTTCTTTACAAGCTCTTGCACAATACTCATACCTAAACCGGCACCATCTATATGTGTATTTTTTTGAACAAAAGGTTTGAACAATTTGTTTTGAATGAATTCTTCACTCATTCCTATTCCTGTATCTTCTACAACAAATTCAAAACAATCCGCTTTTTCTTTAACAGACAAATACACTTTACCATTTGGCTTAATGTATTTGATCGCATTGCTTAAAAGATTCAACAAGACCTTCTCAATATGTGTAGGACTACCCATCAAATGATCATGTTCTATTTGAGTCTTCATAAACAATTCAATCTTATAATTCGATGCCTGTAGATCAATAATAGTTTGAACCCTACCTAATAATTGACTTAATTCAAACGATTTATTTTCCAACACAACCGAATCCGTTTCTAATGTTCGTATATCTAAAATGTCATTTACCAAAGACAACAAGTGCGTACTTGATATCCACATCTTATCATAGGCATCTTTGATGCGTTGTTTATCATCACCACATCTTTGAATCATTTGAAGCATTCCGATAATCCCATTGATTGGTGTACGAATATCATGGCTCATACTTGCCAAGAAACGCATCTTAACTTGATTAGCCTTTGTTTCATTTTCTAAGGCGAGTTGAAGCTTTCTATTCATATCAAAATAACGCTCTGTATCATGACAACGACGAACTTGTTCCTCCTCAAAAATCCTCTCATAATATGCATTCTTTTTCTCTAATGCCAAAATTATGACATCCAAATCACAAATAACTTTGCCATATTTATATCGAGAAGATTCAACCATCAAACCTAAACGAATCTCATCCGGATGTTTAGCCATATATGAATCCATATATCGTAAGATGTCTTTGACTTGATCAAACATCTTCTGCTCTAAATAATAATCAAATAAAGCAATGCAAGCATCGATATATTCTACTGCATACATAGTCTCAATACGTTTTTCAAGTTCATCGGCACATCTTTTTAATTCAAAATCCATACCGGATTTACTAAATAATTCAACACCACAATTCAAATAATCTTCTAAAATAATATGTTTACCATCATGCTCATCTAACCCCATATAAAAAGCTTCTAGAGCCTTATCCACTTGATTTAGACTGTTGTAAATCAAAGCTAAATTCAAATAGACATAGGCACCCATATCTTCAACACAACATGGCATGTATTCTTTAGCTTTTAAAATACTATCTAAAGCCTCTTCATACTTTTCCTGCTTTACATACGTAATTGAAATATTGTTGTATTCATAACAATAATGTCCAACATCCTCATGTTCCATCGCAATCTGTAAAGCTTTTTCGTAATAATAACGACTTGAAACATTTGCCCCATCATAATAGAGCATGACACCCATTAAATTGAATGCAGAAATAAGTTCTCTTACAAATGGCATACTTTGATACTGCAAAATGATAGGTTCAATAATCTCTTTTGCCTTATTAAAATTTCCTTCATAATAATAAGCCATACCCAAATAAAAGGTGGCTGCAACCATAACTTCTAAATCATTTGAACTTTCATTTAATACATCACGATAAAAGTTTTCCTGCTCACTTAACTTTAGTTTTCCAACACCTTCTACTTCTTTCATTAATTCTTGATACTTCATAATCTTCACCTAGATTAAATGTATCATGAATGAAAAAAAAGCACAAACTCGAAAGTTTGTGCCTAGAATTATTTCACTAACAATTCACAGATCTTCTTTGAATATGCGATTGGATCTTTGATTGCGAAGCCTTCAATTAAACAAGCCTGATCATATAATACTTCAGCAACTTCTTTAACTTTATCTTTATCAGAAGCATATAAAGTCTTCAATGTTTCAAAGATTGGATGATTTGGATTGATTTCCAAAATACGCGTAGCCTTCATAGGCATTGGACTTTGGTTAGGCATATTTGCGAAAACCTTTTCCATCTCAAAAGAAATACCTTTGCCAGCCGTTAAGCATACTGGATCCTCTGTCAATTTATTTGACAATTTCACTTCAGCAACCTCATCGCCTAAAGCTTCTTTCATAAATGTCAATAAATCTTTATTTTCTTCTTTTGATTTATTTAAAGCTTCCTTTTCTTCCTCAGAATCTAAATCTAAATCTCCTTGAGCTGCATTTCTGAACGTCTTTTCTTTGTAGTTCATCAATGTCTGCATCACAAATTCATCCACTTCATCTGTTAAATAAAGAACTTCAAATTCTTTATTCTTCAATGTTTGAACAACTGGCATCTTATCAATCAACTCAACATCTTTACCAGATACAAAGTAAATATCTTTTTGATCCTCTTTCATACGAGAAACATATTCACTTAAAGTAACATATTTCTTTTCTCTTGAAGAGTAGAACAACAATAAATCTTGGAATTTTTCTTTATCCATACCATAGTTGTTGTAGACACCAAATTTTAAGTTTACACCAAATTCTTCAAAGAATTTTTCATACGCTTCACGATCTTTGGCAAGCATATTTCCAAGTTCATTCAATACTTTCTTTTCAATACGACCCGCAATCAATTTTAATTGATGATCGTGTTGAAGCATTTCACGAGAAATATTTAAAGATAAATCTTGAGAATCCACTAGACCTTTCACAAAACGCAATGAATCAGGCAACAATTCTTCGGCATGATCCATAATGAATACGCCTCTACAATATAATTGAAGACCTTTCTTATAGTCTTGTGAATAGAATCCTTGAGGTAAGTGTGATGGAATATAAAGTAAGGCTGTAAAGCTAGTATTTCCCTCAACACTAAAGTGAATCACTTTTTGAGGATCTTGATAATCATAGAAATGATCCTTGTAGAATTGATTGTATTCTTCATCTGTAATCTTCGATTTTTGACGTTTCCACAAAGGTACCATTGAGTTTAAAGTCTGATCTTCAACCACTGTTTCATATTCAGGCTTTTCACTTTCCTCCGTACCCTCTTTCATCTTTTGAGTCTCTACATTCATCTTGATTGGATAACGAATATAGTCTGAATATTTTTTAATTAATTCTTTTAATTCATAAGTTTCCAAATATTTAGAATAGTTTTCTTCATCTGTATCATCTTTTAAAGTTAAAATGATTGTTGTACCATTTGTTTCCTTTGTACAAGGTGTGATTTCATAACCATCTTCACCAGCACTTACCCATTCATAAGCTTCATCACTACCTGCTTTTTTCGTAATAACACGAACATCTTTTGCGACCATAAATGCAGAATAGAATCCAACACCAAATTGACCAATGATATCGACATCTTCATTGTTGTTTTCTTCTTTTTTCTTCATTTCCTCTTTAAAAGCCAAAGAACCACTCTTCGCAATTGTACCCAAGTTTTCCTCTAACTCTTCCTTTGACATACCAATACCAGTGTCCGAAATTATTAAAGTACGAGCTTCCTTATTTGGTTCTATACGAATCTCAAATTGGCTTGCATCTGCATGACCTTGACTTTCATAATAATATTTATCAATCGCATCACTCGCATTCGATACAAGTTCACGTAAGAAGATTTCCTTGTGTGTATAAATGGAATTGATCATCAAATCCAATAAACGTTTTGACTCCGCTTTAAACTGTTTTTTCTTAGCCATAATACCACTCCTTCATTAGCACTCTAATATTTTGCCTGCTAATACTATACAACACCTTTTTAGCAGTGTCAACACCTGTGTGCTAAACACAAAAAAAGAATTCGACTAAACGAATTCTTAGCTTCTTTACACATTTTTCAAATAATACTGTTAACTATTTTTTAATTACTTTTGATGCATACAATGGGTTGGCTTCTCTTGTTTCACTTCCAAAAACCAACTTCAATTCTTCAAAAGCTATCATAACATTTTCAGGTATATCCACATGTGCAATATAATTCTTTCCATTCGGACCATAGCCATTCGCATCATCTGAAAGTCTAGGAATTTCTCCCATCAACAAGTTGACATATCTATTAATTGACCACATGCCATGTATATTATCTTCAAAAACCAAATCTTCATTCTGATTCAATACTTTAGCACAATAAGTAGCATAATTAATGATTGTCACATCCTCCTTGACATATTTTTTTAATCCTGCAGCCATGCGCCTTTGCATAGAAGCATCCTGACTTAGAATGATACTATTAAAAGAAATATTGTTTTCTTTCAATAAATCCAAAAGATATGTAATATTATTGCCACAATTTGTAGACTTGGTTTCTAGATAGTCCGCCTTGCATCCATATACATGTTTAATATACTTTTGAAATGTTTCTGCCTCTGATAAATCCGTTGTCTCAATATCTGGATATTCTAAATGAACAACCTGACGTAGTGCATCTGTTGTATGTCCTGCTCCACCAACAATAATATATTTTTTCGCAACAAAGTTTTTAATTCCACTAGCTAAAACATCGCCACCTTCAAGAATACTTCCACCAAATAGAACCATCACATCCACCTGATGAATTCCATATCGATTAAACAATTCTTCTTGATTTAACGCATCAATATCTCTTGTTCCCAAAAACTTTGCGAGTATATTTATATTTTCTGCAACATTACAATCCATACATGCTCTTCCTTTCAAAACCATCTACAATATCAAACTGGAAGTTATCGAAGATAAATCTCACAATATTCGAAAATAGCATACCACTGAATCACAAAAAATGCAGTGAACTTTCGCTATCAAACCACACTTTTTACAACGATCTTTTGTTGTACATCTACACTTTTTACAACGAACTTTGCGAATTCGGCCTTTAAAATATATCAGCCATAAGTATGCAAACAGGAATTTACATTTACAACATGATCCAATATCTTTGTATTAGCTTACCCTCTTTTAAAACTTCGTTTTCTAATACTCCGCCATTATTGATAATTGATTTGACAGAACCAATGTTGTCTTTATCACAAACCAATAAAACTTTATCCATACCAAGTTTCTTGCATTCTTCTAAAGCCAAGCTGATCATTTTGGTTGCGTAACCTTTTCTTCTTTCGCTTGGTCTTATACCATCTCCAATATGACCACCATATTTCAATAAATATTCGTTTAAGTAATGTCTGATATTAACAGCACCAACCATGGTATCCCGGTCTTCATCTAAGCAAAAGAAAGTAGAATCAGGAACAAACCCATCATCCGTAGTTGATATTTCTAAATTATTTAGATAATATTCAAAATCATCATAATCATTTTTAAATATAGCCCATGGCGAAGTATTTGCGTTATGGGTATCGTTATACGATTTCCATTCTTTAATCATTTCTATAATTTGATTTTTGTATTGCAAACTGCCTTTCATTAATTTTAATGCCATGAATTTATTCCCTCCAAATTCCAATTTATCTAAATCTTTCTTATAGGATGTCGAATGACTGTTTTCCATTTTTCCGGTGCAACCTTTCTTGCATCCGACAAATATATTTCATGATGTAGTCTTTGACTATTCATATCATTCGCATATCCATTTTGTTTTAAATATTCATCCATAAGTGCAACTGTAGCTGGTTCATCATCAAAAGATCCTAAGTGCATGATTTGAACACATAAACCTTCATCAATCGTCAAAAACTCTGCCGATGAACAATCTATTTTTTTCTTTTTAGTTGCTGTTTCAATAGCCCATTCAAAATCTTTTTCATTTACAAAATCAGGCAAACGAATGACTGAAATCCAATGAAATGAATCTTTATCTGCATAGTTTACACCATCTATATCATCCTGCCACCAAAATCCTTCTAATGGTGGAACTACATATTCAAAGAATCCTTCAATTTTATAATCTGTTTTGTAACTCATTCTCAAAGTATAAGCAATCGCATACAATACGCCAATTGCCTGCTGATATGCTCCACCTTCTTCATTTGGATTGCCCTCACCTCTGACCGCAATGTAATTTGCTTCAGGAACATTTACAATCACAGGTTTATTTTTAGGCATATAAAATTCTTTGGCTTAACAGATACATTGGTGACTTGTTAATATAACTGACATTAATGATGTC
>ENA-ORSC01002506-ORSC01002506.1-human-gut-metagenome-genome-assembly--contig:-NODE-2506-length-10989-cov-3.676056_pt1 | contig 10989 bp, 10 predicted proteins | sample MGYA00242178_ERZ509140 | MGnify/ENA primary metagenome ERZ509140 (study PRJEB26280, sample SAMEA2338681) | human gut metagenome | biome: human gut; feature: human-associated habitat; material: faeces... | reverse complement strand
TTGCTTCCGTTAAAACAGTTTACCAAAACAATCGTCCTGCTTACTTTAAGGCTACGACCTATTTTGATTCTCGTATTCAAGAAATTGAAAATGAATTTACCAGCTTTGAAGAATGGATGTATGCCAGTGAATTTAATAAAGCCAAAGATGAAGGCGACAAGATTGCCAAAGAAATCGATGTGGTTTCTAGTGAAGTAGCTTCTTGTCCAGATTTATATGAACGTGCGATGGCTATCATCCCAGCTGCGGTGAATGAAATTCGCGAAAATGAAGCTGAATTAACGAAAGCCAATGTAGATTTGGCTTATTTGGAAACAGATAAGAAATTAAATACGGTATCCGAAAATCTACAGGCATCGATTCATTTGATTGATATTGGTAATTTAGCCGATGCCCAAATGGTATTGAGTGATATTACGGATACAATTTTGAATCTACAAGATCAAATGAATGCAGAAAAAGATGCCTATAATGAAATTCATGATGGTTTGGCTCAAAATGTTATTTCGGTAGATGAAATTGATGTGCAATTGAATGAAATCAAAACTTTATATGGAAACATTCGTGATCGTTTTGGTTTGGAAGACTGGACACATCGTTTTGCCCTTGCTGATGAACAGATGAATAACTTAAAAGAAGCTTGTGCCTTAATTCAAAAAGAACTAGATGAAGACAAGATGCCTCGTGTTGATGTGATTCACTACTATCGTGAATTTGCCAACGATATAGAAGAATTTAAAGGTCAAGTTAATGATATGAAGACGAAGTTGTTGAACGCAAGTAGTGATGAATCACGTGCGAAAAAACAATTGGTTAAACTTCAATTGATTTTAAATGAAGTTCGTCTAAATGCAGCTACACGTAATTTACCAAGTGTATCGAGCCAGTTTGATGAAGATATTAAACAAGCGGAAGACATGATTAGTCGTGTTCAAGTTGTTTTATCGCATTCACCACTTGATGTTCCAACTTTGAATTCGGATCTACAAGATGCAATTGATTTTGTTTATAAACTTTACAACAATGCCAATAACTTAATTGGGGTTGCGGTTATGGTTGAAAATGCCATCGTATTTGGTAACCGTTTTAGAAGTACCTATCCTTCTATGAATACGGACTTAACGCGTGCGGAATTATGTTTCCAAAATGGGGAATATACGCGTGCTCTAAAAATTGCCATTCAAGCTATTGAAAACTTACACCCAGGAACTTATGAGAAATTAATCGCCAGCAAAGATCCTGCTGTGATGAATCAGGCTTAAGCAATGATTTATTTTGATAATTCTTCAACGACCTCTGTAGCACCAGAGGTTCTTGATGTTTATAAACAAGTCCTTTCGGATGTTTATGCCAATCCAGATAGTCTACATGCTTTAGGGCGTAAAGCAAGTAGTTTAATGGAGAAGTCGCGTGTGCTAATTGCTGGTTATCTTCATGTAAAACCTCAAGAAATTATTTTTACTGGTAGCGCAAGTGAAGCTAATACCATGGCTGTTGTTGGGTATGCCCTCGCAAACCAGTCGCGTGGAAAACATATTTTAATAAGCTGTGTAGAACATCCTTCCCTGGATCATTCGGCGGACTTTTTAAGTGAACTTGGCTTTGAAGTAGAGAAGATGCCTATCAATGAAGAAGGAATCGTTACAGCCCAAGAGGTGCAAAAAAGAATGCGTAAAGATACGATTTTAGTATCTACAATGCATGTAAATAATGAGATGGGGGCTATCAATCCAATTCGTGAAATTGAAAAGGTTGTACATAGTCATCCGACTTGTGCTTATCATGTGGATTGTGTACAAAGCTTTTCTAAGTTGGATATTCCTTTTGAGAGCTTAGATATGGCAACCATTTCAGCGCATAAGATTCATGGCTTAAAGGGCTCTGGTCTATTGATGAAAAAAGAGAAGTGTCAATTAAAGCCAGTTGTACAAGGTGGCCAACAAGAACAAGGTCTTCGTGGAGGAACAGAGAATGCACCGGCCAATATTGTTTTGGCAAAAACGATTCGTTTGGCTTTAGAAGAACAATCGGAAGTATATGCCAAGGTTTCTAAAATCAATCAATATCTTCGTATAGAACTTAGTAAGATTGAAGGGGCACATATCAATAGCCCAGATGCAGCATTGCCTTTTATTTTAAATATTGGCTTTGACCAGTTAACGAGTGAAGTTCTATTAAATGCCTTGGATGCAAAAGGAATTTGTGTATCGGCTAAGAGTACTTGTTCTTCGCATTCAGCCAATGAGTCAGCTACATTATTAGCGATGGGAAAATCAAAGAAAGCGGCAACGCATATGATTCGTTTATCTTTTTCTAAGTACAATACTTTAGAAGAAGCAAAAGAATTTATAAAAAATGCGATTGATATTATAAATAAGAAAAAATAATTATAATAGAAAAAATTATATATAAAATATATAATTAATTACCAAATAACTTAAATCTATTTTTAGGGCTGAATATCAAAATAACCTGCCCTATTATATCGCTTTCGTTTATAAGTCCAAAACTTCTACTATCCTCGCTTACAAAAACATTATCTCCCAAAACAAAATATTGATTATCTCCGATAGTATAGCTTATATTATCTTTTTCTTCAAAATTATAATATTCGTATTTTAAAAGATTATTATTTAAATATATCTCTCCGTTTATAATTTCAATTCTGTCTCCTTCTTTTCCTATAACTCTTTTAACCAAATTATTTTCTCCCATTCTAAAAACTATTATATCGAAATTTTTTATTCTGTTTAATATAAAACTTTTTTTAATTAAAAGTATTTCGTCTCCTTCGTCTAAAGTGGGCGACATAGATTTATTTGTTACGATATAAGTGTCGAAAAAAAATATTCTTATAAAACCCGCAATAAATATTGCAAGCAAAGACGCCGATATTATTTCTAAAATATGTTTAATATGTTTTTTGTTTATCATAAATTATTTTAATTAATCTTCTTTCATTATAGATTTTTTTAAATAATTGGATTTAAAAATAAAAATTTCGTTTTCTTTAAAAAATTCTTCTTTTTCTTTTTCCGATTTTAATAAAGCTCTCATTTCGTCTTTTGCCTTTCGCATAATCTCTCCGTCTTTAACTATATTTCCAATTTTGAAATCAGGAATTCCGCTTTGTCTATCTCCTAAAAATTCTCCCGAGCCTCTCAATTCTAAATCTTTTTCGGCTATTTTAAATCCGTCAGTAGTTTCGCAAATAATATTTATTCTTTCTTTTATAGTGTCGTTAAGCTCGCAATGAATAATTAAATAACAGTATCCTAATTTATCTCCTCGCCCTACTCTACCCCTTAATTGATGAAGTTGAGAAAGTCCAAATCTCTCCGCTCCTTCTATAAGAATAACTGTGGCGTTTGGATTATCTATTCCGACTTCAATAACCGTAGTCGAAAATAAAATTTTAATCTCTCCATTATTAAATCTGTTCATTATATATTCTTTTTCTGCATCTTTCATTTTTCCATGTATAATTTCAATTTCTATATCTTGAAAATAATCTTTTTTAGCTCTTTCAAATTCGCTCGTTAAAGTTATAAAATTAAAATCCGTATTTTCTATAAGAGGAAAAACTACATAACCTTGCTCGCCTTTTAATATTCTGCTTCTTAAAAATCTATAACAATGGTCTCTTTCGTATAATTCTTTATATTTAGTTAAAACTCCCTTTCTTCCAACGGGCATACTTTTTATAGTCGATAAATCTAACTCTCCGAATAAAGTTAAAGCCAAAGATTGCGGTATCGGAGTCGCCGTCATAAGCAAATAATCTACATTTTCGCCTTTAGATAAAAGTTTATTTCTTTGAGCTACGCCAAATCTTTGTTGTTCGTCAACTATTGCATAAGAAAGATTTTTAAATACAACCTCGTCATAAAGTATAGAATGAGTGCCGACTAAAATATCGCATTTTCCTTCTCTTAATCTTTTAAGCAAATAATTTCTTTCGCTCTTGCTAACCGAAGAAGTTAATATATCGACTTTAATAATATCTTCAAGTCCAGATTTTTTTATAATTTTTTTAAACGAATAAAAATGCTGCAATGCAAGAATTTCCGTAGGCGCTAAAAATGCAGTTTGAAATCCCGATTCGCATGGAATTAAAGCCGTTAAAAAAGCGACTATAGTTTTTCCAGCTCCTACATCTCCTTGCAATAATCTAAACATCTGCTTTTCTGAAAATAAATCTTTTTTTATTTCGTCTATCGTAGTATTTTGGTCTTGAGTAAGTTCAAAACCTAAATTAGATTTAACTTTATCAAGCAAATCAAAAGAATTGTATCTTTTTTCTTTTATAAGTATATTCGGTCTTCTCTCGCTTAAATGAATATATTGAAATGTTAAAAACTCTTCAAATACTAAACTTTCTCTCGCTTCGTCTAAAGCTTCATAAGATATTGGAAAATGCATCTCCATAACTGAAGAAACAAAATTTTTAAGTCTGTATTTATTTTTTATAATTGAAGGAATATCGTATTTCATATTTTTTTCAAAAGTTATAAGTTCGTTTACTATTAAATTTCTTAATTTTCTTTGAGAAAGTCCTTCCGTTAAAGGATATATTGGAATAATTTTTCCGTAAGATGTGGAATTTGAAGAAGGTTTTTCCATTTCAATCATTCTGCATTGAACTTTTTCTTTATTTCCTCTAACAAATTTTCCCGTTATATATATTTTATCTCCTTTAGAAATATCTTTAGGAAGCGCTCCACTATAAATAGGCACTTCGCACATAGTCTCGCCATCGCTAACTATTAATAAAGGTTTTTTTCTAAATCTATATACAAAAGCCGCAATATTAATTACTTCGGCTAAAATTACGCTATTATTTCCTTCATTTTTAAAAGCTTCTGATATGCTTAATATTTTTCTTCTGTCTTCGTAAGTTCTTGGAAAAAAAGTTATTAAATCGTAAACTGTAAATATATTTTTTTTAGCGAGTATATTTGCATATCTTGAGCCTACGCCTTTGCAATATTTAATGCTCTTTTCAAAAATATCTTTGCTATAATCGTTATAATTATTATTTTTTAACAAATCAAACTTCCTATAAAATAATTTTAATTAAAACATTATAGCATAATAAAAAAAATTATAAATATACTATTGAATAAATATATAAATATGTTATTATTATAGAATAGCATTTTATTTAAGGAGAAAAAAATGAGAAAGATAAAAGGAATATTTATAGAAAGCGATTCTTCTATATTAAGCAAATATAAAACTTCATTTGATGAATCATTTGATATAACTGTTTTTAAAGACTCAAATTCTTCATTGAGTTATATTATAGAAAATAATTTAAATATTTATTTTTATGTGGTAAGAATTTCTAACGAAAACGAAGATAGCGTAAAATTCTTTGCAGATAAAATAAAAGAAATAAATCCTCAAATAAAATTAGTTATAATAGAATCTGAAAACGGCGCTTTAGACGAAAAAAAATATAATGACGCCTTAATATTTACAAAACAAATTGACGCGGAACATATAGTTTCAAGCATTAAAAAATATATAGAAAATATAGACGATAATCAAAAAAGAAGACAATATTCAAGAGTCAATTGGCCTTTGCATGTTATAATCGGTTATAAAGATAAAATTAAAAATTCAATAGACAGAAATATTTTATCTATTAGCGGAAACGGAGCTTATATAAGTTCCGATACAAGCATTCCCGATAAAGGCGATATGCTTGGATTAACAATATCGTTTAAGGATTTTAAATTATTTACCGAAGCAAAAGTAGTATGGGTAAACGATGATAATAAAAAGCCCGAATTTCCTAAAGGTTTTGCAGTTCAATTTATAGATATAGGACCTGCATCTCAAAAGATAATAGACCAAATTATAAGAGATAAATTATTACAAGAAATATTAATAGAATATAAAGATGAAAACTTCTCCTGATAAATATAGGGAAATTATAACGAAAGAAAAAAATAAAATAAGAACTTTATTCAAAAGTTTAAGAAAAAATTTAGAGCCTGATTTTGTTGAAAAAAGAAGCGCTATAATTTATAAAAAATTCTTAAAAATTGTAAATCTAAATAAATTCAATTCTATATGCGTATATGTCGACTTTGATAACGAAGTTTCTACAAAAAATATAATAAATTACGCCATTAAAAATAATATAAAAGTTTCGATTCCTTATATAGTAGACAAATATAAAATGAAATTAAAATATATAAAAGATTATGATAAAGATATTAATAGAAATACAAAATTCGGAAACGGCGAGCCTTTTGATTATTGCAAAAATGCGTCAATAAAAGAAATATCTATGTTTATAATTCCCGCTTTGGCTTTTGACGAATATTGCAATAGATTAGGATTTGGAAAAGGATATTACGATAATATTTTGAAATTGAATAAAAAAGCTTTAAGAATAGGTTTAGCTTACGATTATCAAATATTGCCTAATCTTCCAAAAGATAATAACGATGAAATGCTTGATATAATTATAAGCGAGAATAAAGTAATAAAAGCGGATTAACTTTCGGGAACTTCTTCTTCGCTGTCATCGTCTTCTTCATTAGTAAATAATTTATCTAAATCTAAAACGACTAATAATTTATCTTCTAATTTGCCTACGCCTTTTATATATCTCTGCCCTATTCCCTGAAGCATAGACGGAGGAGGCTGAATATCCGAATTTGATATAGACACAACTTTTGAAACGGAGTCTATCATAATTCCCATATCTACATCTTCTATTTTAGCGATTATAATTCCAGTATTTTTATCGCCTTCGGATTCTTCTAAATTAAATCTTTTTTTCAAATCTATTATAGGAATAATATTTCCTCTTAAATTAATAACGCCTTCTACAAAATACGGAGCGTTTGGTATAAGAGTAATCTTTTCCATTTTAATTATCTCTTTAGCTTGCATAATATCTATAGCATATTCTCCGCTTCCTAATCTAAAAGTAACTAAATTGGTAGATTCTTCTTCGACATCAACCTTTTCAATATCTTCGCTCTCGATAGGCTGTTGTTCCAAGTCTGCCATAATGCCTCCGCTTATTTTTAATCGTATTAATTCTTATATTTTATCTAATATTGATATTATCGGAACTATACGGTTATTTTTTATATTATAATTGGAGATGATGGGGTTCGAACCCACGACCCTCACGCTGCCAGCGTGATGCTCTCCCAAACTGAGCTACATCCCCACTAATTTTTAAGTTTATATATTATTTTATTATACTTTATATTTAAAGTCAATCATTCAAATCTATTTTGACAATTTGCATATATACAATATAATTATAAAATTATAATTGAGGATAAATATAATGAATATTAAAAATCTTATTTTGCCGAATTATTCAATAGGAATTGACGCATATAAAAATATTGAAGAAATATGTATAAATTACGGTAAAAAAGCTGTGATTGTAGGAGGCGAAAAATCTATTTCCGTATCAAAAGACAGTATTCTAAAAAATCTAAATAAAATAAAAATTAACGGAATATTGTATTATGGAGGAGAAGCAAGCTACGAAAATGTGGACATTCTAAAAAACAAAAAAGAAGTTAAAGAAGCAGATATAATATTTGCGGTAGGAGGAGGAAAATCTATAGACACTTCAAAAACTTTATCAGAAACGATAAATAAACCTTTATTCGCTTTTCCAACTCTCGCTTCAAATTGCGCTTCGGCGACAAGTCTATCGGTTATGTATAATCAAGACGGTTCTTTTAAAGATTTATTTTATCAAAAGAAACCTTCAATTCATACTTTTACAAATTCCGATATTATATTGAATTCGCCCGAAAGATATTTTATAGCGGGCATAGGAGACGCCGCTTCAAAACAATATGAAACGGAATTTTCAATAAGAAACGAAAATTTAGATTATAATAATTTTCTCGGATATCAAATAATAAAAAATTGTTCAAACGATATTATAAAAAATGCCGTTCAATCTTTAAATGATTTTAGAAATAAAAAATCAAGCGATATACTTGAAAGAATTATACTTCATATAATATATACTACAGGTTTGACTTCCGTAACTATGAAAGACGATTATCATATATCTTTAGCTCATGCTATGTATAACGGACTTACTAAAATAAAATCAATAGCGGAAAATTTATTTCATGGAGAAATGGTAGCTTATGGGATATTACTTCTTCTTACTTTAGATAATAAAATTGAAGACAGAGATAAAGTTTTTTATTTTAATAAATCTTTAGGATTGCCTACCTCGATAAAAGATATTGGAATTAAAGATATAAGTTTAGATAATAAAGAATTAAATTTAGCTTTAGACGGCGCAATGTCGGCTAAAGATTTAAATATAAGCCCATACAAAATTGACAAAAATATGATATTTAAGGCTATAATAGATTTGGAAGATTATAATAATTCAAAAAGATAGATAAAATTTTTAGTTTGCAGAATTGATAATTAATAAAGAATTTAAAAAAATCTAATAAATGCTTGATATATTTCTTTAAAAATATTCTCTTAAAAATTTAAAATTTATTTAATTTTATATTAAATATGTATGAAATGTATTACTAAATCAAATAAACTTATTGAAAATCTATAAATTCAAATTTTTTTTAATTTTTTTGTTAAAAACGCTTGACTTTTTTATTAAAAACCTTATAATTCCATATATAAAAATAAATAAACATATTATAAATTCTAACTGTTGCAGTCCAGTCCAGTGGATTTATGGTTAATATATTAAGATTAGCCATAACTTATAAAATTTATTTTTTGGAGGGAGCATATTTATGGAATATGCATTAATATATGATAAAAATAATGAACTATATCATATTTGCAAATCAAAGATACAAAAGTATGACTATATTATTTTTAATAATGATAAAGTAGAAGTTGATAAAACTTGTTTAGGATTTGGACTAAAAAACGAAAAGATTTACCCACATTTTATAGATGCCATATTGAATAAATTATATTTATGTAAAAACGATATAGGAAATATAAATTTAAATTCATTAAAAAAATCATATCTTATATTTAAGCACAAAGAAGATAATAATATACATAAAAATAAATTATATTATATGGATACTATAGATTATAATAGAAATAAGCGTTTTTATATTCATGCTGAAAGAAGAGTTATTATGATTTTTTTAGCTTTATTTGAAAAAGATATATGCCCAAAGTGTTTTTTAGAATTTATAAACGAATTGAAAAATAAATAAAATAATTAAATTAAAGGAGATTTTTATGGGATATGCTATTATACATAATGATTTTATAGAAAAAGATAATAATATTCACCATATTTATAAAGCTAAAATTATATCAAATTCAGAAAATGAAATAACAATTAGAATAGAGGAAAATTCATTATGTCAAGAAATAACTATAGCAAAAAATTTGAGAGAACATTTACTTTATAGTAATTCTACCTCACTTATCGCATCCGATATAGGAGTAAATGAAAATTATAGTTGGTATTTAGATACTTGTAATTTTCTTGAAAAAGATAAATATCGTGGCGAAACTACTATCATGGAATATATGGGATACGCAGAGGAAAAAGATATTATTATATTGTCTGCATTTATAGGCGAAACGGTATGTCCTGATTGCTTATCTTATCTTCATAAAAATACACTTAAAAAGGATAAAGAACATAACAAATGAATTAATAAAAACTAATAAGAGGTAAAAAACAATGATAAAAAAAATAATTTTAATTTTCGTATTATTTACAATTTCTTTATTTGGGCAGTTCAAGGCAAATAAAGATGGCTTTTCAATAAAAATGGAAAGCGAAGAAGACAAAAATGTAATATGCGATTTTGTTTTATATTATAACAAAAGCGAAAATTTTTATTTTATTAGTATCGGTGTTAATTTAGAAGAAACTAATAAACCGACAAAAATATATTTTAGCACTTTCAACGGTAATTTAACTATTCCTTATGAAAGTAATATTAAAAAAGGAACTTCAACATTCTATACAAAAGAAGAGAAACAGCATAGAATAGATTTTCTTCTAGATGAAATAGAGAAACAAATTTTATATTTGTTAGCAAGTAAACATGCATGTTTTATTCAAATATATACTAAAGATACTTTTTATAATTTTGATTTTACTAAATATAACGATAAAATGAAAAAAAATAAAAAATATGATGAAGTTATGACAAGATTAATTTATAATACGAAATAATTACTTGACAAAAAATAAAAGCCCTAATAAATTAATATTAAGGCTTTTTTATTTGTTATCTTAAGGTTATAATATAATTCCATTTCGGCAAAGGATATCTTCCCGTTTTTCCAACGCTTCTTCCGTTTATATCGGTAATTTCGGCTTCTGCGTAAAGTATATATCTTCCTTTAGGCAAATAACTAGCTCCAGCGATAGAAGAACTTCTACCCGCAAAATAAAATTGAGTTTGAGCTTGTCCGTCTATAACATATATTTTAGGCAAATAGAATATTAAATTTCTGCTTAAAATATTATAATTATCGTCTATTCTTCTAGCGTAAACTCTTATTCTTGCAAATTTTCCTTGAGGCGGAGTTTTTACGGCTAATGTAATTAATAAAGGATTACTCCTTGAAGCTATAAATCTGTCGTTATAATTTATGATAAAAGAACTTATTCTTACATTTTGATTATCTACAGTCGAAGAAGTATTATCGTAAACATAAGGCGAATCTTTTTTAGGGAAAGTATTAACTTTAGGTTTAGTCGGAGCTATATCGGGAATATTATTAGTATTAACTTCGTATAATCCGTTATTGTCTAATTGAATAGGATAAGGTAAAGAATTCGTATCGATAGCCGCATTTGTATCAATAGGCGCTATATTATTGTTAGTCGATAAAAAATCTTTTTCTTCTTTCGTTATATTATCTCCGAATATATCGTCTATAGTAGTGTCGCTTTCAATTTCATTATTGAAACTTTCGCTATCTATACCGCTTACAGCTTCAAATCTCTTATTATTAAGA
>ENA-ORSC01002502-ORSC01002502.1-human-gut-metagenome-genome-assembly--contig:-NODE-2502-length-10995-cov-64.546984_pt1 | contig 10995 bp, 6 predicted proteins | sample MGYA00242178_ERZ509140 | MGnify/ENA primary metagenome ERZ509140 (study PRJEB26280, sample SAMEA2338681) | human gut metagenome | biome: human gut; feature: human-associated habitat; material: faeces... | reverse complement strand
TCAAGAAATTGCTGATTACAGCAACAGCAATATTGTCGGTCATCTGTTACAGCACATCTGTATTTGCTGCCGGCTTTGATGTCAACAATGACAATACTGTGAATGTAAACGATGTTACATTTTTGCAGAACGAAATATCTAATTTCAGTGATAATACAGACTATGATTTAAACAATGACGGTAAGCTTGATGTAAACGATGTATCTTATCTGCAGATTGAGATAAGCAAAAACAGCCTTGAGAACAATACGCAGATTAATATATCCTGTACAGAGTATAACAAAAATGTCGGCGATACTTTTACTGTAAGTGTTGATACAAATAATAATTTAAATGAGATCACCTACTCATCTTCCAATAGCTCAGTTGCAAAAATAGTTTCTACGGATAATCATAAGGCTGAAATTAAAGCAAATAAAATCGGTATTGCAACAATAACAATTAGGCAATGCAGTAAAACTGTAACGGCAAAAATCAAAGTTGACAAATCAAGGTGTATTGATTTGTCAGAGTGGAACGGTGATATTGATTTCAATAAAGTAAAAAAGTCAGGTGTTACTTGTGTAATTCTTAGAGCAGGCTATGGAAAAGACCCGAATCAAGAGGATAATGAATTTCAGAAATATTATAAGCAAGCAAAAGCCGCCGACTTAAATGTCGGTGCGTATTGGTACAGTTACGCTACATCTGTCGATGCGGCAAAAGCAGAAGTAAGAAATTGTATGAAAACCATTCAAGGTAAAGAGTTTGACTTGCCGGTTTTTTTTGATGTAGAAGAATACAGACAAGCTGTTTTGCCACGCAGAACACTAACTGATATAATTTCAACATTTTGTGACGGCATAAAAAGCAACGGTTTCGAGTCGGGTTTGTATTCGGCAAAATCAATGCTTGTTGACAGTGCTTATCCCGATGAGCTTGCGAGCAAATATTTAATTTGGATGGCAGCACCAAATAATTCGTACAATGAGCTTCCGGCATTTGTTGACATTCATCAGTATTCGTGGAATGGCAAGGTTAATGGTATTCCCGAAAAAGTTGATATGAATTACATATATAATTTAAACTGTTAATTGTAAGGTGATAATAAATGCTTAAAGGATATGATAGCAAAGATATTATTTTTATCGTTGCAGACTCAAAGAACGATTCTGTTTCAAAATTTTCTTTATTGACAAAAGAATATTTTGATAAAAATAAAATTACAAAACCGAATGACTTTACTCTTGGTAATAGCGGTAAGGGAACTGAATTTGTTATTGGTAAAAACGGTAATAAAATACAAAGTCTGAAATTGAAAAATCAAAAGCCAAAAGCAAAAAAGAGAAATAATCATAAGCGAATAAAACATTATCACAAGTATTAATATTAAATTATTGGAGGATGAAAATGAGTATTTCCGAATACAAAAAAACTAAAAATTATAGTATTCAAAAAAAATTAATTGAAGCAACTAAATTTTCAATTTATATTACGATTTCCATTATACCTATATATTTATTTGCATTGGCAATGCCTCATATAGCAATTACTCCTGATGAAATATTAACTAAATCAGATTCTGAATTTTTTAATGTGATGTTGACTATACAAAACATAATTCTTTTTATTTTCCTTTTATCATTACTTATTAATATAATCTTAGTTATTTATGATTTTATTATGGGTATTCGATTTAGAGTATCAAAAAAATATAAAGAAATCTTTGAGGCAATAGCAATAGTTTCAACAGTCAGCGTATGGAATTGTATTTTCTTACATAGCTTTTTAAATATAATAGACAGTAAATAGCAAAATAAGAACGCTTACACAAAAGCCGAAATTGAAAAATCAAAATAATAAATTGTTGGAGGAAAAATAATGAGAACAACAACTAATGAAAAATTGGAAAAGGTAATTTCGGATATTGAAAATACAAAGTCTGAAATTGAAAAATCAAAAGAGAAAATTAAAAAGCTCAACGCACAAAAAAAGAAGCTTGAGCTGCAAATTGAAAAAGAAAAGCACAACGAGCTGTGCTCTGTTTTGTCGGACTACGGAATTAAATCCGTAAATGATTTTCAGGACTTTTTGGAAAAGTATACATCGGAAGCAAGTGCTGACGAAAATGCAAATGGAGAAAATTGAATATAAATCAATTTTCGGATTGTACAGAAAAAGTTTCTTTTTCTGTTGGTGAGCGTATGCGATTTAGTTTTTACAAAAATAAAAACTATGGGGTTTCAGGGGTATACACCTGACCAGCGATTTGTACGCACAAATCGGATTTTGTGCGTACAAAATCTGTGCTGGCGTATCATCATTTCGTGCCGAAATGATGATACAAAAGCCCTCAGAAAAAGAAAGGCAAAAATCAGGCAAAATTGCAGTTTTGGGAGGGAAAAATGAAAAAGGAAGTTAAAAGCTATAGGATATATATAAGAGTGTCAGAAGCCGAAAAAGCGGAAATCGCATATCAGGCTGCACTCAACAATATGTCAATTTCGGAGTACATTCTAAAATGTGTAAGACGAAAGCGAATAGTAGTATGCGAGAATTTTCCCGAACTGCTATATCAATTATCCGCACTTGGCAATAACCTGAATCAGATTGCAGCAATCGCAAACACAAACAAATACATTTCTTCAAATCAAATAGAATCAGCAAAAAATATTCTATCCGACTGTTACGATAAAATGTCAGAATTCGTTTCGTATATCTGCGAGCCAAAATCTGATTCAGAAAATTCTCACAATCAGCTGAGTGAAGAAGTCGTTGAAGAAATCAACAATGCTTTGGCAATTATAAACAGTCGAGTGAATTCAGCAAAGAAGGAAATGTAATTAATGGCAGTGGTTAAAACAATAAACAAAGACCCTAAAAAGCAAATGTCTAATCGAATGACATCAAATGCACACATCTTTAATGCGTTGAACTACATAACTCGCAAAGATAAAACAACTCCTGAACTTACATACTGCAATTTAACAAATTCAAATTTTACAAATTGGGAAACAACAAAATTTTTTCAACAAACAAGAAAAATGTATGATAAGGATAATAAAATTCTTGCACATCATCTTGTACAATCTTTTGCGGTTGATGATAAATTAACACCTGAGCTTGCAAACAAAATAGGCAGAGAGTTAATTCATAAATGTTTCCCCGATATGCAGGTTGTAATGACTACTCACCTTGACGGTAAGTGTTTACATAATCACTTTATTATTAATTCAGTATCGCCAATCGACGGACACAAATTTCTTGACAATATGAAAACTGTCAGAATGATTAGACGAGTTTCGGATGAGCTGTGCTACAAGTATGGTTTAAATGTAATTGAAAATCCGCAACAAACGTGCAGACTTGATGATGCTACGTTTCGCAAAGCCATTGAGGGCAAAAGTTGGAAATTTAATCTTGTCAATGATATTGATAAAGCACTTGAAGATTGCAAAACAAAAGAAGAGTTTATAAACTTTTTTGAAAGCAACGATTATGAAATTAAATACGGCAACGCACATATTGTGTTTCACAAAAACGGCGAAGCAAAATCGATAAGAGCCGACACACTTGCAAAACAATTTGGCAATAAATATTGCAAAGCCAATATTGATAAAGCATTAGGTTTGCAAACCGAAAAGAAGAAAAAGAAAACCTACAGAAAAGAAAATACACAAAAAGTTTTAGAGGAAATGGAACAAGAAGCTAAAAGACAATGGGAGCGTTACGAAAAGCGTTACGCTGATAAAGTTAAAGTAACAAATCATAAGTATTTCGAAAACTTACGCTTTTTTAAAAATCCTTTTGCGTTTACTCTGAAATTAATAAATCACATATTTACAAATTCTAAAAAATCAGTTCACAAAAATGTAATCAAGCAAAATTTAAAATATACAGTCAGACAAACTACAGATTATACAAAGATGAAAAAAAGAATATCAAATGTACCGTATAAGGAATTAACAGGTACACTTGGTAATACGGCACAAATTAAGTTATACAGCTTCCAGCTTGCTAAACTATTCAATGACGGGATACTGTGTTATGCAAATGTTGATATGACAACAGGTATTGCTATGGTTACGGTTAAAGAACACAATCTTAAAAGAATAGCAAATGTTCTCGGTCTTGAAAATGCTGACTCTATTATTTCACAAGCTGACACCATCAGAAACAAAAAAACATATGCAAGACTTAAAAAGTCAAGCAAAGAACTTGAGTATCTGATGGTAAACAAAAAGCAAATTGAAATTTTAAATTTAAAATGTGTTCAGTTTGCAAAATTTCAAAAATCAGAAGATAAGTTCAATATCGTTTTTCTCGAAAATGATAAAGACAGAATATTGAATTTACTATATCCGAATAAATCAACAGAGCCAACTGCACCAACATTTGTGCAGGTCAACGCTCAGATTAACAGAAGATTGAAAAAACAATCAGAAGAAACAGGAGAAAAACTTTGTTACAAGGTTATAAGCTCAAAGCAATATGACCTTATTAAAAACTCAGATATTGATTTTGCTGTGTTTAAAAAAGAAAACGGAACTTACAATCTTGTTTTTCTTGAGAGCGACAGCAACAATATAAATAATATATTATATCCAGGAAAGAAGGTAACCTTGCAATAATAGTTTTGCGAGCTAATTCAATTTGACATTTAAGAAAAGGAGGACTCTATATGCTACCAAACTTATATAAGTGCGATGGACTTTATTACTTAATCAAAAAAAGTTCAAGTTAGGCTTGATTTTTACGCTTTAAAGTAATAAAATGTTAGGAGGATAATGATGTCAATAGAATATGAAAATCAACTTAATAATTATATTCGTATGTTCGAAAATGAACTGAGGAATCTCACTGCAACACCAAATGATTGGCTTAAATTTTTATATTCAGCTTGCCACAATTACAAACTGGATTTTAAAGAACTTGTTTTAGTCAATACAACTTTTCCAAATTCTACAGCAGTGTTACCTAAAAAAGCGTGGGTTGAAAAATTCGGTCGAATGATTGATAAAAACGCAGTCGCTATTCCCTCGATTGTTTTCAATGGATCTAATAGTAGAGTAAAATTGTATTATGATATTTCTCAAACTATCGAAACAGAAAAATCAAAACCTGTTCCTTTATGGAAGTACGATATAAAAGACGAGCAAAGTATTGTAACTGCTCTCAATAAAAAATTTGGTTTAAAAGCAAAAAGCTTTGAAACAGTTATTGCAGGTGCAATTAACATTCTTGCTAAATCAAATTCCGAGAATAATTATCAAATACTTAAGAATGTATATAGAAAAGCAACAATTTCGAGGTATGATAATGCAAGGAAAATACATTCTGACATAGTTGCAAAAAGTGCAATGGCTGTAATATGCTCTCGCTGTGGTTTTGATATTACTAAAATATTTAATTTTGGAGATTTCAGAGAAGTAACATATTATGATAGCTCACAAGCGGCTGTAGCTTTAGGTAATGCTACTTTTGGTACAGCAAAATCTATATTGCAAATTATTTCATATACAATACAGAAAGAAAGGGTGCTTAATAATGGCAAACGAAACAATAATAGCCTATGGTCTGGAGTACGCCAGGGACAAAGAGGGATATTGGACGCCAACTCTCCAACTCCCGAAATTGGAGTTGAATATGTGGGGAATGGCAAGGAAAGAATATCTGAAAACGAACAATCCAGTAGAATTCGATATGATGCTGATGTCAGGGGAAATCTTTACCCACCTCGAAACAATTCAGACTCAGGCACAGGAGAGGTACGAAACATTGATAGAGCAGAAGAGAGAAGCATTGGGAGTAACCGAGGAACTCAAGGAGAAAGACTGGCTCAAGTGGGTACAATTAGCCAACAGCATTCAGGAGGAAGCTCGTCAGGAAGTTCTCGAAGAAATGATTTACATCTAAATGAAGAAAATTTAAAAAGCAATACAGAAGCAGAGGTAATTGATAATTCCTCTGCTTTTTCTATTTCTCAGGAGCAAATCAATAAGATTATTACTGAGGGAAGTGGCGTTGCAAACGGAAAATATAGAATATACGAGCAATTTGCAAAAGACGAAACTTTAAAAGATAATGCTCAATTTTTGAAAAATGAGTATGGAATTGGCGGTAAGTCAAGTGCCGCAACTTATAACCATATTGGTGTCGATTGGGATGGAAAAGGGCTGTTATTAGCTAACAAAAACACCGAAAATAAAATATTACTCAAATGGGAAAAAGTCGCTAAGATTATATCCTATCTCATCAAAACCGACGGATACCTAAATTCAGCTGAAAAACAAGGTTACATTGACTATAAGAAAGCAAAAGAACTACCCGCAGAGAAACAAAAAGAAGCCGAAATCCCTGCTGAGGAGTTAGAACTTGCATATTCTGTAGGGAAAAAGTGTTACATCGGAGCTGATGAGTATAAGATTATCGGTATAACCGATAATACTGTATCATTGTTTGACAGCCGTTATCCTTTGCTCAGTACAGATATGAGCAAAGAAGAGTTTGAAAAAAAGATTACAGAAAATAGGCAGTTTAATGAACATTTATTTGTTAAAAAATCGCTTGATAAAGATTTATTTTTCAATAATTTAGACAAAGAATCGTTTACATACATTTATTACAATCCTGATGCAGATTCAGGCGGTCAGTTTGTTATTACAGAAATACCTTACGAACAAGTTATTGAAGCATCAAAAAAATACCCTGATAACACATCTGAGTTTTTTGACTATATTGTTTCAGTAGGAAGACAAACTGCAGTCGATGTTGACAGTGAATTCTTTCGTGATTCACTCGACAAATACAACAGTAACAGCCACTTCGCCGAAGGTCTGACTGATGATGTAAAAAATCAGCTTACAAATATTGCTTTGTCAGGCGATACCAATTTCAACCAAAAGGGTTATTATGACTCTTATTCAGAGATACAATCAGAAAATCCCGATGCGATAATACTGTTCCGTGTGGGTGACTTTTATGAGGTGTTATGTGATAATGCTCAAGAAGCAGCCGAGGCACTTAATTTAACGCTTATGTCACGAACAATTAACGGAGAAAAGATACCAATGGTCGGATTTCCGTACTCTTATCTTGAAAATAACGAAAACTTGCTTGTTGAAAACGGTCATAAAATATTGACCGTTGAGCCGGAGGATATAGCGGAAAGAGCAAGCTTGCGTAACAAAGCACAGGAAGTTGCAAAGCGAAATAATTTGCCTTTTTCCGATAAATTCAGTATGGGTTTCGAAGATGATTTCGATACGGCAGTTTATGACGGAAGTATGTCAGCTGATGATTATGAAAAATTACAGCAAGCTGACATCGAACCAAAAGCCGACCGTCCGACAATCACTTGCGACTGGAGCGAACATCCTGCGTTTGAAGATGGCAAGACTTATTCGGTAGCAGATTTTGACAGAATTATGAAGTCTGCCGATGACGAATGGGTTGAGCAAAGACAGCTTGAAATTGAGGAATATGGCAGCGAAAATGCGGTTGCAGAAGCATACAGAAACGGTGAACTTGATGATGTTCATTTAGGATATGCGAAAACTAAATTTATTATCAATATGCCCGACGGAACTCGATACACAGAAAGACAAGACATTGGCGACGGTGACGGCGGTGTTATTGACTTTTTAAGGCGGTATGATAACTATAAAAATCTTGTGCCAATACTTGAACAGGAAAGAGATAACGAGCCATCACTCTTAACTCCTGTTTATGGAGATGAATTTGTACAGGAGTTAGAGCAGCAATCGGACAAATTGTCCGCTCCGAAGCAACAAGAAGATATTATTTTTTCTTCTGATGGTAAAAACTATGTAATCACAGATGATAATTTTGCCGATGGCACAAAAAGTGAGCGTTATGCCAATAATATTAACGCAATAAAAACGCTTAAGGAAATTGAAAGCAGCAACAGACAGGCTACACCAGCAGAACAAGAAATACTTGCAAAGTATGTAGGTTGGGGAGGTCTTGACAGCTACTTCAAAGCTGAAAACAACGCACAACTAAAAGCTCTACTAAACGATGATGAGTATAAAGCTGCATTAGCAAGCACACTTACATCATTCTATACACCTCCTGCAGTTATCCGAGCAGTGTATAATGCGTTTAATAACTTAGGATTTAAAACAGGCAATATCCTTGAGCCAAGCTGCGGTGTCGGCAACTTTATGGGGTTATGCCCGACCAATATGTCAGACAGCAAATTCTACGGAGTAGAGCTTGATGATATATCCGGCAGAATTGCAAGTAAGCTGTATCCGCAGGCTAATATTGCGGTGCAAGGCTTTGAAACAACCAATCTTCCCGATAATTTTTTTGACGCTGCAGTCGGTAATGTTCCGTTTGCTCAGCTTAAAGTGCTTGATAAAAAGTACGATAAATATAATTTTCTTATTCACGATTACTTTTTTGCAAAGACATTGGATAAGGTAAGACCGGGCGGCATAATTGCTTTTATTACTTCTAAGGGTACAATGGACAAAAAGTCCTCTAAAGTAAGAAAATACATAGCACAGAGAGCGGAACTTCTCGGAGCAATCAGACTTCCAAATGATACTTTTTCAAAGACCGCCGGAACGGAGGTTACTTCCGATATTCTGATACTGAAAAAGCGTGAGAGAATGATTGACATTGAGCCTGATTGGGTACATCTTGGCACAGATGATAACGGTATTACAATTAACAGCTACTTTGTCGAACACCCGGAAATGATACTCGGCGAAATGCAAGAAGTTTCAGGACCGTTCGGAGCAAAAGCAGAGTGCATTGCTTATGAAAATGCAAATCTTGAGGACTTGCTGAATGAAGCTGTATCTAATATTGACGGAGAGTATAAAGCACAGGCAATCGAAAAGCTCTTTGAAGATACGGAGGATGATGAGGACGCAGACTTAATTCCTGCTACTCCTGATGTTAAAAATTTCTCTTATACAGTTGTTGACGGTGATATATATTATCGCCAAAACAGCGTTATGGAGAAGCAAAAAGTTAATAAAACAGCAGAAAAAAGAATAAAAGCTCTTGTTAAAGTAAGAGAGGCTCTTCGAGAAGTTCTTAATAATCAACTTGAGGATATGCCTGATGAGATTATTGCAAACTCTCAGCGAAAGCTCAATGTTATCTATGATAGGTTCGTCAATGAGTATGGTTATATTAATTCAAAAGCAAATATGAAGGCTTTTGAAAAAGATAACTCAATCAATTTGCTTGCATCACTTGAAAAATTTGACAGTGAAAAGAATTATAAGGGCAAATCGGATATTTTTAGCAAGCGAACAATTCAACCGCATAAGGCTGTTGATAAAGTCGATACAGCATCTGACGCACTTGCGGTATCCATTTCAGAAAAAGCAAAGATTGACTTGGAATATATGAGTCAACTCTACGGCAAATCTGTTGATGATATTATTGATGAGCTTGAGGGAGTAATATTTAATGTACCCGGAACGGATATTTATCAAACTGCTGATGAGTATCTGTCAGGCAATGTAAGAGAAAAACTCAGAACAGCTTTATCATATAGTTACGATAAGCCGGAGCAATATGACTGCAATATAACTGCACTTAAAGCTGTTCAGCCTGTTGACTTAACTGCAACTGAGATTGATGTTCGTTTAGGTGCTACTTGGTTGCCTGTTGATGTGGTAAGGGACTTTATGTATGAAACTATAGGAACTCCCCGATACATAAGGGATTCGATAGATGTTTCGTATTCTGAATATAATGCCGAGTGGAGAATATCACATAAGAGCTTCGATAAATCTGTAAATGCAGTCAGCACATATGGTACTAAGAGAATCAATGCTTACAAAATACTTGAAGATACACTCAATTTAAGAGATGTAAAAATATTTGATAATGTTTTTGAGGACGGCAAGGAAAAAAGAGTGCTGAACAAGGAGGAAACAGCCATTGCTCAGAGTAAGCAGGAGCTTATAAAGAGTCGCTTTGCAAGTTGGATTTTTTCAGACAGAGATAGACGAGAAAGACTTTGCCGTCTTTACAACGAAAAATTCAACTCTGTTCGTCCTCGTGAGTATGACGGCAGTCACCTCATTTTTGATGGAATGAACAGTGAAATACAGTTAAGAGAACATCAGAGAAACGCAGTAGCTCACGCAATATACGGCGGAAATACCTTGCTCGCACATACCGTCGGAGCCGGAAAGACCTTTGAAATGGTCGCTATCGCAATGGAGAGTAAGCGTTTAGGTTTATGCAATAAGTCGCTGTTTGTTGTACCAAATCATATTACTGAGCAAATGGGTATTGAATTTATGCAGCTCTATCCTGCCGCTAATATCTTGGTTGCGACAAAGAAAGACTTTGAAACAGCGAACAGAAAGAAATTCTGCAGCCGTATAGCAACGGGAGATTACGATGCAGTTATCATTGGTCATTCGCAATTTGAAAAGATACCGATGAGCATTGAAAGGCAGCGTCAGATTATCGAAACGCAGATTGATGATGTTATTGAAAGCATTGCGTTTGCACAAAACAACAACGCTGAAAACTTTACAATAAAACAGCTCGAAAAAACAAAAAAGAATTTGGAAAACAAATTACAAAAGCTCAACGACCAATCAAGGAAAGATGATGTTGTTACCTTTGAGGAGCTTGGTGTAGACAGATTGTTCGTTGACGAAGCACACTATTACAAAAACTTGTTCCTTTACACTAAAATGCGAAATGTAGCAGGTGTAGGTCAGACCGAAGCGCAGAAGTCAAGCGACCTCTTTATGAAGTGCCGTTATCTTGATGAGATTACAGACGGTAAAGGTGTTGTGTTTGCAACAGGAACACCTATAAGCAATTCAATGACAGAGTTATACACAATGCAGAGGTATTTGCAGTACAACAAACTTGTTGATTTAGGATTGAGTAATTTTGATGCTTGGGCTTCTACCTTTGGCGAAACAGTAACAGCACTCGAACTCTCCCAGGAGGGCTATACTTTAATAGGACGATAAAATTAACTGTCCTAAATTGAAAATACAT
>ENA-ORSC01002500-ORSC01002500.1-human-gut-metagenome-genome-assembly--contig:-NODE-2500-length-11008-cov-9.071396_pt1:10000-11008 | contig 11008 bp, 10 predicted proteins | sample MGYA00242178_ERZ509140 | MGnify/ENA primary metagenome ERZ509140 (study PRJEB26280, sample SAMEA2338681) | human gut metagenome | biome: human gut; feature: human-associated habitat... | reverse complement strand
GCGCGTCACTAATTAGATGACGAGGCATTTGGCTACCTTAAGAGAGTCATAGTTACTCCCGCCGTTTACCCGCGCTTGGTTGAATTCCTTCACTTTGACATTCAGAGCACTGGGCAGAATTCACATTGTGTCAACATATCTTTCACACCATCACAATGCTTTGTTTTAATTAAACAGTCGGATTCCCCTTGTCCGTACCAGTTCTGAGTTAGCTATTCATTGCAGGGAAGTAGAGGATAGGGCCCTTTTCATAGTACACACATTCATCACACCCGAAGGCACAACAAACCCATGCACCACAAGCCGTTTCCTAACCAATACTCATTCTGCTTAGCCCTCAGAGCCAATCCTTTTCCCGAAGTTACGGATCTAATTTGCCGACTTCCCTTACCTACATTATTCTATGAACTAGAGGCTATTCACCTTGGAGACCTGATGCGGTTATGAGTACGAACAATAGAAGCTGAGTTGGAATTGAATTTTCAAGGACTGCTGATACTGCACCAGAGCTCCCAACAAGCAGGAACCTTTACCAAACCACAATCCTTCTCGCAAACTGAATTTATTCCAAGGACTGCCATTTGTTAACAAGAAAAGACAACTCTTCCCAGGAGTACCATCAATGTCTTCAATCCCAATACCGTTACCGACACACTTCTATTGGTTCAGGAATATTAACCTGATTCCCTTTCGATAGACGATGACTAACGTCATCCTTTCAATGGATTTCACCTATCTCTTAGGATCGACTAACCCATAGATCATCACGATTCCTATGGAACCTTTCTCCACTTCAGTCTTCAAAGATCTCATTTGAATATTTGCTACTTCCACCAAGATCTGCACTAATGGACGTTCCAACTGCGTTCACACGCTAGTCTTCTCTACCTCCATCACGCCTTCCTACTCATTCAACTATACGACTAAGTTGAATGGCTATGGTTAGGCTATTCGCTTGAGCGCCATCCATTTTCAGGGCTACTTCATTCGGCAGGTGAGTTGTTACAC
>ENA-ORSC01002500-ORSC01002500.1-human-gut-metagenome-genome-assembly--contig:-NODE-2500-length-11008-cov-9.071396_pt1:2500-5000 | contig 11008 bp, 10 predicted proteins | sample MGYA00242178_ERZ509140 | MGnify/ENA primary metagenome ERZ509140 (study PRJEB26280, sample SAMEA2338681) | human gut metagenome | biome: human gut; feature: human-associated habitat... | reverse complement strand
GAGGGAAGCAAGGTTGGTGGTTCATTGGACCCTCCCATACAAAATGACTTTGGGTCGACCCTCTCAGAATTGAATGCCCTCTTAAATCCGTGCTACACTTATGTTCCTCTTACTTATTAACTAGTTCTTTTGGGACTTTGTGTTTTTCAAATTTTGCACAAACTCCCTTTCCATAGTAACCAGTCAGTACCTGAGGAGGGAAGCAAGGTTGATGGACATTGGACCCTCCCATAGGACCTCACCCCAAAACTCGACCCTCTCCAAATTCAAAACCCTTTCATATTCGTGCTACACTTTACTTCCTCTTCCTTTCCCTTTCACCCTTTTCGGACTTTGCATTTTTCACATTTCCCACCTCCCACAGTACACTTCCTCAGTGGTCCAAGGATCGTGATGGGAAGCAAGGTTGATGGACATTGGACCCTCCCATACAAATCGACTTTGGGTCGACCTCTTCCAAATTCAAAACCCTTTCAAATTCCAACTGAGGACAACTCCCTCTTCCTTTCCCTTTCACCCTTTTCACACTTTTCATTTTTCAAAAATTCGCAATCTTTCCATACTACCCACTCAGTACATGAGGAGGGAAGCAAGGTTTGTGGACATTGGAGCCTCCTATAGCAACTCTCCTGAGGGATGCCCCAACCATTCCATCTCCCGTTCTGACCCTATGTCCCATAAGGTTTGGGGGGTTGTCATTCACTTTGACAAGTTACCCTTGACTACTTTGACAAGTTCACAGTGCAGTGCAGTGCAGTGCACAGCCTTCAACCCTAACCCTTTCAGCAAGGCGAATTGCACGCCTTTTCGCTCCCACTTCAAACCATTCTTTGCTCCTTTTCCATTCACGAAACTCCTCCCATTCGCCCCAAACGCATACCATTCAATTCTCCTCTTTGAGCCCTTTCCAACCAACATCATAACGGAGGGATCGGTGGAAGTCGCGATTGCATGATGCACAGCATGTCTCGACTTTCACTTTCGTTCCTCACCCCCTTTCAGCCCCAACCTCCCCCTACCTAGTGCTACAACTCTACACCCTCCAATAGCCAAGTCATGGGAAGTGTTCAATCTATTTGACAAGTTGAAGGTTCGTTGGTAACTACCTAGACTCCTACAGTTCGTCACTTTGCTTGATTTGCTACTTTGCGAACTGGGTTTGGCTTCGTGTTTGCTGAAACCCCGACATATGCACCATTTTCAGATGCGGCCTTTTGAGATCTGTTCAATTCTCTACTTCGTTTTGAGAGATGGGGGTAATCGCAGATCACGATTTCGGCCATCGCGAGTGGCCATGAAGCCATATGGAGGGTGACTCTTCCCCAACTCAAAACACTTCCAACGGACCTGTTTGGGACGTATTAGGAGGGTTGGTGAGGTAGAAAACGATGTGTTTCCAATTGTGTTCCTTGTGTTCCTTTGTGTTCCTGCTTCGCCCTTGCACTCCCATATCGTATTGAAGGAGTACTCTTGAACGCACATGTGCAACACAATGTTGCATGGTTGGTTGTGTCAGAAATCGAGGCGTATCTTGAGCGTATCTTTCTCAGTTATGTCCTTCCAGCCTCGATTCTGAGTTCATGTGTTGTTCTTTTACTCTAAAGTGATGTCATCATCCTGTCCTCACTATGTTGCACATGTGCGTGACATGCATGTTGCATGATGCATGCATGTGCATCATCACATGACATCCCATGACATCCTCTATTCACTATTAGGAACCCTTAGGAACTCATTTCACAACTCATGTTCACCCCGCTCACCACAACCACAATCTCCCTCAAGTCAAAAATGAGCCTCTCCTCAAGTGGATCAGTTAATTTCAAACGCGAATATCTCGATGAGGAAGCGAGCTAGAGGCTTCAAATTTGGACAGGAGAGAGAGGACCGTGCGCTCTTTCATTTTGGGTCGCGGCCTGAACAGGCGATTTGGCACTGCCGCTCTAAGCGAGGCGGCGCCTCGGCTTCGCCTCGGCTTCGCCTCGCTAAGGCGGCGCCAAATCGCGGGGCGTGCTTGGTCGCGCATGCGCGCCCTGCGCACGCTCTAGGAGTACCCCCGTAACCCCAATGGGGTTTTCAAGTCCCTTTTTCTCCCCCTCTTCTCCTCCTCTCTCCTTTCTTTCCCTTCTCTCTTCTCTTTCTCCCCCCTTCCCATGCCTCATGGCCTTAGGCCTGTAGTAGGAGGAGATAGCCTAGTACAATACAGTGTTTAGAGGATTGAGAGGTGTTTGTTTTCTCTTTCTTCTCCTTCTAGCGGTCCCAGCGGTCCGCAGGACGCTCCAGAAAACGGAGAAGACAGATCCGATAGAAGACAGACGCATGCGTGAAGGTGACCCTTTCACCCACACCCTCTGATTTCTTCTATCAAGTCAAAGGGTATGTCCCACCCGTCAGGGTGAGCATGCCATCAGCCTTCCACCCGAACACCATCGCAACCCCCGCCACACTCCATTGTTCGCGTGTTGACGCAAGAACGCACGCTTCGACTAGGCAGTCTCCT
>ENA-ORSC01002498-ORSC01002498.1-human-gut-metagenome-genome-assembly--contig:-NODE-2498-length-11011-cov-3.601862_pt1 | contig 11011 bp, 7 predicted proteins | sample MGYA00242178_ERZ509140 | MGnify/ENA primary metagenome ERZ509140 (study PRJEB26280, sample SAMEA2338681) | human gut metagenome | biome: human gut; feature: human-associated habitat; material: faeces... | reverse complement strand
CCGGAACCTGTGCCAGAGCCGGTACCTCCGCTTCCGGAAGAATCGCCGGAGCCGGAATTGCTGTCAGGTGTAGTTGTTGAACCGGAATTTGCATCAGAACCCGGCGTGGTCGCACCATCCTTCTTCGAATCATCGGCATCCATATCTGCCGCATCTTTTTTCGGATTCAGGATATCCGTGATCTTATCCAGGATGTTGTGACCTTTGCAGGTCGCACTTGGCGGAGCATAAGCGGAATCTTCCGTTGTGCCCTCGCTTCCGGCCGGTCGTTTGACAAAGATTTTCGTTGTCGTGGTACAGGTCGCAGTCGGGAGCAGTCCGGTGGAAGAGCAGACCTTTACAGCCGTGTGCACATCGCAGCTCTTGGTCGGTGTCGTGCCTTTTGCAAAATATTCCGTGTAAGCCATGGAGCCTCGCGGATCTCCGGTGCAGACACCATCCACGGCGAGCAGTCCGGATTTCTTACATACATAGGCAGTTTCCACACTGTCCGGCTGTTCAAACTGTCTGACCGAAAGATTTTCGTGAATGCGGCTCATGATCGCAGTCCACAGTTTTTTGTGATACGTGTGGTAAAGATCGCCGGACGGGAGCGTATCGTGGTTGTCATAGCCGCCCCAGACCGTACACGTATAATACGGGCTGTATGCGGCAAACCAGATATCACGGTCGTCCGAAGTCGTACCGGTCTTGCCGGCGATCGGCATCTCGCCGAGGCTGACATCGGAGGCTGTTCCGCCGGCTTTTACAACATCCATCATCGCCTGTGTCAGCAGGAAAGCGGTGCTGTCCTTTAAAACCGTCTTTTCTTCCGGAGTGTTGTCAATGATCACTTTTCCTTCGGAATCCTCGATACGGGAATAAAACTTCGCTTCGTTGTATTTGCCGCCGTTAGCGATCGTTGCATAGGCATCGCACAGCTCGATGTTTACGACACCGTCCGTGATACCGCCAAGAGCCAGCGGCTGGCGTACGTCCAGATTTTCATCATCGTAAAGTGTGCTGATGCCGAGAGCTTCGGCATACTCAAAACCAAGCCGCGGTGTGATCTCGGTCAGACATTTGACTGCTACTACGTTAATTGAACCTGCGATCGCCTGACGGATCGTAGTCAGTCCGGTGTAGGCATTTTTACCTGCCCAGTTATTGACCGGGACACCGTTTGTGTAATTGTAAGGTGCATTGTCGAATACCGTAGCAAGCGTCATATTCTCGGCATCAAGAGCCGGAGCGTATGTGCTGACGATCTTAAAAGTCGAACCAGGCTGTCTGCGGGTTTCCGTGGCACGGTTCAGCGTCAGGCTGGCTTCCTTTTCGCCACGTCCGCCGACGATCGCCTTCACATATCCGGTCTCATTGTCGATGATCACGACAGAGGCCTGTGGCTGCGGAACAAGAGAAACACGCTCGCCAAGTACAGTATCGCCTTTTTCAACCATGGCGTTTTTGTAAGTCTCTGCGGCAGCTTTTGCAGATTCTTCATCGTCAAACATCATGTTAAAAGAGCTGTCCTGTTTCTGGAACCAGCTGCGGAGCATTTCACTGCTGTAATTGATAATCTCGCCGTCGGATTTCTGGATACTCAGAGCATAATCGAGACCGATCAGCGTCACCGAAGGATAATTCTCCGGGTTGGCAAACTCCTCATCGCAGATTTTTTGAATCTCTTCATCCTGATTGGAATAAATCTTCAGACCGCCGGAGTAAACAGCTTTGTAAGCCTGCTGTCTGGTGTATCCCTTGACTTCCACAAGGTCATCCATGACCTGTTCGATCAGAGCGTCCGTATAGTAACTGTAAATAGAAACCTCGTCCGTCTCCTGAGCCGTTTTCTGGATACGGGAATACACATCGTCCGCAAGGGCATCCTGCTGCTGCTGTTCGCTGATATAGCCCTGATCGACCATTTTCTGAAGAATGATCTTGCGTCGCTTTGCATTCTCATCCGGATTGATGATCGGATTGTACAGCGTCGGATTCTGTGTAATGCCGGCAATGACCGTAGATTCCGAGAGATTCAGCTGAGATACATCTTTATTAAAATAGCGTTTGGCAGCAGCCTGTACGCCGTACGAGCTGGCACCTAAGTTGATCGTGTTCAGATAATCCTGCAAAATCTGGTCCTTCGACATCTTTTTCTCCAGCTGCAGAGCCAGATACTGCTCCTGGAACTTACGACGCAGCTTCTGAGAAAGAGCCGTCTGCGTCACCCAGTCCGTAAAAACATTATTCTTGATCAGCTGCTGCGTGATCGTACTGGCACCCTCTGAGAAATCCCCACTGGTGATGCCGATCACCGCGGCACGGGCGATACCCTGGATATCGATGCCGTGATGCCTGTAAAAACGCTCATCCTCGACGGCAACGATTGCATGCTGCAGATCCTCCGGGATCTGATCCAGCTTCACAAGAATACGGTTGGAAGTTGATTCGGCAAGCTTCTGGACCGGTTTATTGCCGGTATTATAGATGTAGGTGGCCGATTCTGCCGGTGCAACCGAGAGAGAATCGATGTTAGGGGCACTGGCGATCAGCCCTTTGATCATGCCGACACCGGCCGCCGTGCCAAGGATGACGCAAAACAGCAGAAGTACCAGAAAAATCTTCAGAGCCGTAAGTGAAATACGCCTGAAGATCCTGGTTCCCGTTGGAATGCTCTTCTTGCGGGCAACGTGGTTTTTGTCAAAATTCATATAAAATACCTCCGAAAAAAGACAGTAAGTTTTGCTATGTAAAAACGATAACGTTTAAAAAGCAGGATGTGCTACAAAATCATTCAAAATTCGCTCATTTTTCAGCGAAAAATGGCTGCTTTCTCATGATTTAGCGGAACCCATGATGCCATACGGATTGTTCCGTACTGCGTACTTTCACAATCCTACCCAACATTCGCACATCGTGGTTTCAGGCTTTTGACCCTGGCATCTTAGTATTTTATCACACAACTTTCAGGAAAGAAAGAGCAAAGGAGGATTTCTGCTGTTGCTTCTTTTGGGGGACTCTGGTAAGATAGCATAAGTATTACCGAATTCTGGAATTTTAATCGGAGGGTTTTGGCATATGAAAGAATATAAAATTGTCTATTGCGGCGGAGAGGGCGAGATCGTTGAGAAAAAATCACGTTTTATCGCGACCGTAAAGCCGGTGGACTCGGAGGAGGAAGCATCTGCATTTATTGCAGAGATGAAAAAGAAATACTGGGATGCCAGACATAACTGTTCTGCATTTGTGATCGGGGAACATAATGAAATACAGAGAAGCAGTGATGACGGGGAACCGGCAGGAACAGCAGGTCATCCGATGCTGGACGTGCTGCTCGGAGAGGGCATCCACAACACAGCCGTTGTGGTGACACGTTATTTCGGCGGAACACTGCTTGGAACAGGCGGGCTTGTCCGTGCGTATTCAAAATCTGTACAGGCAGGGCTTGCGGCCAGCACCGTACTCGAAAAGAAAAAAGGCTTTCTGCTGGCGATGGAAACCGATTATTCCGGGATCGGTAAGATCCAGTATCTGCTCGGACAGAGAGGGCTTCTGATCACAGATTCTCAGTATACGGACAAAGTGACCGTCGAGACGCTGGTTCCGCAGGAAGAGCTTGTCTCTGTCAAAGAAGAGATCACAGAAGGGACGAACGGCAAGACGGTCTTTGCAAAAGAAGAACCGGTTGCCTATGCATTTGACGGGAAAACACCGGTCTTTTTCTGAGCAGGGAAAGGACTGCTTGCAATTTACAGGGGTTCGACGTAAAATATAAGGGATTAATTCGGAGGAAAATAATTTATGAGTGACAAATGTAATGCTCCGGTAGGAGTTTTTGATTCCGGCGTTGGCGGTCTTACGGTGGCTCGTGAGATCATGCGAAACCTGCCGGAAGAGAATATCGTATATTTCGGGGACACAGCCCGTGTTCCTTATGGAACAAAATCAAAAGATACGGTGCTGCGTTATTCCAGACAGATCATCCGCTTTTTAAAAACACAGGATGTCAAAGCGATCGTGATCGCCTGCAATACGGCAAGTGCCTATGCACTGGAAGATGTGGAAAAAGAACTGGATATTCCGATCATTGGTGTAGTAAAGCCGGGAGCGAAAGTAGCATGCGAGGCAACCCACAACAAAAAGATCGGTGTCATCGCCACAGAAGCAACAATAAATTCGGGAATTTATTCTTCTTATATCACCAGACAGGACCCGCAGATCCAGGTGATCGGCAAGGCATGTCCGCTGTTTGTACCGCTCGTAGAAGAAGGATGGCTGAAAGACTCGGTGACATTTGAAGTTGCGGGCAGATATCTGCGGGAACTGATGGAGCAGGACATCGATACCCTGATCCTTGGATGCACCCACTATCCGCTTCTGCGTTCCACACTGCGTGAAATTGTCGGAGAAAAGGTGACACTGGTCAATCCGGCTTATGAGACTGCACGTGAGCTGAAACAGCTTCTTGCAGAAAAAGGACTGACAAACATCCAGTCTCAGGAAGAAGCACGTAAATATCAGTTTTATGTCAGCGACCAGGCAGATAAATTTATGAGATTTGCAGATTCGATTCTGCCATTTGATGTAAATACCACAAAGAAGATCAGCATAGAGGAGTACTAAATGACAAAAGATATAATGCTCCGCATCAGCGGTGTACAATTTCCGGATGGAGAAGAAAACAGTGAAGAGATGGAAGTGATCACTTCCGGCAGCTACTTTGAAAAAGACGGCCGCCATTATATCAAGTACGATGAAGTACAGGAAGATTCCAATGAAGTGATCCGCAATCTTCTGAAAATCGAAAACGGCAGTCTGGAACTGACCAGACGCGGGATGACAAACGTGCATATGGTGTTCGAAAAAGACAAAAAAAGCGAATCTTATTACGACACCCCATTTGGAAGATTCCTGGTCGGGATCTCCGCAACACATCTGGATGTCAGCGAAAAAGAAGACAGCATTGATGTGCAGGTAAAATACGCACTGGAGATCAACAGTGAGTATATTGCAGACTGCAGCATCAGCATTTGTGCGAATTCCAAATAAAAAGTGCATCCATATCTCTCGATATGCATGCACTTGAAAGTTTTTATTTCTTCTTTTTCTTTCCCTTGGAATCTTCGGCAGCAGATGCATTGAGCTCTTTTGACTTGCGAAGAAGCTTTTCGGAAAGACGGACACGCAGGCTCTTTTTCTGCTGCGGTGCCTCAACTCGTCCGCCGCGGACACTCTTGATCTCAGTTATGTAGATACCGCTGACAACAGCCTTGATCTCTTTCTTTACCGGAATAGAATCAAAAATAGTTGTTTCGCTGATCAGCGTCTGGATCTTAGGACCGATCTTTGCTTTGACAACCGGGATCTTCGTACGACGCATATACCACGGTGTCTGATCGATGACGATCTGAGGAAGACCGGATTCCTTTAGTTTGAGGCGTTTCTTATCAATAATAAGCATAGAGACGACCTGACGAGTCGCTTCGAGCTGTTCCTGTTGTGCGGCCTGTTTTTTCTGTGCTTTCTGTCCAAAGTAATAAAGAAGTGCAAGTGCGATTACCAGCACGAGCAGAATTACAATGAGGACATTCCAAAATGTAGACATAGTACACCCTCCTAAATAAGTTCATATATTTCAATATTGTACCATTTATTTGCAGAAAGTGCAAGAAGCGGTACCGAATAATTACAATTTTATGAATATCATCAATTTAGGGTGGTAATTTCTATTATAGATGTGATATTATTATGATTCGAGGGATCAATGGACATAAAATGTATGCTTGCATACAGTTTTATGTCTATGGAGCCCGTAAAAACATGAGAAAGTAGTCCGCCAGGACGGATTTCGAATGTTTTCAGGATTGCGAGAGCATGAAATGCGGAGCAATCCGTGGAATCATAATAATGCAAGGTGGCCAGAGTATGACTTTGGAACCCGTAAAAACATGAGAAAGCAGCCCGAAGGGCGAATTTCGAATGTTTTCAGGATTGCGGGAGCATGAAATGCGGAGCAATCCGTAGCATCATAATATGTGGGCAGGACAGTATGTCTATGGAGCCCGTAAAAACATGAGAAGGCAGCCCGAAGGGCGAATTTATCACCAGTGTGGAGGGGAATATGAACGAAAGTGAAAAAAAGAAGCGAGCGGATGCCCGCAAAAAAAGAAAAAGGCGACAGATGTTTATAGGGAGGATGATCATAGTCATTCTTCTGTTCATCATCCTTGGCCTGTGTGCATTTCTTGGGAAAGATATGCTTGAAAAGAAAAAGCTCCGGGACAACCGGGAGCAGGCAGCGACCAGTGCTGAAAGTGAGAGTACGGCAGATACCGCAGGCACAGAGAGTGCAGCCGAGACAGAAACACAGGCACAGAAAAAAGAAGACGATATCATGTCCCAGGCAGAGTTAAAGGCAGCACAGTATGATTATGACGGTGCAATTGAGCTTTTAAAGGCATCTTCTGATTTCGCAGACAGTCAGGATATGCAGGATAAAGTGGCAGAGTACGAGCAGGCAAAATCGGAGCTTGTAGAATATCCACTTGACCAGGTGACGCATGTATTTTATCATACATTAATATATGACACCTCGAAAGCATTTGATGGTGATTCCAAAGAAGCCGGATATAATCAGGTTATGACTACCATCGATGAGTTCAACAAGATCACACAGTCTATGTATGACAAAGGATATGTGATGGTAAGTCTGCATGATATGTGTACGGTCAATGAAGATGGTACCGTATCACCGGGCAAGATCATGCTTCCGCCGGGCAAAAAGGCATTTGTCCTTTCGCAGGACGATGTCAGTTACTATCATTATATGGATGGTGATGGCATGGCAACGAAGCTGATCGTGGATGAAAATGGCGATATTAAAAATGAATATAAAGAAGATGACGGAAGTATATCAGTAGGCGATTACGATATGGTGCCTCTGATCGATCGCTTTGTGGAAGAGCATCCGGATTTCTCCTATCACGGACATAAGGGAATCATTGCTCTGACCGGATACAACGGTATACTCGGTTATCGCACCGATATCGCATACAAGACAAGAAAAGACCTGGATGAGTACCAGGAGAAATTCTTCGAAGAGAACCCGGATTTCGACAAAGCAGCCTGGAAAAAGGAAAGACAGCAGGCGAAAAAAGTGGCAGATGCCATGAAAGAAGAAGGATGGGAGTTTGCAAGTCATACATGGGGACATATCAATGTTGGCGAAGCAAGTCTTGAAAGACTGCAGACCGATACACAGAAATGGCTGGACTATGTAAAACCGCTTGTCGGAGATACCAATGTGATCATTTTTGCCTTTGGTTCCGACCTTGGCGACTGGCAGCCATACACATCAGATAACGAAAAATTCGCTTATCTTAAGAGCATGGGATTTGATATTTACTGTAATGTAGATTCCACGCAGTACTGGGTACAGTTTGGAGAAAATTATATGCGTCAGGGAAGAAGAAATCTGGACGGCTACCGTATGTATTATAATCCGGAAATGCTGGAAGATCTTTTTGATGCCGGAGAAGTCTTTGATAAATCAAGACCGACACCGGTACCGGAAATGTAAAGCGACGCAAGATCTGAAAGGAGAAACAACTACAATGAAAAGAAAAGTAATCGCAGCCCTGCTTCTTGGCATGGCGATCACCGTGACAGGATGTTCAGGAAACACGACAAAAGATACAGACACCACAACCGAAGCAGCATCGGATGCGTCTTCTGAGACAACCGCAGACAGCTCATCTGAGAGTGAAGCAGCAACAGAAGCAGCAGAACGCCCGGACTACAAAGCACTGGATTATGTCAAACTGGGAGACTACAAAGGACTGGAAGTAACACTGGCATCCACCGATGTCACAGACGAAGAAGTCGAGCAGCAGGTTGAGACAAACTTAAACAACAACGACAAATCCGAAGAGATCAAAGAAGGTACTGTAGAAAACGGCGATGTGGCAAACATCGACTACGAAGGAAAATTAAACGGAAAAGCATTTGACGGAGGCACAGCAAAAGGCTACGACCTGACGATCGGCTCCGGCAGCTTCATCGACGGCTTTGAAGACGGACTGATTGGCAAAAAGATCGGAGATACCGTAGATCTGAACCTGACTTTCCCGGAAGATTACAGTTCCACCGACCTGGCAGGCAAAGAAGTTGTATTTACCGTTAAGATCAATTCCGTAAAACGTGCACCAAAGCTGACAGATGAGCTTGCAGCGGAAATTTCCAATAATGAATACAAAACAGTAGAAGCATACAACAACTATATAAAAGAAGACCTGGAGAAGACGAAAAAAGAAAACCAGCACAACCAGGAACTCAATGATCTGGTAGCACTTGCATACCAGAATGCAACCGTAAACGATTATCCGCAGGAAATGATCGATTATCAGCTGGAGCAGGTTACCTCCTATTATAAATCCTACGCAGATCAGTATGGCATGGAATATGCAGATTTCCTGAAACAGCAGGTAGGCATGACGGAAGAAGAATTTGTAAAGCAAATGACAGAAACCGTAAAACAGAGCCTTGGCCAGGAAATGGTACTGCGTGCGATCGCAGAGACAGAAGGCGTTGAGATTTCCGATGAAAAATTCCAGGAAAAAGCAAGCGAATACGCAGCACAGATGGGATCTACAGACGTGGATGCATTTATCAGCCAGTATGGTAAGAGCACGATCATGGCAAGTATTCTGCAGGATGAAGCAGTGGAGATCCTTGAGAAAAACGCCGTTGTAAAAAATGCAGACGGTACACCGGCAGAGACAACAGCAGAAACCGAGACAGAAACAGCATCTAAATAAAAAAATGTCTGTAATGATCCGGTGCAGGTCGGAGCACTTGCTGCCGGGCCATTACAGGTGTTTCATAAGAAAAGTTGTAATTGCGAAGTTACTGAGCATTACATAAGTAAAATAAGTGAGGAGGAAACTTAATGATTACGTTACAGGGAAAAGGTGTTTTTGGTGGAATCGCAATTGGAGAGATCGCTTTCTTTAAGAGAGATTCCGGTGTAGTACAGCGAAAAAAAGTAGAAGATCCGCAGGCTGAAATCCAGCGTTTCGAAAAAGCAAAAGCAAAAGCAATTGAAGAACTCGGTGAACTGTATGACAAAGCCGTTTCTGAAGTTGGCGAGAGCAATGCCATGCTTTTCCAGACACATCAGTTCATGCTGGAAGATTTGGACTATGTAGAAGCAATCGAAAACATGATCCAGACACAGTCTGTAAATGCAGAATATGCAGTCAGCGTTACCGGAGACAATTTCTCACAGATGTTTGCTTCCATGGATGATGACTATATGAGAGAGCGTGCAGCTGACGTAAAAGATATTTCAGCCCGTGTAGTGAAAATCCTTACCGGAGCAGGTGAGAGCGGACTGGTAACGGACAAGCCGGTCATTCTTGCATCAGACGATCTGGCACCAAGCGAGACTGTACAGCTTAATAAGGACATGGTATTGTCTTTTGTGACACAGGGCGGTTCTACGAACTCCCATACCGCAATTCTTGCAAAGACGATGAACATCCCGGCAATCATCGGTATCGGTGATGCACTGGATGAGAAATACGAAGGAAAAGAAGCCATCGTGGATGGAGCAAACGGATGCCTGATTATCGAGCCGGATGAAGAGACCATGAAAGAATATCAGGCAAAGAAACAGGAGTATCTGGCACAGCAGGAGCTTCTGCAGCAGTTCCGCGGCAAAGAGACCGTATCTTTGGACGGACAGAAAGTAAAACTGTATGCCAATATCGGAAATGCATCTGATATCGGAGCTGTGATCAAAAATGATGCAGCAGGCATCGGACTGTTCCGAAGCGAGTTTCTGTATCTGGAAAATGACAATTTCCCGACGGAAGAAGAACAGTTTAAAGTATATAAATATGTGGCTGAGACGATGGGACAGAAACAGGTCATCATCCGTACACTGGATATCGGAGCAGACAAGCAGATTGATTACTTTGATATGGCACACGAAGAGAATCCGGCAATGGGTTATCGTGCAATCCGTATCTGCCTGGACAGACCGGAAGTATTTAAGACACAGCTTCGTGCGCTGTTTCGTGCAAGTGCATATGGAAAGCTTTCAATCATGTATCCGATGATCACAAGCCTTTGGGAAGTAAGAAAGATTAAGGAAATCGTAGAAGAGGTAAAGGCAGAGCTAGATGAGCAGGGTATTGCTTATGGAGAGCCTAAGCAGGGTATTATGATTGAGACACCAGCAGCTGTTATGGTAAGCGGTGAGCTTGCAAAGGAGGTTGATTTCTTCAGCATTGGAACAAACGACCTGACGCAGTATACACTTGCTGTTGACAGACAGAATCCAAAGCTGGATCGTTTCTTTGATCCGCATCATCCGGCAATTCTTGCAATGATCCGTATGGTAGTAGAGAATGCGCATAAAGCTGGCATCTGGGCAGGCATTTGTGGTGAGCTTGGTGCTGATACCAGTCTGACAAAGGAGTTTTTGGCAATGGGTGTAGATGAGCTTTCAGTATCAGCAGGAAGCATTTTGCCGATTAGAAAGATCATTCTTGAGACAGATTTAAGCCAGTACGGGAAGGACATAAAATAAATAATGCTTACGGAAAAACGATATGAACTAATTTTGAAACTGCTTGATGAACAAAACAGCGTTACAGTGGCGGAGATCAAGGAAAAATTAAAGATTTCCGAATCCACAATTCGCCGCGATTTAAATGCGCTTGACAAGGCCGGAAAGTTAAATAAGGTATTTGGAGGCGCAGTGGCGATTGAAGCTGGAATTACAACAGCAGAGCCATCTGTTGCACAGAAAAAAGGTGTCAACAAAGAGGAAAAACAGCTTATTGCCCGCTATGCAGCAGCATTGATTACAAAAGATGACTTTGTCTATCTAGATGCGGGGACAACAACAGGCTGCATGATTGATTTTATAACAGAAAAAAGTGCAACGTATGTAACAAATGCAGTCAGTCATGCACAAAAGCTGGCAGCAGCAGGTTTTCGTGTTTATCTGATAGGCGGTGAG
>ENA-ORSC01002497-ORSC01002497.1-human-gut-metagenome-genome-assembly--contig:-NODE-2497-length-11013-cov-2.759719_pt1 | contig 11013 bp, 8 predicted proteins | sample MGYA00242178_ERZ509140 | MGnify/ENA primary metagenome ERZ509140 (study PRJEB26280, sample SAMEA2338681) | human gut metagenome | biome: human gut; feature: human-associated habitat; material: faeces... | reverse complement strand
TCCAGAATGACAGGAAATATTACTGTACGGTTTATTGGACTGTTCTTTCTTTTATATGTAATCTTAAGTGCGGCTTTTCTGGCGGATCTTCTTGCAAAAGTAATTCCACAGAGTCTGATCAGCGGGATTTCCGGGAAATGGCTGTCTCTGCTTGCTGTGGCAGCATGCAGTCTGGGAACGCACCGGGGAATGCAGAGAAGAGGAAGGATTGCGGAAATTTCCGGAGGGATTTTTCTGGCAGGGATTCTCCTTCTTACGATTTTGAGTGCAGGACAGGGAAAAGCGGAATATTTTCTGGAAACCGTGGAGGGTACCGGTAGCAGGTTTTCCGGGAAATGGATGATCCGGGATGTGTATGCATTTCTCTGTGTTTTTTCCGGAGTGGGGCTTCTGCCTTTTGGGCTTGAAAAAGTAGAAAAACAGGGAAGTGCCAGAAAGCCGGTGATCCTGGCCTTTCTTACCGTGTGTGGAATTGTCCTTGGTATGCAGGTTCTGCTTCCTGCTGTATTTGGAAAAAACAGGCTTCTGGCGGAAACATATCCGGTGCTGCCTCTTCTGGACGGGGCAGATCTTCCGGGAAATGTGCTGGCAAGATTTGATGTGATCTGGATGGGATTTCTGGTGTTCGGGCTTCTTTTTTCTCTGGGAAGTCTTTTTCATTACGGGAATCAGATTGCGGAAAAAACAAAGCTTGGAAGTGGACGGTACTGGATTCCGGCAGCAGGGTGGATCCTTTCGCTCTACGAAAGAAACGGCGCCGGGATAGAAAAGTATTATGGATGGTATCTGGCATATATTTTTGTGCCGCTGCTTCTTGTGATCCAGATTTTTCTCAGTGTGGAAAATAAAGGCCGCTGGAAGAAAAAAGCGTTGTCTGTGAGCCTGTTTTTCTTTGTAAGCCTTATGGGAACCGGGTGTGCGGCTGTGGAACCGGAAAAAAGGATGTATCCGCTGGCACTGGGGGCCGGCGTTTCGGAAGAAGGCTTTGTGCTGAAGTATGCCATGCCGGATATGAATGTGACCACCGGGCAGGAAAAGCCGGAAGAAGATCCGGTTTCCGTACTGACCCTTGCGGGCAGAAATTTTCAGGAAATCGAGGAAGTCTACAATCGTTCCCAGGAAAAATTTCTGGATCTGGGACACCTTCAGGTAGTGATTCTGGATGAGAGCATGCTGACAGAAGAAAACAGAAAGGCTTTTCTCGAATATCTGAAGCAGGAAGAACATGTAGGCGAAGATGTGTACATGTTCCGGACCGGAATGCTGGGAGAGGTTTTTCACTGGAAGGGAGCAGAGGAAAGTTCTGTGGGTGAATATCTTCAGGGAATCCAGGAGAACCGTACTACCGGGCAGCAGAAAAAAGGAGTGACTTTGAGAGAGGCATATCATCAGTTTTACCAGGACGGAACATTACCATGGATTCCTTCTGTATGGGTAAATGGGGATCTTCTGGAAGTGGATTATGGAAGTGCTGAATAAACAGGCGATAAACTGTCAATAATGCAGATATTCTTAAAAAGATGGCAGGTACCATCATCTTTGGACAGGATTATCAGAAAGAAGATTTTGGCAGGAGGTTTTACTCATGGAGCATATAAAGATAAAGAGTCGTATTCATATATTAAAAAGAACAGGATGGGCCATTCTGCTCGTGTCGATGATCCTTGCAGGCGGTATCAGAGCACAGGACACATTTTCTTCCCGGGATCCAAAGGTTTATGCCTGGTGGGGAACCATCTATCCGGAATTCTGTTTTGAAAAAGTGGAGGATAACGGGGAAAATAAGCCGGTGAAGATTTCCTTCTGGCTTGCGAAAGCGCTGGATTGGTGATACAATATTCCAACGAGTAATTATAGCGCTCGATTAATTATTTCAGGAGAATAAGATCAATGAATATAGACAGAAACGCACCGGTTGGTGTGTTTGATTCCGGTATCGGAGGATTGACGGTGGCCCGTGAGATCATGCGGAATCTGCCGTCCGAAAAAATTGTATATTTCGGAGATACAGCCCGGGTTCCATATGGAAGTAAGTCCAGAGAGACAGTTATCCGTTATTCCCGCCAGATCATTCATTTTCTGCAGGAACAGAAAGTAAAAGCCATTGTTGTAGCCTGTAACACAGCCAGTGCTTTTGCTCTGGATGCGGTAAAGGATGAACTGGATATCCCTATTCTCGGAGTGATCGAAGCCGGTGCTAAAGTGGCTGCTGAGGAGACCAGGAACAAGAGAGTAGGGATCATTGGCACAGTAGGTACGGTAGACAGCGGTATCCATGCTTCCTATCTCAGGGAGCTGGATCCGGAGATCACCGTGATCGGGAAAGCATGTCCGCTTTTTGTACCGCTGGTGGAAGAGGGATGGTATCATGATCCTGTCACAGAAGAGGTTGCAAGAAGATATCTGAAGGAACTTCAGGATCAGGAGATCGACACACTGATTCTTGGATGTACACATTACCCGCTTCTGCGATCTACGATCCGTAAGATCATGGGGGAGGATGTCCGGCTTGTGAATCCGGCCTATGAGACTGCACTGGAACTGAAGAAGCTTCTGGCAGATCTGGATCTAGCAAGTGATGAGGCGGCACAGGAGGAATTTCCGTATCGCTTCTATGTAAGTGATCTTGCCGAGAAATTTAAGGATTTTGCCAATTCCATCCTGTCATATAATGTAGAGAAAACACAGAAGATCGATATTGAGAAATATTAGGAGAAAAAAATGCAAAAAGAAGTTTTGATCCATGTAAGAGGGCTTCAGATGATGGACTCACAGGGAGACCAGGAGCCGATCGAGATCGTCGTAGCGGGACAGTATTATTTCCGCAATGGTTCTCATTATCTCAGATATGAGGAACTTCTCGATGAAACCGCTGAACCTACGATCAATTACATAAAAATGTCAGAGAAAGGTCTGGAAGTAAGTAAAAAAGGTCTGGTAAATGTCCATATGGTATTTGAGCAGGGTAAGAAGAATATGACTTATTATTCCACACCGTATGGAACACTTCAGATGGGAATTGCCGCCACAAACCTGGAGCTTATGGAGAGTGAAGAGAATCTTCAGATGAAAGCAGATTACGCGCTGGATATGAATGAGGAACATGTGGCAGACTGTTACCTGGCGATCCAGGTACAGCCCAGAGACTGTAAGGATTTTGTCTTATAAAAAATAACCGCCGTGTATCAGGGAAAATTCCTGAAACCACGGCGGTTGCTTTATATTCGGATTATTTACGGAATCTTGAGAGGAAACCTTTTTTCTTCTTCTGTGGTGTTTCAAGAGAACCACGGATTCCTTTTACGCCAACGATGTAAAGACCGCTGACTTCGGCTTTGATCTCTTTCTTAACCGGGATCAGATCGAATACTTTCTCATCTGCGATGAGGATGCTGATCTTCGGACCAACTTTAGCTTTTACGATCGGAAGTTTGGAGCGGCGCATAAGCTTCGGTGTCTGGTCAATGACCATCTGTGGAAGTCCGGAATCTTTCAGTGGCATCCGCTTTTTATCGATGATCAGCATGGAAACTGTCTGCTTGTTGGCCTGGATCTGAGCCTGCTGTTCGTCCTGTTTTTTCTGAGCTTTCTTTCCGAAGAAGTAGAGTGCGATTACTGCTACGATCAGAATAACGAGGATGACCAGAAGAACAATGGTAACTGTACTCATTTGAGAATCCCCCTGTATGTATATTTGTTTCGCAATCGGTTACATTACGTACAAAACATTTTAGCATTGTTTTCTTAAAAAGGCAAGATAAAAGAAAAGCGAAAAAGACAGGAGGAACGGTGGAAATTTCAGTATTTACAAGGTATAATGAATGTGCTGCGGTTTACAATACAAACCGCAGGATAGATGGATATTCAGATACAGACAATGTATTTATACACAACAGATGGAGGAAATAAAGTATGGAAGAGAAAAAACACCGGAAACCCAGACCGGAAATGGGAACTCCGGAGTATGAGGAATGGCGTAAACGTATGCTGCAACGCCGCAGAGAGAGGCTGAAACGGGAACGCAGGAAACGGCTGATCGCCATAGGAGTGGCAGCGGTACTGATCGCAGGTGGAGTGTCGGCAGGCGCAATTGCTTTAAGCAACAGGTTTGCTCCCGGATCAGACAGGAAAGTGGTAACTTCTGATACGAAAAAAGAAAATAAAACGGAAACGGGAACAGACTCCGGCGAAGCAGTTTCTACAGAGGCTTCCGGTGATTCATCCGGTGATACAGTTTCCGGCGATACTCTGGCGCAGGCGGATCTTCTGGCTCAGCAGTATGATTATGATAAAGCCATTGATCTTCTGAAAAATGATCCTGCTTATGGCTCAGACCAGAAGATGCAGGCAGCTGTAAAAGAATACGAAGATACAAAAGCAACATGTACAGCATGGCCATTGGAACAGGTGACACATGTCTTTTATCATATTCTGATAAAAGATACATCCAAGGCTTTTGACGGAGATTATAAAGAAGCGGATTATAACCAGGTTATGACCACGATCGATGAGTTCAATAAGATCACTCAGACCATGTATGACAAGGGCTATGTCATGGTAAGCATTAAAGATATGGCAAAAGCAGATGAAAACGGCAATATCACAGCAGGAGAGATCCTTCTTCCGCCGGGGAAAACGCCGTTTGTCCTCTCACAGGATGATGTGTGTTATTATCATTACATGGATGGAGATGGATTTGCCACAAAACTGGTTGTGGATGAAGAAGGGAAGATCCGCAACGAATATGTGGAAGATGATGGAAGTGTGTCTGTAGGTGATTACGATATGGTTCCGCTGATCGACCGTTTTGTGGAGCAGCATCCGGATTTTTCCTACCGTGGTGCCAAGGGAATCGTGGCACTCACCGGATATAACGGAATCCTGGGATACCGTACAGATGAGAGTTATGAAACCCGCCCGGCAGATCTGGACGAAAATAAAGTACAATGGCTCGATGCACATCCGGATTTCAGCCTGGAAAAGGAACGGGAAGGGGCGAAGAAGGTTGCCGATGCCATGAAAGCAGAAGGCTGGGAATTTGCAAGCCATACCTGGGGACATCAGAATGTAGGTCAGATCTCTCTGGAGAAACTTCAGGAAGATACCGAAAAATTCAAAAAAAATGTAGATCCGCTGATCGGGGGAACGGATATCATTATTTTTGCTTTTGGAACAGATATAACAACAGAACCAGAGTATTCCGGTGATAAATTCGAATATCTGAAGGGACAGGGATACAATTATTTCTGTAATGTGGATTCCAGCCAGTATTATGTACAGATCCGGGACCGCTATTTCCGTCAGGGAAGACGAAACCTGGACGGATACCGGATGTATTATAATCCGGAACTTCTGGAAGATCTTTTTAACGCAAAAGATGTTTTTGACCCGGCAAGACCAACGCCGGTACCACCGATGGGATGATCGGATTTTGAAAGATACGAGGGGACTTAAAAGAAAGGGGCTAGTTATTTTATGAAGAAAAAAATTGCAGGGGTCCTGACAACAGTACTTGCAGCATCACTTTTTGTCAGTGGAAACGCACCAGTTACTGTTCAGCAGGATAATATGACCGCACAGTCGCAGGACAACGAGGATACGCAGTCAGATGAGGCAGATGCGGAAGATACACAGTCGGATGAGGCAGACGCAGAGGATACACAGACTGAAGTGGAGGAAGAAGAGGCTAAGGTAGCAGCAGATCCGGAAGACCGGCCGGCAGCAACCGAGACACCGGAAGAAGAGAAAGAGGCTGAAAAAGAAACACAGAAACGTGAGAAGTCAGAGGACACTTCCGGCAGTACTTCCTCCAATGAAAAGGCACTTCTCGCAAAGGCAAAGAAACTGGCTCAGCAGTATGATTATACAGGAGCGATTTCTGTTCTGAAGAACAACTGGAAATTTGCCACCAGTGATAAAATGCAGAAGGCAGCTGCTTCCTATATGAAAAAAAGAGATGCCTGTGTAGAGTATCCTCTTGAGCAGGTGACACATGTGTTTTTCCATTCCCTTATCGTAGACACCTCTCTGGCTTTTGACGGGGATTCTGATGAGGCAGGATATAATCAGATGATGACGACAGTCAGTGAGTTCAAAAAAATGATCCAGATTATGTATGATAAGGGATATGTTCTGGTAAGCCCTCACGACATGGCGGTAGTGAATGATGACGGAACCATGAGCAGAGGCAAGATCATGCTTCCGGAGGGCAAGATTCCTTTCGTACTTTCTGAAGATGATGTCAGCTATTATCATTACATGGATGGAGATGGATTTGCCACAAAACTGGTGATCGATGATAATGGAGACATTAAATGTGAATATAAAAAGGCTGACGGAACGGTTGTGACCGGCGATTACGATGTTGTGCCGATCCTGGATTCTTTTATTAAGGAACATCCTGATTTTTCCTACCATGGAAGAAAGGGGATCCTGGCAATGACCGGTTATGACGGAGTGCTGGGATACCGTACAGATGGTGCATATAAGTCAAAAAAGAACCTTCAGGACGACCAGAAAGCTTTTCTCAAGGCTAACCCGGATTTTGACTATAATAAAGAAGTAAAAGCAGCCAAAAAAGTGGCAAAAGCCATGAAAAAAGACGGCTGGGAATTTGCAAGCCATACCTGGGGCCACAGAAATGCAACTTCTTCTACTGCGGCTGAACTGAAAACAGATAACAAGAAATGGGAGAAATATGTAGCACCGATCCTTGGAAAAACCGACATGATCATTTTTGCCTTTGGCGCAGATATCGGCGACTGGGAAGGATATACCTCTGATAATGCCAAGTATGAATATTATAAGAGTCGTGGCTACCGCTATTTCTGCAATGTAGATTCCAGTCAGTATTTTGTGCAGATCACAAGTGAGTATTTCCGACAGGGAAGACGGAACCTGGATGGTTATCGTATGTATTATAATCCGGATATGCTCAGCGACCTGTTTGATGTATCTGAAGTCTGGGACGATTCCAGACCGACACCGGTTCCAGAAATGTAAGGAAATAGATTTTACAAAAGTATACAGAAAATGTTTATAATCTATTATGGTTAGAATATATGTGTATTTTCAGATGATTTTGATATGAAGGGAGTAAGATATGAAGAAAAAAACATATCTCGTTGTGCTTGCATTGTGTACAGCGCTGGCGATAACAGCCTGCGGCACATCTGCAGACAATAAAGGGGAAACAAAATCTACAGCAGAAACACAGGATACAGCCGATAAAACAGATTCAGCAGAATCAGGATCGGATTCAGATAAAAACAGCAAAGATACAGCTTCCGGAGATACAAGACTTGTTTCTGTGGATGATGTGAGCAAATATATAACGATCGGACAGTATAAAGGCCTGACACTTGATAATTCTGTAGAAGCTGTGACCGATGACATGGTTGATGGAAGGGTTCAGGAAGAACTTCAGAATAAGGCAGAGGAAGTAACAGAAGGTACGGTTCAGAACGGTGACATTGTTACGATCAATTACGTAGGAACCAAAGACGGAGTAGCTTTTGACGGAGGTACAGCCAACAATTATGAGCTGACGATCGGTTCTGGAACTTTTATTGATGGTTTTGAAGATGGAATCATCGGAATGAAAAAAGGCCAGACAAAAGATCTCGACCTTACATTTCCGGAAGAATATTCATCCGAAGAACTGGCAGGCCAGGAGGTTGTGTTTAAAGTTACATTGCAGAGCTTCAAACGTGCTCCCGAACTGACCGATGACTGGGCAGCCAAGAATACTGACTGTAAGACTGCGGAAGACTACAAAAAAGAAATCCGCAAGACACTGGAAGAAGAAGCAAAAACAAGCGCCCAGAATACTCTTCGTGAGACAGCATGGAACACAGTGCTCTCTGCTTCCGAAGTAAAAGAATACCCACAGGATGATCTGGATACGGCAAAAACAGAATTTAAGACTCTGTACGAAAATTATGCAAAACAGGGTGATATGACCCTGGAGGATTTTGTAAAGGCACAGGGCATTTCCATGGATGATTTTGAAGAGCAGAGCAGCCAGTATGCGGAATATAAGGTGAAACAGAACCTGATCGTGCAGGGAATCATGGATGCGGAAAATATGACACTTGAGGATGAAAAATCTCTTGGTATCCAGAACGAACTGATCAAATCATATAATGTAAAAGATATCGCGGCACTGGTAGATAAGTATGGCCAGGCAGCTGTGGATGAATCTATCGGACTGCTCCGTGTGGAGGACTTTATCATAGATAACGCAACCGTTGAAGAAAAAGTAACTGCCGGTGACACACAAGGTGTGGACGGAGATGATCCGTCTGTAGATGGAAGCAGTGCTGAGGGAACTGTTGACGAAGAGCTGGAAACGGCAGAAGCGACAGATATGGTTCCTGAGGAAGAACCGACAGAAGAGGCAGACAGCGCATCAGATGCATCAGCAGAATAACAAAAAATCACACGCATTATGTGATGCGTACAAAAAAGTGCGGGGCCCGGGAGAATTTCCGGGAACCGCTTTTTTGACAGTAACACATAAAAAGAAAATTAAGAGATTCTTTCGGGAATTACCATTGTATTTGAACATTAAATGCGGTATGATTAAGTTCAGACATTAAGGAAAGTTATAAATATATAGACGGGGATATAATCAAATGGACAAAAGAGTTTTGCGCGAGAGAATGCGCAGAAAGCAGCAGCAAATAAGACGGCGGCGGATGATGAAGCGGATAACCTGTGTGGTTGCGGCGATTCTTCTGCTGGTTTTTGTTGTTCGAGGAGTAATTTTACCAATCGTCAACCGTGTAGGCGGAGGAAGCAGTAAGGGTACGGAGACTGTGAATGTACAGGCGAATACAGCAGGAACTTCCTCAGATGGAAGTACGGAGGATGCATCTGCATCGGCTGATTCGGCTACATCGGATTCATCCGGTGACAGCAGTACAGATGCTGTGGGGATGCCGATAAAGGGCAGTACAGCAGGAGACAGACTTTCTGTTATGACACCGGGATGGCATGAAGACTCCACAGGAAAGTGGTATCAGAATCCGGATGGTACATATTATATCAATGGTTTTGCCGAAATCGACGGAACTACATACAGTTTTGATGAGAATGGTTATATGCAGACAGGATGGGTTGAGAAAGGTGTGAAGGATTATTACTTTAATGAAGATGGTTCTTATGATCCTTCCAAGAAACGTCCGATGATCGCACTGACCTTTGATGATGGACCGGGAGAGTATACAGAGACTCTTCTTGATACAGTTGAGAAATATAATATTCATGTTACCTTCTTTATGCTGGGACAGAATGTTGAGGGACGGGAATCTACTGTACAGAGAATGTTACAGCTTGGATGTGAGATTGGTAACCATACTTGGGATCATCCGGAGCAGACTCTTCCGAATATGGATCTGGATTCTGTTGTACAGGAATTCCAGAAAACAGATGACGAGCTGGTGAAAGCCTGCGGACAGGCTGCAACCGTGTGCCGTGCACCGTATGGAGCAATCACAGAAGAACAGATGGCAGCAGTAGGCAAACCGTTTTTCATGTGGTCCACAGACTCCCTGGACTGGAAACTGATGGATGCGGATGCGGATTACAATGAGATCATGAACAGCGATCTGAGTGATGGTTCTATCATTCTGATGCATGATATCCATGAGCCATCTGTAAAATGTGCTACTGAGAAGTTGATTCCGGAACTGGTCAATGAGGGATATAAGCTGGTGACAGTCAGTGAACTTGCAGCAGCTAAAGATGTTACTTTACAGAGTGCTTCCTATTCTGACTTCTGGGACAGCTCCCTTCAGGCAGGACGTGTTGCCGGTTATGCGGGAAACTCCAGTGATTCAACAGACAGCAGTGATTCTTCTGACGGAAGTACAACTTCTGATGACAGCGCTTCTGCAGACAGTACCTCCGCAGATAGTACAGACGTCAGTGATGGTTCCACAGACAGTACAGTCAGTGACGGATCGGACGGTTCTTCTGATGGAAGTGGTGATGGATCAGATGGTTCCACAGACGGAAGCAGTGACGGATCGGATGGTTCTTCCGACGGAAACTATGATGATGGAAGCTACGATGACGGAAGCTATGATGATGGCTCCTATGACGATGGTTCCTATGATGACGGAAGTGAAGAATACTAAAGAATAATACCAGGAGACCTGAGTGACAAAATGTGTGTCATTCAGGTCTCTTTTTTGACTTTATACGACACTGTCGGATAATAGACACATATTATATGGGAGGGTTTTTCCTTGACTGAAAATATGGGGATTGGTATAATTATAGAATAAAAAACTCCACTTAAAATTGGGGAATGGACGGTGGCAGAACTATAAAGGGAGGTACCTGAAAATGGGAAAGAAATTACAATTTACGGAGCTTGACCAGTATCTGTTCGGTCAGGGCACGCATTACGATATTTACAGGAAACTGGGAGCACATCCGGATACACAGAACCGGAAAAAAGGAGTTTATTTTGCAGTGTGGGCACCTAATGCACAGGCGGTTTCTGTTGTAGGTGAGTTCAATGAATGGGACACAAAGAAGAATCCCATGAAAAAAGTTGGACCCATTGGTGTTTATGAGACATTTGTACCGGGAGCGAAGATTGGACAACTGTATAAATTTTACATTACAGGTGCACATGGCGAGGAACTTTACAAGGCAGATCCCTATGCCAACGCTGCTGAGATGCGTCCTGGAACAGCCTCCCGTGTTACCGACATCACCAATTATAAATGGAAAGATGATACCTGGATGAAGAACCGTGAGGCCTTTGATCCGGATACAAGTGCCATGTCTATTTATGAGGTGCATCCGGGTTCATGGATGAAACATCCGCAGACTGCGGAAGACGAGGATGGTTTCTATTCCTACAGAGAGCTGGCCCCGAAGCTTGCCGGGTATGTCAAGAAAATGGGTTACACACATGTTGAGCTTATGGGCATCGCAGAGCATCCTTTTGACGGTTCCTGGGGATATCAGGTAACCGGCTATTATGCACCGACCTCC
>ENA-ORSC01002490-ORSC01002490.1-human-gut-metagenome-genome-assembly--contig:-NODE-2490-length-11041-cov-3.039232_pt1 | contig 11041 bp, 9 predicted proteins | sample MGYA00242178_ERZ509140 | MGnify/ENA primary metagenome ERZ509140 (study PRJEB26280, sample SAMEA2338681) | human gut metagenome | biome: human gut; feature: human-associated habitat; material: faeces... | reverse complement strand
GAAAAAAAGACGGAGTTTTCCGCGCTGTATGCCACCGCGGATACGCTGGCAATCGGTGCGTGCCGTGCCTTAAAAGAGGCCGGGCTTACCGTGCCGGATGATATTTCCGTTGCAGGATTTGACGGAATTGATGCGGGAGAGTATTATATACCCAGTATCACAACGATCCGCCAGCCGGTGGAGCAGCTTGCCGCAGAGACGGCGAAGATGCTGTTTTCCTTAATTTCAGGAAAAGAAGAACCCTGCAGCAAAGTATACGATGGGGAACTCGTCGTAAGGGAATCTACGAAGTCGCGGATCGCGCAGCAGTAAAACCCTTGCAGTTTCGCTGCCGCAAAAAAGTGATTCAGAAGTGAACAGTCCCATTCAGGGAAAAGCTTTGCATGGAACTGTGAAAGCTGCCGATCGCAGAAAATCCGGAACGGCAGCGCAACCAAATTACACTGTGGGAATTTTCCACAGCAACACGAGGAGAAAAAAGAATGGAAGAAAGAATTCAGGCAATCTTAAAAGAGCGTTTTGGAAGAGATCTGGACAACTGCACAAAGAGCGAAATCTTTGAAGCCCTGATGGTTATCACCAAACAGGAGATGGCAGGTCGTAAAAGAAACACCGGAAATAAGAAGCTGTATTATATTTCAGCAGAGTTTCTGATCGGAAAACTGCTGTCCAACAACCTGATCAACCTTGGTATGTACGAGGAAGTAGAAAAAGCACTCGCTGCTCACGGAAGAGAACTGACGGAGATCGAGGAGATGGAGATGGAGCCGTCCCTTGGAAACGGAGGCCTTGGCCGTCTGGCAGCATGCTTCCTTGATTCCATCGCAACACTTGGATTGCCGGGAGACGGTATCGGCCTTAATTATCACTTCGGTCTGTTCCGCCAGCTTCTGGTCGACCACAAACAGAAAGAAGTGAAAAATCCATGGATCACAAATGAGAGCTGGCTCGTCAGACAGCCGGGATCCTTTGCAGTTCCGTATAAAAACTTCACGATGCATTCTACCCTGTATGATATCGACGTACCGGGTTACAACAATGGCTGTAACCGTCTGCATCTGTTCGATGTAGACACGGTAGACGAGAGCATCGTTCCATCAGACAGCATCAACTTTGACAAGCATCAGATCCAGAAAAACCTGACACTGTTCCTCTACCCGGATGACAGCGACCGTGCCGGACAGCTGCTTCGTATCTACCAGCAGTATTTCATGGTCAGCAACGGCGCACAGTTCATCCTGATGGAGTGCGAGCAGAAGGGCTACGATCTGCATAAGCTGTATGATCACGTTGTGATCCAGATCAACGATACCCATCCGTCCATGGTCATTCCGGAGCTGATCCGTCTGCTGCAGGAGAGAGGCTTTACCATGCAGGAAGCCATCGATGTTGTAAGCAAGACCTGTGCTTACACCAATCACACCATCCTGGCAGAGGCACTGGAAAAATGGCCGATCGATTACCTCGAGGAGGTTGTTCCGCACCTGATGCCGATTATCCATGAGCTGGACGCACAGGCAAAGAAGAAATACAAAGATGAGAAAGTAGCGATCATCGACAAGGATCAGCGTGTCCACATGGCACACATGGATATCCACTACGGATTTTCTGTTAACGGTGTTGCAGCACTGCACACCGAGATCCTGAAAAACTCCGAGCTGAAACCGTTCTATGATATTTATCCGGAGAAATTCAACAACAAGACAAACGGAATCACTTTCCGCCGCTGGCTGCTGCACTGCAACCGTGAACTGGCACAGTATATCGAGAGCCTGATCGGACCGGGATTCAAAAAAGATGCCGACGAGCTGGAAAAACTGCTCAAATACAAAGACAACAAGAAGGTTCTTGCAAAACTTGAGGAGATCAAACACAACCGCAAACTGGATCTCAAACAGTTCCTGTATGAGACACAGAATATCGCGCTGGATGAAAATTCCATCATCGATGTACAGATAAAACGTCTTCATGAGTACAAACGCCAGCAGATGAACGCCCTGTACGCTATTTACAAATACATGGATATCAAGAGCGGAAACAAGCCGAAAACCCCGATCACCATGGTATTCGGTGCAAAGGCTGCACCGGCTTATATCATCGCAAAAGATATCATTCATCTGATCCTGTGCCTGCAGGAGCTGATTGATAACGATCCTGAGGTAAGCCCGTACTTCAAAGTGATTATGCTTGAGAACTACAACGTATCAAAAGCTGCAAAGGTGATCCCGGCAGCAGATATCTCCGAGCAGATCTCCCTGGCATCCAAAGAGGCTTCCGGAACCGGAAACATGAAATTCATGCTGAACGGTGCCCTGACGCTTGGAACAGAAGACGGTGCAAACGTTGAGATTGGCGATCTTGTCGGAAAAGAGAACATCTACATCTTCGGAAAGAAACCGCAGGATGTCATCGACCTGTACGCAGATGCTGCTTACTGCTCAAAAGACATCTATGACGAAGATCCGGAGATTGCAAAGCTGGTTGATTTCATCGTCAGCGATGAGCTTCTTGCTATCGGTGACAAGGTTTGCCTGGAGAGACTCTACAAAGAGATCTTGAACAAAGACTGGTTCATGACGCTGCTCGACCTGAAAGAGTACATCAAGACAAAAGAAAGAGTATACAAAGACTACGAGAACAAAGATGCATGGAACAAGAAGTGCCTGATCAACATCGCAAAAGCAGGCTTCTTCTCCTCCGACCGTACCATTGCACAGTACAACGAGGATATCTGGCATCTGGCATAAGTGCAGAACATGCATACAAAACGCCGCCGCAGACGATTCGGTTCGTCCGCGGCGGCGCTTTTTAATGCAATTTTTATGAAAGATTCAGCCGTCTGCTTAAGATATAGCGGCAGATCAGGAACAGAACAACGCAGAGCACCACGGTGATGATAAGTGTGGAAACCGAGGATGTGGTAACCACAGCAGTCGGTGTGGAGTCCTGGAAAACACGGACGATGCTGATTCCGCCGAAGATCTGGATCACGGTAGTCATGCCGATGTAAGAGAGGACAGCCGTCAGAATTTTGTGGCTGGATACCAGGCTTCCGATGCTGATGGCGGCATAGAACAGAAGAATGCCAAAGAACAGCGAAGCGAAGAAGCCAACGATGGAAAACAGTGCCATACCGATGTGGTTCGTGATGCCGATCAGGGAAAAAGCAGCATCGGCAACACAGGTAATCTGTGCCCAGAGATAGGACAGAAAATCGGAAAAGGTCATGGTTTTGTTGTAAAAAAGCAGGGTGTTTGCGGTAAAATACCGGATTGCGGACGGCAGAAGCAAAAAAGCGAAGGAAGCGAGAACGGAAAGTGCGTTTAAGATGCTCCATGCGCCGAAAACCAGCATTTTGGAGAGAATATGATCCGTTGCCGATACCGGAAGGACGTTGGTCAGATACCCTTCGTCGGTAAAAAGATTTTTATAGTAGCGCTGGATCATCAGCACCTGTGTCATGACGGATGCGGCGATCACAATCAAAACGTACGCAAACAGATAGAGGACGATCAGCAGATCCGGCAGCTCAGAAAGCTGGGAAAAGAGGAATCCGAAGCCTCCGAGAGCGCCCATGAAAATGGCGGCACCGTTCAGCAGCGCCATGTTTTTCCAGCATGCTTTCCACTCATGTTTCAGACATTTTTTTAACATTTGAATACCTCCCTGAAATAAGAATCAATCGATTCACCCTCCTGCATCCGGATATCCTCAACCGAGGCGTGCAGTTTTAACTGGCCCTCCTGGATAAAGATGACCTCATCGAGAATATTTTCGACATCGGAAATCAGATGCGTTGAGATGAGGATGGATGCGTCTGGTTCGTAGTTGTTTAAAATCGTAGATAAAATGTAATCGCGTGCTGCCGGATCGACGCCTGCAATCGGCTCGTCGAGGCAGTAGAGCTTTGCGCGGCGGCTCATCGTGAGGATGAGCTGGACTTTCTCTTTCGTTCCCTTCGACATCGTTTTCAAACGGTCCTTCGGGCTGATTTTTAAGGATTCCAGCATGGCATTGGCGCGGGACATGTCAAAGTCCTCAAAGAAATCGCTGTAATACGTTAAAAGATCCGAGACGCGCATCCAGCTGCCGAGATACATTTTATCCGGCAGATAGGAGACGATCCGTTTTGTCTCAATACCGGGATGATTTCCGGCGATGAGGACTTCACCCTCACTCGGGGTCAGCAGTCTGTTCAGCAGCTTTAAGAGCGTCGTCTTTCCGCTTCCGTTGGGCCCCAGCAGTCCGATAATTTTCCCGGAATCCAGGGAAAGGTTGAGATGATCGAGCGCGGTGTGGTTTCCGAAGCGCTTCGTCAGGTCTTTACACGTTATAAGTTCACTCATGATTTTCTTCCTCCTCAATCGTTTCGGCAAGTAGCTGCCGGATTTCCTCCGGGGTTATGCCGAGCTGTTTCATGTGGGCAACAAAAGCAGATACTTCTGCGGCGGCAAGTTCTTTTTTCATCTGATGAATCAACTCCTTATCTTCGGTAATAAAGCGTCCGCTGGTCCGCTGGGAATAGATCAGTCCGCTGCGTTCCAGTTCGGAAAGCGCTTTCTGCATTGTGTTCGGGTTGACGGCGGCCTCCTGCGCGAGATCGCGGACGGACGGAAGCTTATCGCCCGGCTGATAGCGCCCGGTGATGATGTCCATCTGTACCCGCTCGATGATCTGCAGATAGATCGGCCGCGAGGAATCAAGATTCCATGGCATATGGCATTCACTCCTTTTGTACTACTGTATTAATTTGATAGTACAATAATACAATCGTTTTATGGATTTGTCAAGAAAATTAAGAAAAAATTTTAGATTTAGAGGTTAAATTGTGGTAAACTAAGCGTAAGTGCGGCACATTAGTATTAGAAGAAAAACCGCAGAAATGGTTCCGTCTAAAAAGATGGATGAAGGGAGAAATATGGCAGAAATTAAACTGAAAAAAAGAGAAGAGATGGATCCGGCGTACTGCTGGGATCTTTCGAGTTTGTTTGGTAGTGATGAAGAATTTGAGAAAACAGAGCAGGAGCTTTCGAAGAAAATAGAAGCGTTCCGCGCAAAACAGGGAACAATGAAAGAGAGTGCAGAAGCGCTGTATGACGTTCTTTCCGGTCTGGATGACATCAGCCGCGTCTTTTCCAGCCTGTATGTCTATGCAAGCCAGAAATATCACCAGGATATGGGAAATCAGAAGTATCAGGGCTATGCCGGAAAGATGGACAGCATGATGGCTGTTCTTGCGGATGCCTCTTCTTTCGTAGAGCCGGAGATCCTCGAGCTTGACGAGGAGACGGTTACAGAATTTGAAAAAGCATATGAGCCGCTCCGTCTGTACGATCGCATATTAAAAGAAAACTTCCGCAAGAAAGAGCACATTCTCTCGCCGGAGATGGAGGCGGTTCTTGCAAAAGCCGGAGAGATGGCATCCAGCCCGGATCAGATTTTCTCGGCATTTTCGAACGCAGACCTCAGATTCCAGCCGGTCACGGATGAAGAGGAAAATCAGGTTCCACTGAGCCACGGCACCTTCGTCGGATTTTTACAGTCCAAGGACCGCCGGGTCAGAAAAGAAGCGTTTGAGAAGTATTATGCGGAGTATGAAAAACACAAAAACATGCTCGCCGCAACGTTCGGTGCCAATCTGAAACAGGCTGCATTCTTTGCAGATGTAAGAAAATATCCATCTGCACTGGCTGCATCGCTGGATGGCGGAAATATCCCGGTTTCGGTTTACGACAAGCTGCTCGAGGCGATTCATGCAAAAATGCCGGCGATGTACCGCTACGTGGCACTGCGTAAGAAGCTGCTCGGTGTGGATGAACTTCATATGTATGATGTTTACGTTTCTCTGACGAAAGAGTACGAGCAGAAATATACGTATGAGCAGGCGATCGAGATCGTGAAGAAAGCGCTTGCCGTGCTCGGGGATGATTATGTGGCACTGCTGGACAAGGGCTTTTCGGAGCGCTGGGTGGATGTTTATGAGAACGAAGGAAAAAAGAGCGGTGCTTACTCCTGGGGCTCTTACGATTCCCATCCGTATGTGCTGATGAGCTTTAACGGAAATATCGATTCGGTCTTCACACTGGCGCATGAGATGGGCCATTCGCTGCATTCCTGGTATTCGAACCATACACAGCCGTTTACGTATGCGGAGTACCGCCTCTTTGTCGCTGAGGTGGCATCAACCTGCAACGAGGCACTGCTGATCCGCTATCTGCTGAAGCATGCGAAAGAAAAAGAGGAGAAGATTTTCCTGCTGAATTATTTCCTGGATCAGTTTAAGGGAACGGTGTTCCGCCAGACGATGTTTGCGGAGTTTGAGAAGCGGATTCATGAGAAGATGGCAGAGGAAGGCACGCTGACGGCGGACGGTATTTCGGAGCTGTATCTGTCGATCAACAAGGAGTATTTCGGACCGGATATGATTTCGGATCCGCAGATCGCGCTGGAATGGGCGAGAATTCCGCATTTTTATACACCGTTCTATGTATATCAGTATGCAACGGGATTTTCGGCGGCGATTGCGATCAGCAGCAAGATCCTGGCAGGGGAGCCGGGTATCGTGGAGAAGTACAAACAGTTCTTAAGCGGCGGCTGCTCGATGGATCCGATCGACCTTTTGAAGATCTGCGGCGTCGATATGACGAAGCCGGAGCCTGTGGAAGAGGCGCTGGATGTGTTTGCTTCTTATGTGGAGGAGTTGGAGAAGCTGACCGCGGAAGCGTAAGCACAGGTTTTAAAGTTGCATAAATTTGATGGGAAATATGTGTGAAAAATATACAAAATTTGGCGCGTTTTTCCCTTGAAAAAGTTTTTGGATATGTTACAATATTATTACAGAGTAAAAATGGATGAGCTGGAAATTGAAAAATATTTGCGATTAAGAGGGAGAATTTCCGTATTTCTGTCGAATGCGGAAGATTAAACGTAAATTTTTCGGAATGCGGCTTTGCTCCTGTAAAAATGGGGAGCGGGCCGCGGCCGGCTATGAAAGAAATATTACTGTTCATTCAGCAGTGAACTGTAACAAAACCAGACGGATAGCAGATGAAGTAAGGGTGAGAGTATGAATTTATATGAGGCTATTTTTGTTAGAAAATCAGTAAGGAATTATTGTTTTGATACGCTTCCGCCGCAGACTTTGGATAAGATTTGGGAGCATTATAAGGAGATGCCGGCACTGTTTTCGGGCATCGGTGTGGATATGGCGATTCTGGACAACAGAAAAGGGCAGGAGAGAATGCTCAGTATGTTCAGTGTGAAGGCGCCGTATTATATGGCTTTTTATTCGGAGGAGTCAGAACGATATCTGATGAACGTGGGTTATATTATGGAACAGATGGTGCTGTATCTGTGCAGTATCGGACTGGGAACCTGCTTTATCGGAAGTAATCGTGTGAAAAAGGCGGAGCTTGAGAAGAACGGAAAGCGGCTGGTGGGGATCGTCGCTTTTGGTAAGAGTCATGGTTCGCATACGAGACGGCAAAGTGAAGCAAAGAGACTGCCGCTGGAGGATCTTTGTGTGTTCAAAGAGGTGCCGCGACAGTGGATGACGCAGATGCTGGAAGCGGCGAGACTGTCGCCATCCAGTATGAACAGCCAGCCGTGGAGATTTGTGGTGTATGATAACAGGATTCATATTTTCTCGAAGAAGCACAGTGTGGAGAAGCTTCGGAAGTGGGATGAGGTGAATTTCGGGATTATGTTTGCAAATATGATGGTGGCAGCAGAGGAGCTGTGGCTGGATGTCGACCTGATCAGACTCGGGGATATTTCGCAGAAAAACTTCTCAAATAATCAGTATGTGCTGAGCGCGATTCTGAAGGCTTGATGGAGGGGGGGACGACCTCGGGAGTCATCGGGCGGGCGCGCAGACACTGCGGTGCGGCGGGCGAGAAAAAGAGGGCGGAACTGTGGCGCAGGATGTGCACGGGAATATGGGAACCAACGCAATTCGCCGAAAAATCGGATGATTTTTCAGCTCAGTGCGTTTTGAAATCTGGTGTTGTGCACCAGATTTCATCCCATTTTCTCGCACACATCCTGCATTCACAGTTTCTGCCCTCTTTTTCTATGCCCGCCACACCGCAGGCGCAAATTCCAGTGAGGTCTGGTTGTGTGGAGCTGAAACGAAGTAGGTCTGGATCCGCCGGGGGCGGATCGGCGTGAGAGTGTTGTGATGGGTGCATAGTATATAGAAAATGGAAGGTGGTATGTGAAATGAAGTATGGGATCATTAAAGTGAAGCGGGCGTTTTTGTATGAGGAGAATGGGGTTGATGTGGTGGATGAGGTGTTTTTTGGATGGAGCGTGATGTGGGAAGATGAGGGGGAGTGGATTGAGGTTTGGACGCATTATGGGTATCGAGGGTGGATGGAGAGGAATTTGATTGAGGAGAAAAGCAGGGAGTGGATGGAGGAGAGGGAAAAGGCAGGGAATACGTATGTGGTGACACGCGGGTTTGCGGATGTGATGAGAGGAGCGCGGGTGCAGGCGCGGATGTTGGAGACGCTGGGACGGGGGTGTTTTGTGGAGAAAATGGAGGAGACGGAGAATGGGTATTGCAGGGTGAAGCTGGCGAATGGGATCAGTGGGTTTGTGCCGGAGGTGGCATTAAGAAAAAGACTGGATTCGGATCGGTTTTTGTGGGGAAAATCGGAAGAGAGGTTTTTTGTGGAGCAGGGGATTCCGGAGGGGTGGTCGGAAGAGAAGTTTCGGAGGAAGGTTGTGGAGTGTGCGAAGGGGTATCTTGGATGCCAGTACCGGTGGGGCGGGAAGGCGGCGGATGGGATTGACTGTTCGGGTGTGGTGTTTATGGTGTATTTGATGAATGGGGTTTTGATTTGGCGGGATGCGGATATCAGGGAAGGGTATCCGATGAAGGCGATCTGGAGAGAAGGGGAGGAGATGTGTCTGGTGGAGGAACGGGCGAAGGCCGGGGATCTGCTGTTCTGGAGAGGGCATGTGGGGATGTATCTGGGGGACGGCAGGTATCTGCACTGTACGGGGCATGAGAGGGTGTTTGGGTGCAGGGTGAATAGTCTGCGGAGAGGGGATGAGGATTTTAGGGAGGATCTGGCGGAGGCGCTGAAAGGGGTTGGGAGTGTTTTTTCGTGAAATATCTGGAAGCGGAAAGCGATCATATGATACAGTCCGGCGATTTTCCGACGAGTCTTATTATGGCGGACTGCAATTATCTGAAGCGGACGAACGACACGCTGGGCCACGAGTACGGTGATCTGCTGCTGCAGCGGACGGCACGGAAGTAAATAAGACATATATAATTGACATCAGGAAATATCATTTTTGTATTGGTAATCCCTGAAAAAGTTTGTTATAATAATAACAAAGTCGAAAACAAAAGACAAAAGGCGGCTTAAACAGAGAGTGGAAAAACAGAAAAATCTGCTGATCTGATCTGCCGGAGCCGCCTGATCAGAAGCAAAACAAGAAAGGGGTTCTGAACAATGGCAAGATTTACATTACCAAGAGATTTATACCACGGAAAGGGTGCTTTAGAGGCACTGAAAACATTTGAGGGAAAACGCGCAATGGTCTGTGTAGGCGGCGGTTCCATGAAACGCTTCGGTTTCCTGGATCGTGCAGTGGATTACCTGAAAGAGGCTGGCATGGAAGTACAGCTTTTCGAAGGAATTGAGTCTGACCCGTCTGTAGAGACGGTTATGCGCGGTGCAAAAGCGATGGAAGAGTTCCAGCCGGACTGGATCGTAGCAATGGGCGGCGGATCTCCAATCGACGCAGCAAAGGCAATGTGGATCAAATACGAGTATCCGGACATCACCTTCGAGGAGATGTGCAAAGTATTCGGAATGCCGAAACTTCGTAAGAAAGCTCACTTCTGTGCAATTTCTTCGACATCAGGAACGGCAACGGAGGTAACCGCATTCGCAGTTATCACCGACTATGAAAAAGGTATCAAATACCCGCTGGCAGACTTCGAGATCACACCGGATGTCGCAATTGTTGACCCGGATCTGGCAGAGACCATGCCGCAGAAGTTAGTTGCTCACACCGGTATGGACGCTATGACGCATGCGATCGAGGCATACGTTTCCACTGCAAACTGTGACTTTACCGATCCGCTGGCTCTGTATGCGATCCGTATGATCCAGGCAGATCTTGTAGATTCCTACAACGGAGATATGGCAAAACGTGACAGCATGCACAACGCACAGTGTCTCGCTGGTATGGCATTCTCCAACGCACTGCTTGGTATCGTTCACTCCATGGCACACAAAACAGGCGCAGCATTCGCTGATTACGGCGCTCACCTGATCCATGGAGCAGCAAATGCCATGTATCTGCCGAAAGTTATCGCTTTCAATGCAAAAGATGAGACCGCAGCAAAACGTTACGCAGTCATCGCTGACGAGATGAAACTGGGCGGCGAGACAACCGAAGAGAAAATCAAACTTCTCATCGCTTATCTGCGCGGCATGAACGACAAACTGAACATTCCGCAGTGCATCAAGAACTACGGAAAAGACAGCTATCCGACCGAGCAGGGATTCGTTCCGGAAGACGTATTCCTGGAGAGACTGCACGACATCGCCGTAAATGCCATCGCCGATGCCTGCACCGGATCCAACCCGAGACAGCCATCTGTTGAGGAGATGGAAAAACTGCTGAAATGCTGCTACTATGATACAGAAGTAGATTTCTAAAAAAGAGAATATATCATTAGAGGAATATACAACATTTAAGAAAGAAGACGGTGCTACTAAGATTACATATGTTTCAAAAGATGGCGCTGTAGAATTATAGGTGAGCAGTATGAGATATTTAACTTTTGCCCTTGCAAAGGGTCGTTTGGCAAAAACAGCAATGGATATGTTTGAACAGATTGGTATCCAGTGTGAAGAAATGAAAGATGAAAAAACACGTAAACTTATTTTTGTTAACGAAGAATTAAAATTAAAATTTTTTCTTGCCAAGGCAAGTGATGTTCCAACATATGTTGAATATGGTGCGGCAGACATTGGTATTGTAGGTAAAGATACTATTTTGGAAGAAGACAGAA
>ENA-ORSC01002489-ORSC01002489.1-human-gut-metagenome-genome-assembly--contig:-NODE-2489-length-11042-cov-4.942204_pt1 | contig 11042 bp, 10 predicted proteins | sample MGYA00242178_ERZ509140 | MGnify/ENA primary metagenome ERZ509140 (study PRJEB26280, sample SAMEA2338681) | human gut metagenome | biome: human gut; feature: human-associated habitat; material: faeces... | reverse complement strand
ATTCCTTACTGGCTGTAAGGGATATTAACCATAAATATATTGTAGTAGAAAGTATTTTAAGACTAAAAGAAAGAGCAGAAAAGTTGATTTTTATGAATTCGTTTCTCAGTCATATAAAAGTGATGTAAAGAACATAATTGGCAGTTTGTCTAGAATAGAGTCATTTCCAATAGATTTAGGTGATTCGTACGAAAAAGTGCTTAATTCATGTGGGTTAGATGAATATGATCAGAATTCTGTAATAATCACAAGAAATAGGGTTCTTGAAGAAATTAGAAGTTCAATACATCAAAGACGAGGAAACAGTCTAAAAAGTACCATGCTGGATTTAAAAGCTTATACAACTGATTATGCAAAACAACAGTGCGATGATTTGCAAGAGCAATTGAAGGAGCTTTCTGATGAAAAAGATGTATTAAAAAAAGATAATGATAAAAAAGATAAGAGGGTATCAGAATGTAATGCAAAAATTACTGAACTTGAAAGTTATTATTATAAATATATAACATTATGTGACTATATAGTTAGAATAAATGCAAATCCCGTTAGAGAGGTTATAACAGAAACAATTATGCGTTATTCGAAAAAAGGAAAAATCAAGGATTCAGATCATACATTTACAGGGGAAGTCCGGGAGATACTTATAGCTTTAATACGGGATGAGTTCAGAGACTATTCTTTATCAAATGATAATGTTTCGCATGAAGCTTTGTATGAAAAAATTAATATGAACATTGATTTTGAAGCAACCATTGGAGATAGGCTGTATAAAGGTGGACTATTTAGTAGATCTGCAAAACAGTCAGATTTTGTAGACTTGATGTATGATTTGATAGATGCATTTATTGTTCAGCTAAAAAGTGAAGTAATTGAACAAATTAATCTTCAAAAGAGGGCAGTTAAGGAAATCAGTGAAGATTATTTGCGATACAAGCAGTGGAAAACGGAGTCGGAAAGAAATATTGCTAATAATACAGAGAGAATGGCCTTAATTGACAAAGAGATTGAAATAATAAAAGAAAAAATTGAATCGATTGAGGAGAGAAGAGAAGCAGATAAGGAAATTATTGATGACTATCTACGAATTGCTGATACGGAATTTGTAAAATATAAAAATAGTTTGTTGGAAATGCTTGATTCAGATACGTTTTCAACTGAAGAAAAAGTTATTTTACTTATATACTTATGTATAATTGAAAAAGACTTTCAAAGTATAACGGAAATGGGGTGAAAAAGGTGAAGGACTCAACTACAAGCGAGATTAGTAACTTATTCCAAGAATTGATAGTTTCAAAAATTATAGATGAGATTGAATTACTTAAAAAAGAACTAGATAATATCAAAGAATCTAATGAATCATGTGAGGATAAAGTTGAGAAACTACCGAAATCAAGTTCTATAAGTCGGATTGTAGAAAAAGAACAAACAAAGGTAATAGATCTTATTAATAAAATTGCCAAGGATTCAAAGAGTGAGGAATATTTACGCGCTATTGTGGAATATCTGAAAAAACAGTACTCTTTTTCTGATAAAAGAACATTATGTTTGGTGTTAGATGAAATTCAACAAAAGAATAATATGGTTTTCAATGAAATAACACCTATAAAATCTTTTGTTGAGACGAATAACATTGAAGCCAATCTAAATTCTCTGATTAATTATATTAAAGAGCAATGTTCCTTTGACGAAGATAAGTCTCTCTGCTATTTTTTGGAGCAGTTTTCAAATGCGACAAAAGAACGAATTGCTACTATTATTGCAAATCAGGAATCTTTTGTAGAAAAGTATGATTCAATAGAAAAGGTATTGGGTGATTATAAGGATAATATATTGGTACAAATAAGTGCGAATAATAATAGCTTAGAGTGTATAAAAGAGCAACTTAGAAAGAACCAGCAAGCGATTAAGAACAATGGAGATAGTATAGCCGTTGTAATAGATAAAAGCAATGATGGAGTGGAGAAGCTTAACTTCATTCAAGAGTCGATTGATAGTGTTTCGCAGAAAACAGATTATGTAACTATAATGCTTAATAGTGTCAAGGATAACATTGGTCCTGACTCAGAGATTTTAGGATTGCTTAGCTCTATGAATAGTTGTATTGGAAATGAAGAAGATAATTCGGAATCTGATTGGTCGATAAAGAAAAATTTTTGTGATATAAATAAAAAGATTGAAGAGTTATTGAGAAAAATCGAACTGCAAGACGAGATGATTAGAACTTTTGGTGAGAAATACAAGTGCCTTGAAAAGTCCCAAAATAATATGCTTAAGATGATTGTTGTTGGGGAGCTTATTTCCGTCATAAGTGTAATAACTTTAATAATGATGCAGATTTTCTAGGATTGATTGGGAGTGACTGAATGGTAACGTTTATTCCACCATATATGGGTGAAGAGATAAAAAGTCATGCAGAGAGGAAAAAAGGTTTTTACAATTGCGGAGTCCTGTGCTCTGTTACCGGCACCGATGACAATGCCTCCGGTATAGTGGTTCAGTTGTCAAGACAAAAATCTAAGCTTTTTATAATGAACTGATATATGTAACTGGGTAGGGGAGAAAATCCCCCCTTAGGCTACATGATCATCCAGTAACAGAATCGGATAATAGCAGGATGCCGGTGTCTGATTATCGAGTGCAGAATGACAACGTTCAAAGTTGTAAGTGTGCACATATTTACCGATTGCCTTCCGTGCGAGACTGTAATTAATTCTGTGTAAACTCTAAAAGAGCTATATACCCTCTTGGATTGATGTTAAAATAAATATCAATTCAGGAGGATTTTTTTATGGCACGAAGAAGAAAAATGGTAAACGGTAAAACGGTCCTTTCCATTATTGATTGAAATTAATGTATTGAAGTTATATAATATATTCAAAATATATTTACTAGGAAGGTTATCTGTATGGACGAATTTATTAAGTTACTTGACCCAGCCTATGAACTAATACAATATCGCATAAAAGAAAATAAAGTGATTTTTCATATTGCATCAACAATAACTGAATTAGAATGTCCGTTTTGTGGAAGCAAAACATCTAAAGTTCATTCTATTTATCAAAGAGAAATTCAAGATCTTCCTATGCAAGGAAAAAAGGTTATCCTGTTAGTCGATACCAGGAAAATGCGATGTATGAATCTGGACTGTTCTCACAAAACTTTTTCAGAGAAACATCCATTTGTGACTGCTAAATCGAAAAAAACGAATCGGTTAATCCAAAATATTTTATATACATCATCCCAGCTAAGCTCGTTGAATGCTTCTAAACTTTTAAAAAGTGAAAATATTACAGTTTGTAAAAGCAGCATCTGCGATCTGCTTAAAAAAAATGCCATCCATTGTGGATAAATCTTCTGTAAAAATGATATGTGTGGATGATTTTGCACTCCGTAAAAGATTCTCTTATGGAACGGTTATGATAAATTTAGAGAATCATCGAATTATTGATATGATTCCGTCAAGAGACACAAATGATGTCTGCAACTGGTTGAAAACGTTTCACAATATCGAAGTTATTTCAAGGGATGGAGCCATTACATACGCATCCGCTGCTACAAATTCTCATCCTGATGTCATACAGATTAGTGACCGTTTTCACTTGATAAAGGGACTTTCGGAAGTTGTCTGTAAATATATATTTCGTGAGTTTCCTGCAAGGGTTGAAATACCATTAACAGAAAGCATTACGGATGAAATGAAAGCATTATATAACACTGCAAACCGGTCATTGCGTATAAAATTCTCCCATGAAAAACGCAGGAAAGGACTGACCATATCGGATATAGCGTTATTGCTACATTCTTCGCCTAAAACAATCCAAAAATATCTTGCTATTCCAGAAGACCAAGTTCCTAAAAGCAAGGAAATTGCCAGGGAACGGCAACATCAGCTGGCAGTAAAACAAAAAGAACAGGAAATAGAAGAAGCAAGACAGATGGCCTTGGCGGGATATCCCATTGAGCAGATTGCCACTCTAATGCATCATCCCTATAAAACCATACAAAATTATTTAAATCCTGATTTTTCAATTACGAATGGACACTATAATGTTCGAATTCCAGGGAAATTAGCTCCATATGAAAGGGAAGTAATAGAACTCAGAAGCAAAGGATTAACTTACCCTAAAATACATGATATTATTTGTAAAAAGGGATATACAGGCAGTGTAGCTTCGTTACGAATGTTTATGCAAAAAGAAAGAACACGAATGTATGAACAGAACGAAACAGAGAAGCCGCATTCTGAATATGTGCAAAGAAAATCCTTATGCCAGTTGGTTTATAAAAAACTCGAGGATATCGGTACAATCACAGCCAAACAGTATCAGGAAGTATTAAAAAAATATCCTTTATTAAGTGAGCTGTATGCATTAACCAAAGAGTTTTGTAATGTCCTATTTTCTAATAATCCTGCAAAATTAGATGAATGGATCAATGAAGCACAAAAATACGATATCCCTGAACTTCAAACATTTATAAATGGCATAAAAAAGGACTTAACTGCTGTAAAAAATGGAATTATATATTCGTATAATAATGGCTTAGCAGAAGGCAGTGTAAATAAAATCAAAGTCATAAAACGGGTAATGTATGGTCGAAACAGTTTTGAACTATTGAAAGCGAAAGTGCTATTCGGAGAACTCTTTCACGTTAAATTCAACTAAGGGTAGTGTAAAATAGTTTGTGTTTTTGGTAAGAAATGGCTCCTTTTTGGTAAGAATTCAGATATGACAATTCTTATCGAAAAGGAGTATTTTTATGGCAGTTGCAAAGGAACAAATTCGACAGATTATCTCAGAAAACAACATTAGTAGCGTTGCAGATGTATACACGCTTCTGAAAGACAGTTTCAAAGATATCCTGCAGGAGCTGATGGAGGCAGAGTTGGATGCAACTCTCGGTTATGAAAAAAATCATAAGGGAGATCTGCAGACAGACAACAAAAGAAATGGTCATTCCACAAAGAACTTAAAAAGCCAGTACGGTGAATTCCAAATTGATGTACCAAGAGACCGCAATGGGGAGTTTGAACCGAAGCTGATTCCTAAATATCAGAGGGATATTTCTGGAATTGAAGAAAAAGTGATCTCTTTATATGCACGTGGTATGAGTACACGTGACATTCATGACCAGCTTCAGGATCTTTATGGAATTGAATTATCGGCAGAAATGGTCAGCAAGATCACTGATAAGATCCTTCCTCAGGTCAAGGAGTGGCAGTCACGTCCTCTGAATCCGGTTTATCCGTTTGTCTTTATGGACTGTATTCATTACAAAGTCCGGGAGGATGGCAGGATCTTAAGCCGTGCTGCTTATGTTGTTCTTGGTGTTACAGTGGAAGGGTACAAAGATATCCTCAGCATCACAGTAGGCGCAAATGAAACCAGCAAGTTCTGGCTTGGAATGCTCAATGATCTGAAGAACCGCGGAGTAAAGGATGTACTTTTCTTCTGTGTAGATGGGCTTCCCGGCTTTAAAGAAGCTATACAGGCAGTCTATCCGCAGGCAGAGATCCAGAGATGCGTCATCCATATGCTGCGTAATTCTTTCAAATATGTGAACTATAATGATCTGAAAAAGTTTTCCTCAGATTTCAAAGCAGTATATAATGCTCCGAATGAAACAGCAGCTTTATCTGAACTGGAGAACATTAAGGAGAAATGGGGAAAGAAATATCCCTATGCTATCAGCAACTGGGAAAATAATTGGGAAGATGTAAGTTCCTTTTTCCAGTTTTCAAATGATATCAGACGTATTATGTACACAACTAACATCATAGAGGGATTGAACCGTCAATACCGGAAAGTCACAAAAACCAAGAGTGTATTTCCAAGCGATACAGCACTGGAAAAGATGCTGTATCTTGCCAGCGAAAACGTAGTCAGGAAATGGACACAGAGATATCGGAACTGGGATCAGGTGTTGAATCAGTTGATTGGCTTGTATGGAGAACGGCTTACCAACTGTCTGTAGAGAAAAGAAAAGCAGGAATGGATTTGCTCCAAAGCTGACCATTCCCGCTTCCTTTCTATTCCGTCGGCAATTCTGGTATAGCAGTCTTTTGCTTTTTTAATAAGCTCTCTTTATGATTTCATTCATATGCTGTGTAGCTTCAAAGCGAATTCGCTCTTCATCTAATGTAAGTACCTCACGATTTTTCATAACAAGCTTTCCATTGATGATGGAATCGATTACATCATGTCCATTTGCAGCATCTACAATAGTATTTACAAGATTCTGAGTTGGTGTAATATGCGGCTGATCAATATTTAAAAGAATCAGATCAGCTTTCTTTCCTTCTTTTACAGATCCCAGAATATCGCCATGTCCGATAGCATTTGCTCCTCCCTGAGAAGCCATTTTCAAAAGAGTCGGGCAGGTCATAACTACCGGATTAAAAGAAGGAAGTCCCCAATAAGCCAGCATAGAATAACGCAGAACCTTCATCTCATCGAAAATATCCAGGTTGGAAGGAGCAGCTCCATCACAACCCAAACCTACACTTGCACCAGCTTCCAGAATCTGAGGAGCCTTCGGGAAGCCATGATTTGCCAGGTTGGCTCTTGGACAATGGATCATTTTTACTCCTCGTTCTGCCATCAATGCAATATCATGGTCTGACAGCATAACATTATGTGCGGTCAGAAGATTTGGACCCAAAATTCCCATTTCATCTAAAAATTCAGCAGGACGTTTTTGATAATTTTGCAGGCAAAAGCTAACTTCATCTTTATGCTCACATAAATGTGCATGGATGCCTGTATGAAGTTCTTTGGCACATTCACCTACCATGGTGATGAGATCTCTGGAGCAGGTCATTACCTGACGAATAGCAAACCAGATATCCACACGGCCATCGCCGGCTCCCTGATAGTTCTTATACAGCTCTTTTGTATGGTCTATAGCTTCAGATGCAGTTTCCTTCATTGCGCCTGTAATAGCATTGCCCATATCCATTGTGGATTTCGCTATTGCGGCTCTCATGCCGGATTCTATAACTGCATCAGCTACACGCTCCATATGTACACCGCCGGAATCAGCAAAAGCAGTAGTTCCGTTTTTGATCATTTCCAGACAGGCTAACTGTCCGCTGACGTAAGAATCTTCCGGGAGAAGATTGCTTTCAAAGGGAACCAGGAAACGAGTCCAAACCATAGGATATTCATCAGCAACACGACCTCTTAACAGCTGCTGACAGGTATGTGTATGACCGTCTATTAAACCTGGCATAACAAGCTTACCTTTTCCATCAAGTGTTTCTGTGGCAACACTATCAACGAATTCATCTGCTGAACCGATTTTTTTAATCCAAGTGTCTTTAATTCCTACTGAACAGGTGGATGAAACGCTCATATCAGGATTCAGAACCTGACAATTTTTGATTAAAATATCATAGTTTTCCATAATTTACCTCATTTCATCTCATATGATTGTTAAATGGCTCCTGTCATTTTCAAAACAATGTCTGCAACAAGAGCGGAGAATATAAAGGTTCCGGTAATTACAAATAAAGTGATCAATACCAGCTTCCATCCCATTTTTGCAAAATCCTTTAAATCTTTTCCCAGAGAAATACCGGCAAATGCACCAAGTGCTGTAGCCGGAGCTAAAAATGCAACAGGAGTTGTAGTTCCAACTACGATATCTTTTACCGGCGAAACAGGACATGCAAGAAGCAGCCCGAGAAGGGATACATACATCATAGAAGGAAGCTTAACAAATCGGCTCATAAATTTACTTATAGTAAGACCGATAAGAGAAATAGCACTCAGTAAAAGAACTCCAATAATGGAATCTTTTACAGGCATTTTGTAACCAATTACATTTGTAAGTATTATAATCACAGACACCATGAGAAGCAGTCCAAGCTGCTGTACGAAGTATTTTCTGACCATTTATTTAACCTCCTGATTATTTTTGCGTCCAATCTTAGGCTCTAAAATTGCGTATAATTTTTTTGCAAGAGGAAGGCCTACGAAAGTACCCATGTAAATTCCGGTAATACCGGTCAGCATATCACTGGCACCACCCATAATCATAATATTTTCTGCCTGCTGTGGGTATATTTCACCTAATGTTCCGGCAGCAGCAGTCATCATGGATCCACTTCCTACTCCACTGGCCATACCAAGAGCAATAGGATCGAAAATATTCCAGGAAGCTACAACGCTTGCAAGAATGCTGATAAATACTGTTCCGATTACAGAACCTACGATATAAACTGCAAAGGTTCCTTTTGTTTCCGGAGCGTCCGGTCCAAAAATATCTGTAGTTAATCCAAGGTTTGAATCACGGTTAATTGAGTAACATGCACCAATAGATTCCTTCTTTAAACCAAGCAATAATGCGAGAGGCATAGATAAAAGAATCGTTCCAAGGTTTCCGAATTCCTGAAGAAGTAATGCAGGACCCACTGAAACCAGTTTTGCAAGATTTGCACCGGAAGAAATGCCCATTTTTGCCATAAAAGGTGCCAAAACCACAAGGACCAGACTTCCGCCTATTTTACATTCCTCAGTTTTGAATACTTTAAAAATATCCGGCCCTAAAAGCCCTCCGAATATGACGGCAAACACCATCGGAAACAGAGTAAGTGTACCAACGCCAATGTTAAGCTTAACGGTTCCGATCAGATCACAGACTGCGGAAATGACCAGAGCGGCAAGGTAAATTTTCCAGTACTTTTTGATGACAATCTTTAGTTTTTCCATATAAGAAACTCCTTCCTTTTTTTCTGCGCAGGTGCGTAGTAATTTACGTTGTAAGTATAACATGAGAGCTGGTTTCTGCGAACATACAAAAAAGCGATGGGAAGCCATCGCTTTTTTCACTATATCAAGAAAGGTGTTTTCTCACTGCATTATTTTTTTATAAGAAAATCGTCGGATCTTTATCTATATAAAAACAGCTTCATTCTGCATTAAAAGCTCCACAAAACGGCTGGCGGTATCAGAAAGTGTATGCTTTTGACGCAAAATCCATCCTATCTCAAGGCGAACTCCGTTTTTGACAGGCAGAGAAATAATGTCGCTGTAATTACTATCAAAAGATCTGTAACCACTTCCAATAGCAAATCCATGGCAATAACGCATAGCAGAATAGGAAGCTGCCCGGTCAGAAACATGGATTATTTTTTTTACCTGATAATTTGGAATGATAAGATCAGTATAAGCAGGGTTCGTGTCAGGTGAACGATCATAAGAAATAAAAGGATATTGTATCATTTCTTCAATATTAATTTCCTGGCTATTGGCAAGTGGATGGTTTTGGCATATGTAAGCATGAGCTGTCTGATAAACAATGTGATTAAAAATAATACCACGATTTCTTAATTCCTGAATCATCTGTCCTTTGCTATGCTCTGTGAAAAAAATAATTCCCAAATCGTCCAGTCCCCGTTCTACGCGATCCAGTACTTCTGAGGTACGGCATTCATAAAAACCACAGTGATAGGAACCATAGCTTTCATTTAACTTATTGATGACAGAAATAAAAGAGGCCATGCCGCAAATGTGATGCTGGGCAGAAACGGACAGACCTAAAGGCCGTTTTTTGGAACCGTTATATTTCTCATCCAGGTAGTCAAGACGGCTTAGAATTCCCTTAAACTCAATTAAAAGCTCTTCGCCGCTTCTGGTAAGACGTACGCCTGTGCTTTCTCTTATAAATGCAGTAATGTCATATGTGTTTTCTATTTCCTTAATAGCGCTGGAAATGCTTGATTGAGCTGTAAACAAACGCTTGGCTGCTTCACTGATAGAGCCGGACTCAGCTACGCTGATAAAATATCTTATTTGCTGCAGTGTCATATAAGGTCTCCTTTTTTAATCATCTGGATTCTCTTACGGTTGTAAACCAGATGCAGATACATGGCATCCTGTGCCCGGAGGGGCTCATGAGCTGCAATGGCATCTGCAATCTCACGGTGAGTCTCGATGGTTTCTTCCTGCAGTGCACCTCCGGTGGTTTCTACAAAGAGAGGAATTGAGCTGTTGATCACAGGAACCAGTCTTGGAACTACAACATTTTTGCTGCTTAAAGCGATAGCTGTATGGAATTCGATATCCTTTTGCGTATGATCTTCGTGATTCCTTAACAATTCTTCACCCTCATCGCAAAGCGCAGTGATTTTTTTGATGTCTTTTTTGTCAGCATGTGTGGCGGCCATTGCTGCAATAGATGGCTCAAGAAGAAAACGGACCTCCAAAAGATCGTTGATCAGCTTTTGCTTGTTGCCGATGAAGGTAAAGCCAAGAGGGTCCTCCACCATTCCGGGAGAGGAGGCAATATAGGTACCGGAACCCTGACGGATCGTAACAATATTTCGGGAAGCGAGAAGCTTCATGGCTTTGCGCACAGAACTTCGTCCTGCATTCAGACGTTCCGACAGAATGGTTTCATTAGGCAGCTTATCTCCTGGCTGTAAGTTTTCTTCCAAAATAAGTGCAATAATGTCTTCTGATATTTTTTGAGGAAGGCTTTTTTCTTCAGATAACAAATGCATCGTATGATTTGCTCCATTTCTAATAGTTATCGTTCTTGTTTCCTATGATAATGTGTTTCGTGTTCAATGTCAAAATGCTAAAATGTACAAAAACAGATACAAAAATTTAGACAAAATTCCAGTATTGCATTTTTGATGAATAGAATACATGAAAAATACATCAGATAAATTTAAAGGAAAAATGCATTAAATACGGGTAAAAAGGGTATAAGCACAAAAATAGATCAGATGAATTCATAAGAGAAAGGTAAAACATCAGATGAATCAAGGAGGTATGCGTCAAGGTAATGCAAAAATTATCGTGATACATTCTTTTGTATTTGGATTGAGTATTTTTCTTTCCCTGATTGTCAAAAGTAATGGATGGAATGTATAATATTGTTAATGATCCAGAGATATTTATTTTGGAAACAGCTTAATCAATTTGGAGGTATAAAATGAAAGCACATAAATATTGGTCAATCGGAGCAATAGTTACAATGGTTGGAACTTTTTATACAGGATATAAAGGGTTAAAAGCAGCACACAAATACTTTGC
>ENA-ORSC01002483-ORSC01002483.1-human-gut-metagenome-genome-assembly--contig:-NODE-2483-length-11059-cov-6.994638_pt1 | contig 11059 bp, 10 predicted proteins | sample MGYA00242178_ERZ509140 | MGnify/ENA primary metagenome ERZ509140 (study PRJEB26280, sample SAMEA2338681) | human gut metagenome | biome: human gut; feature: human-associated habitat; material: faeces... | reverse complement strand
TATACAGTTACAGAAGCTGGATTTGGTGCAGATCTAGGAGCTGAGAAATTCTTGGATATCAAGTGTCGATTGGCTGATCTTAAACCGAATGCGGTTGTGATTGTTGCGACAATTCGTGCCTTAAAACAACATGGTGGAATTGCCTTAGAAGATTTAAAAGAAGAAAATGTAGAGGCTATGCTTGCAGGATGTGAAAACTTAGCAAAACACATTGATACAGTACAACAATTTGGTTTACCATACATTGTTGCGATCAATGAATTTGCGACAGATACACCGGCTGAAGTAGCAGCATTGGAAAAATGGTGTGAAGAAAACAACCACCCAATGTCATTATCTCAAGTATGGGCAAAAGGTGGAGAAGGTGCTATTGATTTAGCCAACAAAGTCGTTGCGTTATGTGATCAAGAAAATAACTATGCTCCTTTATATGATTTAGATAAGACTATTGAAGAGAAAATAGAAACCATTGCCAAAAAAGTATATGGTGCAGACGGTGTTGATTTTACAGAAGAAGCACAAGCACAAATTGCGAAGTTCAATGAATTAGGATGGGATAAATTACCAATTTGTATGGCTAAAACACAAATGTCATTATCAGATGATGGTAAAGTAATGGGTCGTCCTACAGGATTTAGAATTACGGTTCGTGAATTACGCCCAAGTTTAGGTGCTGGCTTCATTGTTGCTCTAACAGGTAAAGTGTTAACGATGCCAGGACTTCCAAAACATCCAAGTGCATTAGACATGGATGTGGATGAAGATGGTAAAATCGTAGGATTATTCTAATATCAAAGGCTGGATGAAAAATTCCAGTCTTTTTTTTGCTTTCATCAAAAAAGAGTCCAGACAATCAAATGTTGTCTGGACTTTTGGCGAGTAAAGCTTATTGTCTTCGAATGTCTAAATCAAGGGTTTTATTTGTTGCATCATAGTGTATATTGACTAATATATTATCGTTGTTGACGCCTAAAAAAGATTTTTCTGGAGAATTTGGATCCATGGAATCAAAACCTTTCTCCTTTATTTTCTTTATATAGTCAAAATATTTATTTTCTTCTACTTCATAATAATGAATGGCATATTTATTCTTTTTGTTGAAAACCGTTCGTGAAATAGAATCTGTTTTTGGCAATAATGAGTTTAATTCACTTACTGGAGAAGACAGATTTTTCTTTTCTTCTTTAGCATCTTCTTGGATCAAACGATTATATTCTTTTTCTTTTGCTTCTTTTATTGTCATAGATTCATAGTCTGGATTATTGGCCAAGTCTTTTTCGTTACCATTTTCATCCATGACTGTAGATGCATCTGTGAAGCCACCATTTTTCTTATTATAGAAAACCTCATCTGAATCATTGAATCCCTCAAATTCTTCAGTTAAATAGTTATTTACATCCATAGCTAGTAAAGCATAATATTTAGCTTTTTTTGCCTGAATGGCTCCTGAATCTTGATCACTATCATAATATTTTCCATTCACTTCTTTTGTTCCATGTATATATTTTCCATTTGGTAAACGAATAATTGTATCTGAATCACTATATGAAGAGAACGAATCATAAGCTACATTATCCTTTAGAATATATTCCTTGATATTTTTTGTGTTTGTGATGGTAGGTGTAGAAGAGCATCCAGTGATTAAAAGTAAACTGGTGATTGCGATAGCTAATTTTTTCATAGTTAAGTGCCTGCCTTTCTAATTTAAGTATACTATATTGTTTTAAATATTGACTAGATATGTATAAGAGGCAAAAATAATGCATAACATGATCTGATTACAATAGTATGGTAATACGGGATTTTTTTATTATGAGTTACTGGAGAGCATAAAATAATCTGTGTATTTCTCTCTTTACATCTCTGTAGATATATAAATCAATTTAAATAAGATTGTAAGTTTTCTGCTTCCATTCCTATAAACCTCCAGATATATCTTTTCAACCAGCCACACATATTATTGATCATTGCCATATTCTTATTGGAATCAATAGCTACTACGATGAATATCTTTGTTTTCGACAATTCTCTTGGGTGCTTTTCGTTATTAGATTCCAGCACTTGATAATCTTCTATGTACTTTTCATCGATCCATACACGATTGTAGATCAGGCGATTGCTAATATAGCAAAAAAAAAGTAAATGAAAGCGCTTGACAAAAATATACTATCGATATAATAGGTTATGTAAGAACACATAATGATATATAATCATTTAGGAGGGAAAATATGAGAAACTTACATGAATTACAAATTAAAACAGCTGTTGAAGCAGTAGCTTCTAGAAAGGAAGTTAACGAAGTTTATTTCGTGGCTTGCGGTGGTTCTCAGGCAGTGCTAATGGCAGGTCAGTATTTATTTGATAAGGAGTCTTCTGTTCCATCACATGTATACACTGCAAATGAGTTTGTATATGACACACCTAAAAATTTATGCGAAAAATCAGTGGTTATTTCATGCTCACATTCAGGTAATACTCCAGAAACAGTTGCTGCTACAAAACTTGCAAGATCTAAGGGCGCAATTACAATTTGTTTATCTAATTTAGAAGGTTCTCCATTATGGGAAGCTGCAGAATATCCAGTACATTATGACTGGGGTAAAGATGTCAGCGATTCTGATAAGAATAAAGGTATTCTTTACGGATTGCTATTCAAGTTACTTGGTGTTCTTGCAGCTGATGCAAAATGGGATATTTGCTTTAAAGAGTTGGAAAAGTTAACAGAGTTATCTACAAAAGCAAAAGAACAGTATGATGCTCAGGCTAAACAGTGGGCAAAAGATAATAAACGTAAAAAGACGATTTATACAATTGGTAGTGGTATTAACTATGGTGAAGTATATTCCACAGCAATGTGCTGGTTTATGGAAATGCAGTGGATTAATTCTGGTTGCATTCATTCTGGTGAATTCTTCCATGGACCATTTGAAGTTACAGACTATGATGTTCCATTTATGCTTGTAAAGAGCATTGGCAAGACAAGATTCCTTGATGAACGTGTTGAAAATTTTGCTAAGAAATTTACAGAAGATTTGTTAGTTCTTGATCAGAAAGATCTTGATTTATCAAATGTTGCTGAGGAAGCTAGACAATACATAGCTGCAATTCTTACAGGTGTTGTCATTCGTCACTTTGTGGAAGCCATTGCATTTGAACGTGGACATTCTTTAGACGTTCGTCGTTACATGTGGCAGATGGAATACTAAGAGGAAAAAATATGTCGCTGGAACTTGTCATTTTTGATGTAGATGGTTTATTATTGAATACCGAAAGGGTCTGGCAGGATGTTTGGTGTGATGTAGCTGAATCCTATGGAATTTCAGAATGGACACAGGAATCATTTTTGCATGTAGTTGGGCGGACTGGAATTGCTGTAAGAGAATTTCTTAATACTGTTTTACAAGGAAAATGCTCTACAGAGGAATTTCTTGGTACTGCACGACAAACAGGCCTTAAAAGACTGGAAAGTCAGTTGGAAGTCAAAACGGGTGTCTATGAAATTCTGGACTACATTAAAATGACAGGTATTCGGTGTGCAGTAGCTACTTCTACCAGTAGAGTCTTAACAGAGGAACGTTTAAGAAAATTACATCTGATACAGTATTTTGATTATATATGCTGCGGGGATGAGGTAAAACATACAAAGCCATCTCCGGATGTGTATCTGAATGTGATTGATACTATGAATGTTTGCAAAGATAATGCTCTCGTGTTTGAAGATTCTGCTGTAGGAGTACAGGCTGCGTGGTCTGCAGGAATTCCTGTTGTGATGGTGCCGGATTTAGTTCAGGCTACCGAAATACAGCAACGGCAGACAGTGAAAATTATATCCTCTTTGCATGAGGGTATTCCACTTTTAGATGAAATACAAAAGGATGGTATGAAATATGAAAGATGCATTTGATGTGTTAATGATTACGCATAGTAGTTTATGTAAAGGTTATGAAGGTGCACTGAAATTAATTCTGGATATCGATGATGATGATTTTGGGACATTAAGTTTTGAAAATGCTGAATCTCTGGAAGATTTTTCAGAGAAGATAAAAACTATGATAGATGGAGTCTATAAAGATAGAAATCTGGTAGTTCTGTTGGATCTTCCTGGGGGATCACCTGCAAATGTATCTTTACCATTTATCAATTCATCCAGAAAATTTATTGCGGGTATCAATCTTCCATTTGTTTTAGAACTTATGACTATGAAGAAAAACGGCATTTCCTGGGAAGAACTGAATATAGAAGAAATTTGTGAAAATGCATCCCGTAGTATGGTGTTTTATAACAAATTATTAGATGGAGGTAATGTATGATTAAATTAGTTAGAGTTGACCATCGTCTTCTGCATGGTCAGGTAATCTTTTCCTGGACAAAACAACTGTCAGCAAATTATATTATTGTGGCAGATGATAAAGTGCCTAATGATCCAATAAGTATGATGGCTCTTAGCATTGCTAAACCAGCAGATTGTGAATTAAGCATCATTCCATTTTCTAAAGTAAAGGAAGTTGTGGAAAAGAATGCAGATAAAAATATCATGATTATTGTTAAAGGACCTAAAGAAGCTGTACAGCTTGTTAAAGAATTGCCGGAAGTTACAGAAATCAATTATGGTGGTGTGGCAAAGAAGAATGGTTCTAAGGCATATGGTAAAGCTATCTTCTTGAATGAAGAGGAACTTGCTTCAACTAAAGAGTTGATTTCCATGGGTAAGAAGATCATTATCCAGATGGTGCCTACTTCACCGATTGAACGCGCAAATTTTGAATAATAATATCATAATTAAGGAGAAATATTATGCTAATTAAGGCTATATTATTAGGCTTGGTCTCATTGGTTGCGGTTGTTGACTCCAGATTGATTGGACGCCAGAATATCGGAAGACCTCTTATTTTGAGTACATTGGCCGGCTTAGTTTTAGGCGATATGAAACAGGGAATTATCCTTGGCGCCTCATTAGAATTGATGTCCATGGGCTTTGTGGCTATTGGTGCTGCTGGTCCTCCAAACATGCAACTGGGAAGTGTCATTGCTACTGCGTTTGCCATCCTTTCGGGTGCTACTACAGAAGAAGCTCTGTCACTTGCTATTCCTGTAGCAGTTGCAGGTGAATTCCTGAGTGAACTGATGCGTATGGTGATTGCACAGTTCTCACATTTTGCAGATAAGGCAATTGATGAAGGTAAATTCAAAAAGGCAATTCATGTTCATTTATGGTGGTCCTTTACCTTCAACTGTTTAGTATACTTTGTTCCTGTCTTTTTAGCTGTATATTTAGGAATAGATTTAGTAAGTAACTTTGTGGATGCGATTCCTGAAGTTATTACAAAAGGTCTGACAGTATCCGGTAACTTGTTATCTGCACTTGGATTTGCAATGTTATTAAGTACTATGTTGTCTAAAAAGATGTTCCCTTACTTTATGTTAGGTTTCTTGATTGTTGCTTACTCCGGATTGGATCTGGTTGGCGTAACACTGTTTGCTATCATTTTGGCATACATCTTAGATAAGGTATTCTATGGAAAAGGAGCAAATGTATAATTATGGAACAGAAGAAATTAACAAAAGCAGATTTGCGTAAAGTTTTCTTAAGATCTTTGACAATCATGTGTTCCTGGAACTATGAACGTCAGATGCACATGGGATTCATGTGCGGAATGTCTCCGGTCTTAGATAAATTATATGCAGATGATGAAGAAAGAAAAAAAGATGCGTACAGACGTCATATGGAATTCTTTAACTGTACACCTCAGATGACACCATTTATTATGGGTCTTGTAGCTTCTATGGAAGAGCAGAATGCCAATTCTGAAGAAGGTGATTTCCAGACAGAATCCATTCCTATGATTAAAACAAGTTTGATGGGACCGTTTGCAGGTATTGGGGACAGTTTCTTCCAGGGAACTTTAAGAATCATCACATTTGGTATCGGTTTATCCTTTGCAAAGCAGGGAAGTGTGTTAGGTCCAATCTTGGCTGTAGTATTGTTTGCGATTCCATCATTACTATTTGCGTATAATGCAACTTTCCTTGGATATGAATCTGGTAATAAATACCTTGCAAAACTCTATCAGGGAGGCCTTATGGATCGTGTCATGCATTTCGCTTCTATCGTAGGTCTTTTGGTTGTAGGTGGAATGGTTGCAAGTATGGTAAACATTACTACACCATTACAGTTCCAGAATGGTGGTACATCTCTTGTTCTGCAGGATATGTTAGATACTATCTTCCCTAAGTTATTACCACTTGTATTTACTTTGGGTGTTTACAAGCTTATTCAGAAGAAAGTGAATACTAATGCATTATTAATTGGAATCATTCTGTTTGGATTGGTTATGGGTGGCCTTGGAATTCTCTAGTAACATTTAATCTCTCTTTCAAATATACATAATTTCAGATTGGGAACCCAAAAACAGATGGCAATGCATATTCAGATATGCAAAACCATCTGTTTTTTTATATATTAAGAATTTCAATGCGTCGCATAAGACAAATCCCGGGGAGATTTTCCTCGGGATAATCATTATTATTTCATTCGAGCATGATGAAAACATATGTATATTTTATGTGACCTAATTATGTTTGAATCTAGGTGAATCTATACGATACATATCATGTAAACAGAAGGGGCAAAGAAGATGGTCTTCAGTGTCATCAGGTGTAGTTAGTTGTCTAAGTATAAGGATGTCATGAATAGGCACATTTTCTGTGTAACCACATTTCTCGCATTTCATCAAGACAAACTGCTCTGTAGTATCTGTCATTGTGTCGGTATCCTCCTTTAAATGGATTGTCAGAACTGATCTAGTCCATAAGATGACCACATCTGCATTTAAGCATATCATGATTATAGGTGTCTGATACAAAGTTCTGAATCTTAGTTTCTTTAATTTGTATTGTAGATTGGCTTTTCTTTGAGTAAGTGTTCGTTTGAATTTCTGATGCTGTTCTAATAGTTCATGCACTCTGTTAAGTACATCCTGTTCTTTGTTGTTGTAAAAACAATATGACGGTTATGAACATCAACACACATAGCCTGAGCTTTGGCTGCAAGAATTTTTTGATACTTAACACCACAGGAAGTGCAGAATCTTGAATGACACTAATGATTAACAATATTGAAGTTATTGCATTCAGGGCAAACGAAATAGTCAGAGCCTAAATAAAAGGTGTTACATAAAAGAGTTTTTTTACATTATCCAGAACAGCTTCACGAACTTTATCGTGCATGTAGAGATCGTATAGCCATTCATAGTGAGTTCATAAAATATCTTTGATTCTAGGCTTATTAAGGTCATAATTTCTATCATCACATGACAGAGCATTATTAGATGTGTGTTCGGAATAAAGTTCAGTATCAAACATGACTATATTATAAAACAAGCAGAGACTATTGCCTCTGCTCTAATTTAATAGTGTCCCGTAGGGACTTTTTTTTGCTATTTTGATTTGGTTTTTGTGTTCATCATGTTGGAGTTGTCTGTATGAACGACGTAAGTTGTTCTGTCGCATCTGACAATTGTTGATGAATAATGAATTGGCTTATCTTCAAAGTCATAACTGATTTTATTGATGGAAAACAATGGGTCTCCGATGTTACATTTCAAAAGATCCGCATGTTGATTCTGAGCAATGATGCCATCAATTTCTAAAACGGCACGTTTAGGTTGGATATTATAGTCTTTTTCTAATATAGTGTAAAAAGAAAGATCTTTGCTCAGCTTGGTGATGAAGCCAGGGAATTTTTCATCTTCGATATAAATTTTATCGATAGCCATAGGTTCGTTATCTTCCCATACAAGTCTTTCCAGATAGACGACTTTTGTGTTTAAAGGAATGGACAGTTTTTCTGAGATGTCTCCATCCGCATTAAGAAAAGATGCTTGAATAATATCATTTTTAGAAGAATGACCTTTGCTGGAAAGTGTTTCTTTAAATCCGCGAGGTTTATTTAAGTACATCTTTTCTTTTTTATAGGTGATAAAAGTGCCTTTTCCCTGTACCTTTTTTACGTAGCCTTCATCTGAAAGGTTCTGGATGGCTTTACGTATGGTAATTTTACTGACATTGTATTGTTCGCTGAGCTCATTTTCAGTAGGCATCTTTTCTCCGGCGACATATACTTTTGAAACTATTTTGCTTTTTATATCTGTTTCTACTTGCCTATATAGCGGTTTACTGCTATCTAAATTCATAGGTATTTTTCTCCTTATAATCTTTTAACTATATGATTATATCACAATTTATAATCAATTTGGTTATAGAAAATTCTGAAATATGCGATAAATACAGTATATTATTATATTTTTAAAAATTTTGATCTGGAGGAACGGTATGATCAAGTGCTCATCTGATTTTGCTTTGTGTATAATGAATGCAAAGTTCTTAAATGGTCACAAGGATATGTAGGTGCAAGAAGGCAAGTATATCAATAGATATGAAGTTCTATTCACATTGGCAAAAGAGTATACAGGCTGTGATACACAGGAAATTCTATTATCAATCAAGAAAAGAATGCATCAAATCACAGATTTCTTCCGTATTGTTGAGATGAAGAAAGATGATCTTTTCGGCTATAAGTATTTACAGCCTGTTCGTGTCACAAGGCGCTGCTTTCACTTCGTTCAAGTTATCGCTTTTGACTCTTGCTAGCACTCAAAGGGATTTTGATTTTTTGATTTATTTTTCTCTTTTGCCTTTTGCTTGTTTATATGCTAATTTTTATGCTTTAAAAAATGAATTTGAGTACTCTTTTACACTAATTCTATCCATTGTTATATCGTGCATTTCCAGCCGATACATATTGGAACGCAAGACAAATTTATGAATATACACAAGATGCAGATGCAGCATGTGCAATCAGTGGAGCCATAAATGAAATCTATATAAGCATTAAGGATATAGTCGAATAAGAGAATATCCTTTTTAAGAGTAGAATGGTTTTCGCTTTCTGTTATATTTACTATATATTCTGATTGTAGTTTAAAATAGAGTAGAATTTGTGGAAAATCTGCCCTTCAATATTATATTTGGGTGTGAAAATGATGTGATATTTACACACATCTATTTTGTATAACATTTCTTTGATACTATTCGCATAGCATGTGTTTTTTTGCTTTGTACTTTGTATTCAACTAGTTAGAGCAAAAAGCGTAAAATAAAAGAAAATTGGCAACTTACTATAAAAAAGTTCCAATTTTATGATAATTTAAAAATCTTGAGTTTTAGATACCTTTTATTTTCTTTTCCTTAAATAAAAGAATTAATTCTTGTTTTTTTGAAGGTATATATAGTATATATTTTTTTCTTTTTTGTTATTCATCATTAAAAATACTCCATCTTTTACAATCATATAATTTGTAAACTCGCTCAAATCTTTAATAATAGTTTTATTTGGTAAGACACCAATGATTTGTTTGTCGGTGATTTCAATTTCAATAATAGAATTAGGATTAAGAATACCAGATGAAATGGATTCAGGAATCATTATCTTTTTTCTTAAAGAAATAATAGTATGTATAGTTACAATAAAAAGAAAAAAGTCAAAGATACATAAGAAATAGATGTGATTTAATAAATTAAAAACAAAATCTGCAAATATTGCAATAAAAGGTATGGAGTACAATAAGTATTGATATTTTCTAGGAATATTAAGTAATAATAATGGAGCATATTTTTTTACATGGTTCATTTGTTCTTCTATAGTTGAAGTTGTTCTAAAATTCATAAAAATTTTATCCTCCTAGTTACAATGAATTATAGCATACATGATTGGCTCTAGAAGGTTTTACCAAATCGTCTTATGCGATATTTTGTCCTCTTATGCACGACATATGCATTATCTATTTAACATCATATATAATCAAGATAATACATACATTCAAAAAATTGAACCGATCATTTAATTTTGGAAGCCAGTTCTTATTAATATATAATTGTCATATATGTATGTAGTAATCATGAAAATGCTCAGGACATATTTAAAGAATTGACTGGGTAATTAAAGAAAACAATTTTTGAAGCAACTTTCTGCACGTTCATTCATCATACAGATTAGGGGGGAGGGTTATGTTGAATGTATTGATAATTGATGATGATTTAAAAGATTCTAAAGATCTTGAAAAGTTATGCATCCATTATTTTAATAAACGTAATATCGATCACAAGATCAGTATTGAATTAAAGTTAAATGAGAATTTGGATACCCTTTCTAATGTAGACATATTATTTTTGGATGTAGAAATCGGAAATAATAATGGAATTGAATTTTCTAAAAAACTTAGAAAAGTTTATCCGGAATTAATGATCATCATTACTTCTAAATATTCACAGTATTTGATTGATGGGTATTCTATCGATGCCAAACGATATTTCTTGAAACCAATTGATGAAAATATATTTAATGAAGAAATGGAGAATGTACTAGGTGCGACATTTCAAAAATATATGGGGTTCTATGATTCTAAAATTGCACCATATAAAATCCACTATGCTAAGATTCTCTATGTTGAATTTTTAAATCGTGCAACTGTACTTCACTTTTTAAATGGAGTACAAATAAAAACAAGTTACCCTTTGAAATATTGGATTGAAAAATTAACAGAATATGGCTTTGCGCAACCTTACAAGTGTTATGTGGTAAATCTTAAATATATTTCTGGTATTAGTAAAGATGAAAGAGATCTTTTCTTATCGAACAATGAGAAAATTCCTTTGTCAAAATTTTATAAAAAGGCCTTTATTGACAATTATTATAGATCTTTATTTAAATTATTATGATGTTAATATCAGTATCTTTAAATTTATTGTTTTTAACACTTTTTATCAGGTCTTTTAGTGAATTCAAAAACAATAAATTTGTCTTGCCGGCATACATTATAGTCGTTTTAATTCAGTGGTATTTAAATCAGAATGGAATGACATTTTATGGCCGATGGATTATTCTACTTTTGAATCTATGTTACATTATGTTTATGTACAAAGGTAAAATATCAAAAAAATTGATTTATTTTGGCTTAACTAGCAATTTGGTGACTTTGCTATAATTCTGCGTTTTATCACT
>ENA-ORSC01002476-ORSC01002476.1-human-gut-metagenome-genome-assembly--contig:-NODE-2476-length-11083-cov-2.426097_pt1 | contig 11083 bp, 10 predicted proteins | sample MGYA00242178_ERZ509140 | MGnify/ENA primary metagenome ERZ509140 (study PRJEB26280, sample SAMEA2338681) | human gut metagenome | biome: human gut; feature: human-associated habitat; material: faeces... | reverse complement strand
GTATGTAAACAGAGGATGTAAAGTCAGACCATGATACGAAAATTCGAAACTCAGGATCTGGGCGCGGTCATGCAGATCTGGCTGGAGGGCAACCTAGACGCCCATCCGTTTATCCCAGCGAGCTTTTGGACGGGCCATTTTGAGACGGTGCGCGATATGCTCCCGCAGGCGGAACTCTACGTTCACGAGAACGAAGCCACCCGGCAAATCGACGGCTTCATTGGTCTGACGGAGAACCACATTGAGGGGATTTTTGTTGTAAAATCCGCGCGTTCCAAGGGCATTGGAAAAGCACTGCTAGAGTATGCGAAGTCGCGCAAACCGTGCTTGACCCTGGGCGTCTATCAGAAAAATCAGCGGGCGCTTGCGTTTTACCGGCGTGAGCAATTCGTCGTGCAGTCGGAAGGCATCGACGAGGATACGAACGAAGCGGAGATTCAGATGCTCTGGACACGGTAGACACAGAAAAATTGACGGGGGACGGGCAGCCGTCCTCCGTTTTGTCAATCTGTAAGCTGCTCCCGCAGAAAGCGCCGGAGTTTTTCCAAATCCGGGTCGCACAGCAGCGGCAAAATCTCCACCAGCTTTTCTGGCTCCAGATTCCACCACTGATAGCGCAGCAGCAGGTCTTTCAGCTCCGCGTCAAAGCGCTCCTTGATGAATCTCGCCGGGTTCCAGCCGTAAACGGTGTACGCCGGAACGTCCTTCACCACCACGGAATAGGCGGCGATGATCGCGCCGTCGCCGATCTTCATACCGGGCATAATGATGCTCTCGCGCCCGATCCACACGTCGTTTCCGATGATCGTGTCGCCCTTGCGCGGAAGCTGCACCATATGCGGCGGCGTGTTTTCTGTCCAAGCGCCGCCGAAGACGTTAAAGGGGTACGTCGTGGCGCTGCTGATGCGGTGGTTCGCCGGGCTCATGATGAACTTCGTGCCGGACGCAATTTGACAGAACTTGCCGATCACGAAATGATTGCCGAACTCCGGGTAGTTGAACAGCACATTGTTCCGCTCAAACCCCGTCGGATCAACCGCGTCGTCGTAATAAGTGTAGTCGCCGACCGAGATATTCGGCGCGGTGACGACGTTTTTGATAAAGCAGGAGGTCTTGTATTCATTCGGGAAGACCGCGTTCGGGTCCGGAATATTCATCATCATTTTACCCTTTCTGGCTGCTTTTCCATCACAAAATTCGTGAGCACAACGCCGCGGCGAATCACTTCCTGTTTGCGCACGACGCGGTATCCGCGATGCAGGAAAAAAGGCTTTGCCGTAATGGAGGCGTGCGTTGTGATCGTCTTTCCGGCTGCAAAGCGCTCCAATTCGTCGCAGATCGCAGATCGCAGATGCAACGCCTTGCCCCTGATAATCTTTGTGGACATACAGCCTGTCCAGATAACCAGTCTCATCCATGTCCCCAAAGCCGACAATCTTGCCGCTTTCTGTCGCAACGATCGTCCTGTGCGCCCGGAAAGACGCATCCCACGCCTGCAAATCAACCTCTCCGGTTGCCCACGCATCCAGTTGCTCTTTTGTGTAATCTTTTGCATTCACGCTGTGAACGGTCTGGTAAAAGAGTTCTGCCAACTGTGCGCAGTCGGAAGGTATGTATTCTCGAAGCTGCATAGTTTGTCCTCACAAATGTTGCTCATTTGAGTTTTTCTGGGGCTGCTACCGCATAAAAAGCGCTCAGCCTTTCTCTGTCAATTTGTTTTGCCGTCTCGCATAATAGCGCAACCAAGCGCAGATGATCTTCGACTACGTCGATCTGTTCTTCAAATGGAATCTGCCAATCCAGATATTTCGGCGCAATAAGTCGTAGAACAGCCGAGTTTCCTGCCTTATGTATCCCAAACTGTGGAGCGTATTGTTCTCCTAACATATCTTTCAGCAGCGCTTTTAATTCCTCACGATGCGCTGCAAGGCCATTGAATGTCAGGTCAATATAAGCACTCATGCCGGACTGTAAATGATGTCAACAGCATGAGTAAGGTCGAATTTTTGAATAGAGTATTTGTCCTGAGTAAAAACGGTGTTTACCGCTGGTCACACCATCTTCGGCAATCGTATGATATTCAAGCAGCACACCAGTTTTTTTCTCAATATTATCTGGAGCGATATGCGGAAAACTCTGATATTCGTGGTGCGCTCTCGCAGGTTAACTAAGCACCTACACAGATTAGCTATCTTTCTTTTCGTAAAACTGCATGGCTACATTGAATGCATCCAGAAATTCTTCTCTGGAAGTAGGTTTGTCAAACAACGGATAATCAGTAATCAGGCGGTATCCTTTCAACGCATAGGCGTTAAGGGTTTTAATTCCATCCTCAGACAGCAGAGTATCATTGTTGCTAAGATACTGTAGCATAATCTGCTCCAGCTTAGGGCTCTGCGTATCGATGCCGAGTCTTCTGGCCTCAGATGCCACCAGTAACCCAGCAATTTGTGCTTTACAGTCACGATATTGAACTGGGTACCTTTCAACAAGATCCTTCAACTCCGAAGTATCCTCGTCGATTTGGCCTGCTGCCATGCCAATCAATGCACAGCAGTAGTACACATCGAATTGGATAAACTTATTCTTATCCTCCGCAGCGTGGGAGCCTTCGAGATTCATAATGTTGTTAAAGTAGCTTTGGGCACTTTTCGCTATCTTAAAATGCATTATTTTTCATCTCCTTTGTGCTCTCTTTGATACGAATCGAAGAAGTCAATTCCTTCATAAACAACTACGGCCTGATCCTGGGGAGATGCCACAACCGTAAGATACTGCGAATCGGGATTTGCATAGAATCTGTCCGCAAAACGCTCCACTTCTGCTGACTGAACAAAGGCAATCATCTGATTGAATACCAAAGGAATGATATCTGCAACAGCCTGCCGTTTTTCGAAATCCATCTTGCCGGTAGGCGAGTCGACAATGAACGGAAATTCCAACTCAGAATCTTCGAAAAGAGTGCCCAGGAAACAGTAGGCAATGCTAAGAGTTTGACCTTCGCTGGCACCGTCCCTACCCTTTAGTTTTATGTACCTATCGATGCTTTCGATTTCTACATAATCGTCAACGATAACACGGCGAAGTTTCTCGTTGGTCTTTCTGACGATTTCTTGCTTCAGCGCTGTGGTAGCCTGTAGTTTGATCTCATTCACCAAGGAATCAACCAACTCTTTTTTGCGCAATGCAGTATTTGTTCTTGTTGCCTTCGCTATTTCCTGCTCGTAGTACTTAAATTTTTGATCCGCCTTGTGAAGGTTGTTTTCTTCTGTCAGAGAAGCGTCGTTTTCATCCTTGGATTCAATGCGCTCAAGTTCATCACGAGCAATGCTGATAAGTCTGATCAGTTCCTGCAGTTCACGAGCCTTTTCGCCTCCGGCTTTAAAGAGTTTTTCCTCATTAGTTTTAAATCTCGTATCGAGGCGATTAGCTTGAGCTCTCAGTTCCTCGAGTTCTTCGAATGCCTTTTTTAAGCGTTCGTCATACACACTGTCCATCAGACTACTCTTAACCGTGTTAAGAACCGACTGTTGGTCACTTCCCAGATACTGGTCAGCCCGCTTCAGGAAAGCCGTTCTCTCCCGTTCGCCAATGCATCTATCGCAGACACACCGGTCTGCAGAAGCCAATTCGGTGAAGAAGTCTTTGGCAATGGTTTTAGGCAACTTGAGTTTTTTCATGCTATTGCCTAACTCGAACATTCTCGCACAGAGGCTTTCGCTCAGTAGATAGGGAGACTTAATTATCCCCAGAATAGAAGTGATCTTAACGTCGATTTCGCCGCGATTCTTCTGCTGTTCCTTGAGAATATCATTTTTCTCTTGATTCAGCTTTTCATAGCTCTTGTCGAGTTCCTGGCGCTGTTTCTCCTTCTCTACTTTTTCAGCTTCAAACGCAGCAATCTCTTCGCGAAGCTTCTCACACCGTGCTCTCAGCTTGGCCCGAATTGCGTCAATGTCACTTTGCCGGGTACGCAAATTGCTAAGTGAACTGGATGTTCCACGCTTTCCTTCGGCGTTTTGGATTTCGGTAAGGATTCTCTGGTTTGCGGCCAAAATCTCATCCAATTCATCGAGGCGATATAGGTAGCGAATCGTTTCATCAGCTTCATTGGATGAGCTGTCCATAGACTTCGCCGCCTGCTCACCGTCAAACACAAAGCGCCTAACAAATTCAGGCGTAAAAATACCGCGAATAGACTCAGGTAAACGAAGTCCAGCTTCTCGACCCTTGGGAGGAGCAGAGGTTTCCACCTGCACCGTTCCATCTTTGTAATTCATAGAGAGGAAGTACTTATACTGTCTATCATCAAATTTGACAGTGATGCTGAATTCACCTGTATCTGCTTCCGTTAATGTAGGCGCGAAAGAACGCACTTTGGACGCAGTCCATCCAGCGGCTGTTCCATCAAATAATCCTTTGATGAGTTCCATTGTGGTTGTCTTACCGGTACCGATGGCCATCATAATAAAATTGTTGCTGATTACGGAGCCATCGGCTTTGGTAAAGGGGAGCTTCAAGGCAGTGATTTTTCGGATATTTTTATATTCGAGCTCGAGGATCGCCATCTTCATACCTGAATATCCTCCTCATCATCCTCAATCAGTGTAAGTATCCGTTTTAAATCGCTCTCTTTGGCGTTATCATCAAACTTGTTTTTGACATATTGTCTGAATGCCAGTTTGAAGTCGGACGAGGTGTTCGATGCGTTGACAACGGAATCAATCGCATTTTCGATGATTTTATTTCTCATGTTCGCATCTCCTTGTCTGTGAAAGCTCTGTAAGCCACTCTGCACGATCGGCATCGGCGTTATTGTCATTTTCCTCGGAATCCTCAATCACGAAGTCCACAACAGTTGCTTTCTTTTCTGGGTTGTTTTTATCCAGGCGTAATGCGCGCCCGATTCTCTGCGTTGTCACGAGCCTGGAACGGTCAGAAGAAAACAGGATAATGTTCGTGACGCTGCTGATATCAATTCCCTCGGAAACTTTTTTACAGGTCAGCAGGCAGTCAATTTTTCCTGCCGCAAAGTTCTCCAAATTGATTTTTTCATCATCGGCATAGTAGGTATGATATTTGTCGCTGTACCTGACAAGAATCTCCTGGAGCTTTGCGCCATATTCCATGGTCTGAACAAAAATGATACACTTCTGCAACAGCTCCGGTCGCTGAGAAATCAGACTTTCAAACTCCTCCAGCTTGTTGACCGCTGTTTTATTGACAAGCGCCAATTGAGTAAACATATCCTTTTCATCAACAGGTTCTCCGCTCTCCTTTTTTGCATTGAACGCTGCGATAATCTTGCGCTTTTTGAGCTTTTCTTCGTCAGAGAGAACATAGGGCAGAGGAATATAATTGAATTCGCACAGGATTCCTTTTTGAATGGCATCCTGCAGCGTAAACTCAAAAATTACTTCTCCAATTTCATTCAGCAAGAAATCATTTCCAGCCTCATCGTACTCACGCTCTGGCGTAGCGCTCAACCCGAGGCGATATCGATACGGAGAGAGCCTGCCCGAAAGATTTTCGACAAAAGTATTAGAACCAGCTCCATGTACTTCGTCAAAAACAAACAGCGTATCATTGCGATAATCGCCAGGTAGACGATCAAACAAGTCCAGCAATTTGGAGAGATTTCTGGCGTCACGAGAAAGAATTAAGATGGAATCATCTGGGTGCATGACGAAATCTTTCATCATCTTCTGGGATGCATAATGATAGTTGATTTGCTTGTTCTTGTAGTTTTCTCGAATTTGAATTGCCCACTGATCCAGCAAATCGTTGCCGTACATAGTAATAACAACGCGACGAATTTCCCCGCTATCAAACAGCTTGTTGATGATTTTCATTGCAGTAACAGTCTTTCCGGTTCCGGTAGCCATTGCCAGAATGCCATGCTCTTTTTCCAGAAAGGTCTTTACTGCTATGTCCTGATGAACCCATTTACTCGAACCTGCCGGCAAAGAATACGGCCTATCCGGGGAACGCAATTCAAATATTTTGTTTTTAACTGCTTGTGGAATGGTAAATATTTTGAGATTGCGGTCTTTTCGATTCCAGATTTTCTCGAAACGAGCGGTATCCGCATCGACATACTCCTGTGTACCAGCCCACGTTTTGAAGACTTTTATGCTTTCATAATTCTGGAACCCATGCTTGCTGTCGTTGATAGAGCCAGAGAAGGATAGCGCATCGTTGCCCTTATAGAAAATGCCAAATTTATCGTGAAAGTCTCCTTCCTCCAACTTTTCACAAGGAATTGCAAAACGCATATCAATAATTCCATCATACAGCATCCAGGAGAATGCATTTATAATGTCTGCTTCCATCTCTTGTTTGAGTATCTCAACATTTTCGAGGAGAGCTGCTTCGAGGCGCAGAAATGCGCTACCATCTTGGCTCTCAGCTCCAATAATTGCGTCCGTGTCCTCTGTGGAAAGAATGGGACTTGTAATTAAGCGCATTTTTCCTCCGCGAGAGGCGAAGTCGGATAATCCTGCGACGTTGTATGTGAGCCACCCTGTTGTGAAGTAGCCGACGCCTCGGTCAAAGCGTTCAGCCCACTTTAAACACGGCGTATACAATTCATCTATCAGGTTATCTTCTGAGGTATCTAAACAGACTTTGACCTTTGGATAATCCATATAAACCTCCTTTAGATGTTGTCATCCAGATGGCACAGATGATTATAGAAATCTTTGCTGTACCGTTTTTCATCTTCGAGAAGCTTTGCTCCTCGATCCAAATGGGCCTTTACCAAACCGGGGAAATAGTCATCCTCGCGAATCACTTTGCCCTCGTTGTTAATGATGAGAGATTTAAACAGCAAATCGTGATCACCGAAAATGACCTGCCGACTCAGTTCCAAGCCATTATTATCAGTCTTAAAGTCATCGGCTTGAAGTTGTCCCTTTCTGACCGACAGTGCGATTGCCAGTTTAGATAGGATAAACGGCTGCAATCTCAATGACTGACCTAACGAGTTGAATATCTCCTGGGTCTTTTGTGACGTATGAAGCTTATTAGTCATTGTGCTTGCCTCCGAAATAAGTGTTTGCCAGGATTTCAGTATTTCCGTTTGTTGTGTGGTTCAAAACGAATGTATTAGATACAATGTCAGATATACTCTCGCGATAGTCCCCGACGATTTCTTCATCGGTGGACAAGATGATAATCTGACCGTTTAGTTTCTTAAAGAACTGACTCAGGATCTTTCCGCGATGTTCCTTATCGATTCGCGCGAACGGCGTATCTACAATGTAAGGCACATTGATTTTGTTGAGTTGCGAAAGCGCTTGATATAGTGCCATAATAAAGATTTGCTTTTCTCCCGCAGAAAGCTGTTGCTTTACCTCAACCGGCAGTTCAAATTCGGCTTCATCGACAATAAGCTTTTGTTGCAGGACTTCGTAAGCATACAGACCGATCTGAGCAATAAGATACTCAACACCGTTCTTACCAATGATTTTATGTATTTCATCAGCTTTAAAGTGTTTGTTTTTATAGGGAAGAACATTTAGGCTATCATCGATATGGATTCCATCAATCAAATCAGATTTATTGATCAGACTTGCGAAGAATTGGCTAAATCCCGTCTCGACTAAACGAATACTCTTATCGTAAAGCGTCTTTTGGAGTTCATCAAATGCCAGTAGTGCACGCGCTGAAATATCGTTAATGGACTGCTTTTTCAAGAGTGCCTCATAATCACTTTTAGCCTTGGCAAGTTTAGATGCAGATATCGCTTTCTGGGCGCGTAGTTCTTGCAATTCTTTATCTACTTCCAGAAGCTGTTGCGTGCATTTGGACTTCTGCTCATTCAAATCGCTTTTCATCTGCAAGTATCCATCATAGTTTTCGATACTGCTCCGCTCCATTTTCTTTCGGATGCGTTTTACGCATTTTAAAGAAGCCTTAATGTCATCAGTCGCTTCTTTGACACGGTTGGTGTCATAAGCCAGGAGACTGTTGATTTTTGCAGTTAGTTCAAATCTGTCGAAGTCAGACAAATTGAGAATGGGCGTTATCTGTGAAGTGTGGCTGGCATAGCTGGCAATCTCGTAGATAACCTTTTCAGAAATATCGTCGGCTAATTCTATATTTGCCCGGCTCAACACGCCGGAGATGATCGACTTGATTTCCGGGGTATCAATTGTGCTTTTTACATTTGCATCGACCTGTGCCTTGTGTTCCAGTGCAATTTGGGCCTTTAGTTCTTCCAGTTGAGTTCTAAGGATAATAAATGGGAGCACATTATTGGCCATTTCTTTGAGCCATTTATGGTGTCCCTCACGGCGAGCATCCTCTTTTGCAATCTGATCTTGCATAGAACGCCATTCTTTTTTAGAAATACCGCCACCCTTGGCGTATGCCTTTTCAAGAGACGCAAGCCTCTGATCAATAATCAAAATCTCATTGGAAATCTCTCGATATTCATCCTCAGCGCATTCTACTCTCTGTGCAATCAGATTGTCTGCTTCAAGGCATCTATCGTATTCCGCTGAAAGCGTCATGGTCCCCTTTGCCTTGCTACGAGAAATTCTACGGAAGTTTTCCCGAATAATCTCCATCGTATCAAGGCTACAGAGCTTTAAGAACGCATCCTTGAAGTCGGAGTTTTTGCTGCTGTTGAACACGAAATCACTGATTTTTTCGCCGTCAAAGAAGTAGAAGCGGAAGAGATTGGGGGGCAGTGTCTGTAAAAGATAGCTCTCAAAATCACTCTTTTCTGTCTCAGAAAGTGTCTCGCCGTCTTTGTACACAGTAAAGGTTTCTGCTATTTTCTTGCCTGCTACCCTCCATGATCTGACAAACGTGTATGTGTGATCGTACTTTCCGTCATCCATCAGCAAGTCAATGACAACTTCTGCCTCACCAATTTTTTGCAGTTTTTCATTGGCATTGATAATTTTCTCTATCTCGGCAAAGTACTTTGCGTTGTTTGATTCAAAGCCATATGCAACGCAGCCGTAGAGACATATTTTGATAGCGTTAAACAGTGTCGTTTTACCTGCACCATTTTTGCCGCCGATCAGTACCATTCTTTTAGTAATGTCTGATACATCAAAATCGAAGGCATTTTCGTTGACATATGGACCTATGTTTTTTACTTGTATGCGCTTAATCTTCATGGTTCAATGCTCCCTCGACAGAATTATAGTGCAACCAGCCTTGTCCAATAATGCTGTCAAATGCCTTTTGCATTTTGTTGTTCTTCGTAATGTGCTTATTGGTATCTACAGAAACAATCAGCTTCGTAATCAATTCAACCGGGATATCATACTTATCTGCAACATCTCTGATCGCTTGGATCGCCTCATCATCAAATCGCGGAGTTTTATAATCATCCCATGGAAGCTTTTTGCCTTTGACCTTATGGTAGGTTTCAACGAGTGCTCGACATGTAAGGTCGCCTTCCTCGTCCCACATCTTGTCAATTGCTTTCAGTTCAGCTTCTGTAATCAGCTCCATGCCTGTCCTGTTTTCGAGGTCGAGGAGTTTTTCGAGAATGAGGCATCGCGCTTCAAGCGTAAACGGTCCCATTCCAAAGCTTCCGTCTGACTTCTTATAGACAGAACCGTTGCGGCGCTTAGAATCTCGATATTGACTATTCTCCCGCATTCTGAGCAATTCGTTTCTGAATTCTCTAAGCGGAATTAGTTCCGTAGCACCTTTGTTGATGAAGTTCTGTAGCGACTTATCCTCTTTCACCATGGTGCAGCACCAGCAACCAAATCTGGAGTTGCCGGTTACCGGAATTTTCTCGCGGTCGACCTCACCCAAAACACTCTTTTCTTCACCAAGGTTTTCGCCCTGGTAAAGACTGAACAAATACTTCATGTCACTTCCCCAAGGACTTCTGCAATCGCCTTTTAAGAGGAATTCCCAGACCAAATCGTTAGGGATTTCAGTGATAGGATTGTAGACATAAGCATTGGGAATGTCATTATGCATATTCAGCAGTTTGCCTTCGATTTCCCGTGCGGTAATGGCCTTCATTCGAGTTAGGCTTTCGCCCTTACGGACGCCGAGAAGAATGATGATTTCGCCACTCTCCTTGATTCGCTCGTTGACAAACTTATTCATCGGCATGATTTTCAGCCTGTCTGTACACCATCTGAATCCGGGAGGCTCTGGGGTAGGATAGCCCAGGCCAATGACCCGGCTCCAGAATGTCTGTTCCGGCTCCGGGTAGATCACACTGGCTTTGATGTTGAGACGATCTTTTCCCGCTGCTCGGTTGATGCTATCCGAGGATGAGTGCATGTAATTCTTTACGATGGGATTTTCAACCATCGTGTCGGATGTAATGACATGAACGGTTTTGTCAAGCTTAGCGCCAGCATCCTTTAACCGCTTCATGGCTTCATATACAAGGCTGACCAGCAAAGTAGAATCTTTGCCACCGCTGTAGCCAATAAGCCACGGACGGCTGTCGTGCTTGTAGACGATCATAATTTCTTTAATGATATCTTCAAATACTTGAAACTTACCTGTATATGGCATTGTGAATTCCCATCCTTACTTTTTTCTGTTACGAGGATTCGGAATATCTCGCCACCCAATTCCGAGATAATCTAAAACTTTTCCCCAGCCATACGGTGTTCCGTTTTCATCAAGGCAACACCTATTCATCCAAAAATCCCATTCTTTGTAGTTCCGTTCCCGTAGCCGATCGAATCGATGAGGCCGTTTTTCGAGCTGAATCCCAAATCCACACATCGAGCATCCAGTTCGCTTCTCTCCAGAAGTATACAAATGACCATCTTCATCCTTCAGTATGCTTCCATAAATCTCAGGGACAGGGACCTTTAAATCAAGTGCCAACTGTAATAAATCCTGTCTATTAAAAATTGCAAATGGTGCTGAACGAATGGTTCCCTTTCCAAAGTAGTTACAGCCATTTAGCATCAAAGACTTCTCACGTCTTCCGCCTTCGGATGCCATCAACCCTAAATAAGGTACACAATTGTGCTCTTTAGCCCAATCAGAGCACGGTTTTTCTTTGAGGTAATAGCAACACTTCGAGGAGACTTTAAACGGTGCAATTTGATAATTCACGCCTTCTTCTTCATTTTCT
>ENA-ORSC01002473-ORSC01002473.1-human-gut-metagenome-genome-assembly--contig:-NODE-2473-length-11096-cov-3.234490_pt1 | contig 11096 bp, 8 predicted proteins | sample MGYA00242178_ERZ509140 | MGnify/ENA primary metagenome ERZ509140 (study PRJEB26280, sample SAMEA2338681) | human gut metagenome | biome: human gut; feature: human-associated habitat; material: faeces... | reverse complement strand
ACACGCTTCGCGTGTCGGTCGGCACAGTTACCGTTATATTCTAGCAAAAAACCATATGGTAACAAAACCGCGAGCATCTTTTTCATAGAGACGCTGGGGTTATATTCTAGCAAAAAACCATATGGTAACAAAACCCATCGCAAATATAGGCATTTCTTGCGGAAGTTATATTCTAGCAAAAAACCATATGGTAACAAAACGTATTGAATGTATATGATCCGCTAGCGTTTGTTATATTCTAGCAAAAAACCATATGGTAACAAAACGGAGCAGCTGGAAGCGATTCACCTTCTTTCGTTATATTCTAGCAAAAAACCATATGGTAACAAAACCAAATTCGAAACAAAAGCCTCGACCCCTGAGTTATATTCTAGCAAAAAACCATATGGTAACAAAACCAGCCTTGACGTATACGATTCCTTCTTTCAGTTATATTCTAGCAAAAAACCATATGGTAACAAAACGGCGGCATTAGATTATAGAAAGGACGATATGTTATATTCTAGCAAAAAACCATATGGTAACAAAACCTCAAATATCATAGCACTTTTACTGATATTTGACTAGTCCTGCAACTTTAGATAGAAAATTATTCTGATGAAGTGTGAGTAATCGTATGAATTAAATCAAATGTGCGTTGAGCGTACTGTTCACGAATACATTTTTCCATTATAGTCTTTAACTCCTCAAGCGGATACAGCTTTCCTGTTTTATTCTCAATCTCATAAAACAATGATTCTACATCTGTAGCATCTACTTTATCCTGCTCCACAATATATAAATCATCCATATGCATATTCTCCGTAATTTCGTCCGTAAAAGCAATAACCAGACAATGACTCATCTTATAAATCCGCTCTACCAAAGACTCGGTGAGCATTGGAATCTGCATGATCACTAAATTCTTTTCTTTTGAAACTTCAGCGTCTATTATATACTGTATCAATTTCAATTGTAATAAAATCAGTTCATCGTAGGTAAGATCGAATTCATCTTTCTGATACTCCTCAATATAATATGGTTTCATTAATTTAAGCAATGATCTTCCATTTATGCCATCAAATATCAATTTGATCACATCTTCATCACTGACTTCTTCAGCCAGTGCTTGAAAAAGGATTTCCAATGTATTTACGGTCTCTTGAATCTCTGAATTGCCTAGTTTAATTTCCAAATATCTTTGTATCAGTGACTTAGCAGTCATCTTACAATCTTCAACAATAGAAAAGTTCAAGTTCACTTCAAAAAAATTCACTTTTTTTAACGCAAGCTGTTCATCATCGATCAAAAGAGAGGCTTCGCTATGCGTTTCCTTTCGCCATTCACTTTCACTTTTGCTTTGCAGAAGACGAAGCGCTTGATGAATCTGATGACGTTCTTTCTGATTGCTTCCTACGATAAACTTGACCCGATCAATCAAAAACTCCCATTTTCTCATTCCGTCCGAAACTGTCATCTTATTCATATCTTAATGAAAGATTCGCTATTTACGATTTCCTCCTGCAATGACTTCCCTCCGGAAATAATCTCTATTTTAGCGTACTGCTTTTCCGTTACCAACAAAAGACGTATTTGTCCTTTTGGCGGAATATTCCGATACAACATGGCCGCATGTTTTACTGCAGCATCACGATTCGCAAAAATCTTGCAATATACAGAAAACTGCATCATCATATATCCGTTTTGAATCAAATACTTGCGAAATAATGCATAATTTCTTCTGTCGGTCTTCGTCATTACTGGGAGATCAAAAAATAGTATTAACCTCATAAAGTCATAGATCATAAATCACAGGCTGTGGAAACAGCAATTTCTCTTCGGTATGGTCAAGAAAATGGAAGATCGAATCCAAATACACATTGATCGCATTGCTGATTGTCTGTTTTCGCTCATCGATCATTACTCTTTTGTTGGTCAATTGGATCAAGTTTTCTTTATGCTGCTGCTTAAAAAACAGATCTTCCCGCATGTTGGTGTATACATAGTGATCCACTATTGGACGGAAAACCTCGATGACATCATCGCTCAGATTAAACATATTCTGTTTTCCCTTGTGGAATATGCCAAGATTGGGAAGATATCCTTTAGCAACGATGATCGAAGTAATCAATGATCGGAATATGCTGTAACCATAATTTAAACCCGCATTGATGACATCTTCATCAAAACGAATAAAATCATCGCCAAATAATTCACGAAAATACATCTTTGCGGCAAGGCCTTCACGATTTGTTTTATCATCAAAAGAAACTGAGTCTGAAAATTCATATAGTTTTTTCGTCACATCACTGCTTTTGGCATTTTGCTTTAAAATCTCTATTTGATTCAAGATCTTATGCTTGACGATTTGTGCGTGAAGCTCCCCTTTACGTTCTGGCTTCCACGCTATCTGCTTTTCAATATTGCCACTGGCCGAAAAATGTCCGTTCATGGGCAAAATATAGCTCTTAGGCAAATGATCCACTCCGCATAAAATCGTACAGACGTTGTGTTCTGTCAGTTTGTTGATCAAAGGTACGCTCATATTTGATTTATAATTATCGATAACCAGTATCTGAATATCTGCAATAGGAAACAAGATATCATTTCCCTTGATCTCCACTTTCAGATTATCAAGATACAGATGAAGATACTCACACTTTTCCACATAAATGACCCGATGTCCCATGTAAATATAAAAAGAAAAGGCTCCGAAGAGCCGAATCCGGGATAAACCCTTGTTTTGTTAGGTCATGTGGTTTTTTGCTAGAATATGACCACTATTATCTTACCTTATTCAAACTCCATTTTCAAGACATTTTGTTTGACTTCATACAGATTACCCAATACATCAGCCGCAAATTTTCTTAGATTGGCAATGGTATTTACAGTGACCTTTAACCGATCTTTACAATATGTATGTATTGGCTTTACTTCAATAATGCCTTTTTCGTCATTATTCGTCGCAGTAAACTTCAAGATCTCCGGATGAACCCCATCATGATAAAGCGTATCTCCGCCATTTTCTGTCGATTCATCATAAATGAACTTATCTCCGTATTTTTTCGTGATGCCGATCAGTTCATCCCTATGCAGCGAGCAGACAAACTTTGCTTTATCGTCAATTTTCTTACGGGCTTTTTCCTGCAGATACCACTCTCTGTCAATGACATATTTCTGCTTTTCTGCTTTGTAAAAAATATCTTTGTACCGTATGGTCACAAAGCGGTATTTTCCATCGCTGCACAGATAAAAATCAGTACGGTACGGACTGACTTGTTTCAAGATCACCCGTTTATGATCAGATCGGTAATTCTGACTAATGTCGATATGACTGCCCAGCTTTCCATCTGCATATTTCATCGAAGTGATCGCCGGTCCGTTTCCTTTTTTCGAATACTTTTTAACCGGTCCAAACTCTTCCTTATATGCAGTCAGCGGATTTTCACCAACTAACTCTATTTTTCCGCTTTTCATTTTGTAATGATCTTTCGAATCTTTAAACTGTTCATAATGATGCCTGATGATCTCAGCGATCGATTCAAAAGTTTGCGGGTCGTTTCTGGCCATCAGATACTTCTCAACTTTTCCATTCAAGATATCTTGCGTCAGCGCTTTAAATTTAGGATCATAAATATCTTTGTATTTCTGAATGATCATCTCCTTGCCATCCAGTTCTCGGGTACTGTAGATCGTTTCATCGGACACTTGGCGATTTGGTTTCGTATTGATCTTATGGGAAATCTTGATCGGCGGATAGGCCATGATCGATCTGTCGATGATTCCGCGATAATACTGGCTGCTTTGCTGGTATATCGTCTTCAGATCACTGATGTATCTGATATACGCAGAGTCAAAGAATGATTCTTCTCCCGGTATTTCTTTTATCTCCCCGGTCTTCTCATCATACATCTCATCCAAGGTGAACTGAGAAAGATACCCTTTCAACAGGTTGAGTTTTTTGATGGAGGCTACGATCAGCGCATCGATCGCATGATGCAGATAATCTTCATCACGGTCCTTGGGCAGATTGATCTGTTGGCGGAATTTATCTGTCAAGCGGCCATTTATCGTATGTACCTTCGTATCTATTCCATTATCTTTGAAATAATCGCTCAACGTATTCAATACGACACGACAAGCATAGCTGGTATCCACCAGATTTCTATTGATGAACTGCTGAATGACGCTGTATTTTGTGATGTCCTCACTGAACAAAAGGTTTCTGCGCTTTTTGCTGCTGATGTTCTTCATCCCTTTTACGGTTTCGATGTAATGCGACATCGTACAGTTCAAGCCAGCAAATCTTCCTTTCTGATAAGCGCCCAGCGGCGTGAGGTTGCCTTTCAATTGGTTTTCGGTCCGTGTGATCAGCACCTTATTGTTCTGAGAATCATCCAGCGAGATCGAGACAGGGATGATATGATCGATTTCTGTATATGTCTGATCTTTGATGATCCGGTCAAGATCAAGCGGCTGCAAAGTATAAGCGCTCTTGCCATCCTGCTCCTGATACAAACGGATCTTCAGCTTTGTCTTCCCATTGACTTTTTCAGGATCCAGACCTCGATCGCTCAGCAACTCATCGACCTTTTTATTTCTGCTTTCGAAATATTTCTGCCTCTCCTGGATATTTTTCCGATGTTCGCTGGAATTCTTTTCGCGCGTCATCTCCACCACGATAGAATCGAATTCACCATAGATCCGGCGGAGCTGATTGACCACTTTAAACGCTTCATGCTGAGCTCTTCTGGCTACAGGAGAAAGAATGGCCTCATCATCAGCCGTGATGTTCTTTTCCCCTTTGTGAGATTTGCGCTGCTGATCAAACAGCTTCATCTCGTGCAAAAGCTGCATCTGATTCCGATCGGACTGGTACATCTCCTGATTCAACATCCGCAGCGCCTTGAACGAAAGGGCATGATACCCTGTGATCCCCGTCAGTTCAGAAAGCGGTTCGATCACCGATGACGTCAAACCAAGCTTTTGCAAGGCCTGTTTCCGCTCTTCGATCCCCTTGCACTTCGTGACGATCTCCATCACCTTGTCAAGCAATTCAACGTCTTCCAGTGATACGCTCTCCCCTGCTCCTTCAAATATCGATCTCAGTTTCTTATATCCTTTAAATTCAGTCAGAAGCGGCTTCCCGTTTTTATCGATCCGATATCCATGCACATCTTCCTGATCGACATTCAATTTTTTCAACAACTGCTTAAAGGTGATGTTTCCCTTTTTGCTGATATGCTGGAGCACTTCTGCTTTTTGTTCCGGTGTGATCTTTTCTTCTTTTATCGTCAGATTGTTCAAATCATTGAGAAAATTGAACAATTCCGCGCTGATCGATAATTTCGGAGCACGCAGCTCATCAGGAAAGACAGAGCAGCGTCCGATCATCTTTTCGATCAGGTCGATCTGCTTGATCTTGCCATCCTCCAAGATAAAGCGCCCATACGGGGTCGGAGATTTTTCGCTTCCCGGTCCTTCATAATACGCTCTTTTTCGCTGGATCATCAGGATGATCTTTTTCTTCAGCGTTTCATCGATATCCTGATGCCGCAGTATTTCTTCTGCTTCTGCGACATAATCCTTCGTCTTGAAATTATTGTCATGTCCGCGGACGCTTCCCCCATCCTGCAGACGGGCATATTGCACTTCGCAGACAAACTTTCCTTCTGCCAGCAGCTTCGCATTTTTCCCCAGCACTTCTTTCGCTTTCTCTGTTTCCTTTGCGCCTTCTTCATTGTCATCCACTGTTTCGATACTGCTGCCTCTATGTTTGACCAAATGCAGGATAGCCGAAGCAAGCTCATCATTGCTCAGCTTCTGTGTCAGCCCTTTCATCCTCAATTCATAGACATGAGGAAGAGGGCGATAATCTTCATCGATGATGCCATACTGTTTCAGCAGTTTCTTCATGTCTTCTATTCTCGTATGGCGTCTCGACAATAGCCTTCTCCTGCTTCTGGCTGTTCGCCTTTTCTCATTATCTTCTGCCGTTCCTTCTTTAAACAGCCTTACTCCATAATCGACAAAATCATTGCTTTCCATGTCTATCACACCATATCCGACTGATGTGATACCGATATCTAATCCCAATACTAATTTATTCATATGATCCTCCAAGTAAACAATATCTAAAATCATTATAGAACAAATCATACTTGATGAAAATATACATTGTCTATGCTTCAGTAAAAGACAGGCACAGCCTGATGAGGCCGTGCCTGTCCGTTTACTCTTCCAGCCCCTCGAACTGGAGCCGGTAATATCTGGCGTAGATGTTGTTTTTGTCGATCAGTTCTTGATGTGTGCCACGCTCTTCGATGCCGTTTTCTCCGATCACGATGATCTCATCGGCATTGCGGATGGTGGACAGACGGTGTGCGATGGTGATGCATGTCCGGTTCTTGGCCAGCTCTTCCAGGCTTTTCTGGATATGCCGTTCGCTCTCGTTGTCCAATGCGCTGGTGGCTTCGTCCAGGATCAGGATCTTAGGATCCTTCAAGAACACGCGGGCAATGGAGATCCGCTGCTTCTGGCCGCCGCTGAGCCGTGCGCCGCGCTCTCCGGCATAGGTGTCGTACCCATCTGGAAGCGACATGATGAATTCGTGGATGTTGGCTTTCTTCGCCGCGTCGATGATCTCCTCATCGCTTGCGCCTGGCCGGCCATAGGCGATGTTTTCCCGGATCGTGCCGGCGAACAGATAGACATCCTGCTGAACGATGCCGATGGCACGCCGCAGCGATTCCAGCGTCAGTCCGCGGATATCTTTTCCGTCGATCTTGATGCTCCCGCTGTTCACATCATAAAACCGCGGCAGAAGCGAACAGATCGTCGTCTTTCCACTTCCCGACGGTCCCACAAGGGCAATGGATCTACCAGCCGGGATCTTAAAAGATACCCGATCCAGTACCGGCGTATCATCATCGCTGTAATGGAAAGAAACATTTTTATATTCCACTTCACCCTTTACATTTTCAAGTGGCTCCGCATCCGGTGCATTTACAATCTCCGGCTCCGTCTCCACAACATCCAGAAAACGCCGGAAACCGGAAAGACCTTTCTGCATCATCTCGGTAAGCTCCACAAGAATCTGGATCGGGCTGATAAAAATTCCGATGTAAAGCGCATACATGGCAAGATCGGCAGCTTCCATTTTCCCATGTGCGATCAGCCATCCGCCGAACACTAATGTGATCAGATACATCATTCCCTGGAAGAAAAGATTGCCACTCATAAAGCTTCCCATACAATGATAGTTTGCATCCTTGGATACCAGAAATCCTTCATTGCTTTTCTCGAATTTCTCCCGTTCAATCTTTTCATTTGCAAAAGACTGCACCACACGGATTCCCGCAAGTGTATCCTGCAGACTGGAATTGACATCCCCGATCTTTCTCCGGTTGTCCATAAAAGTCTCCTGCATCTGACGGTTCTGCTTATAAGAAAAGATCAGCATAAATACAACCATCACAAGCAGCGGAATCGCCAGTCTCCAGTTAATAAGAAACAAAAATGTAAACGAACCAACGATTTTAATTACGGATATAAATAAATTCTCCGGTCCATGGTGCGCAAACTCGGAAATATCAAACAGATCCGACACCAGCTTGCTCATCATCTGTCCGGAATTATTCTGGTCATAATAAGAAAAAGAAAGTCTCTCATAATGATCAAATAACTTCTGGCGCATATCCCGTTCCATATGTGCCCCCATCATATGACCCTGATAACTGACATAATATTTACAAAATGTCTGTATGATATACATCACAAGCAAAGCCAGTCCGATCGGCAGAAGTGCTCCAAGGATCTGTGACGGATCCTCTGTAAATAAAGTTTTTGTCAGTGATCTTAAAATCTGTGGAAATGCAAGATCCACCAGACTGATGATCGCCGCACAGATCAGATCCAGAAAGAATACTGTCCTGTACGGCGCATAATATTTTACAAATTTTTTCAGTGTATGCATCACTTTCTTTTGTGCAATGTCCGGATTTCCCGTTTTATCACACTTTACCTCCTTGTCCCCAAAATCACATATTATTATATCGGGAATCTTTCGTTATTTCCACCTTATTCTCAAATTACTTTGGGAATTTTCCTTCCTTCATCTTTTTATTCTGCTGTTTTTATGCTATGATAGGACAGATTGTTATGAGAGTAACTTATTTATTTCACTTGAAAGGGGTATTTCTATGAATTTTATAACAAAAAGCTGGAAAGGCATCTTACTTTGTCTGGTCATCGCCGTTCCATGTTGGTTCCTCGGACAGACATTTCCAATCATCGGCGGACCGGTATTCGGTATCCTTGCCGGAATGATCATTACTTTATTATTAAAAAACAAATCCATGTTTCAGGACGGTATTACTTTTGTGTCAAAGAAGGTTCTTCAGTACGCTGTAATCCTTCTCGGTTTCGGACTGAATCTCTCCGTGATTCTGGAAACCGGAAAACAGTCACTGCCAATTATCGTAACGACGATTTCAACGTCCCTGATCATTGCATATCTGTTACATAAAGTTATGCATGTACCGGGAAATATTTCCACACTGGTCGGTGTCGGATCTTCCATCTGCGGAGGCTCTGCAATTGCCGCAACAGCACCGGTCATTGATGCGGATGATGAAGAAGTTGCACAGGCAATCTCTGTTATCTTCTTTTTCAACATGCTCGCCGCACTGTTCTTCCCGTCACTTGGTGCACTGCTTGGATTTTCAACCAAAAGCGGGGAAGCCTTCGGTATCTTTGCCGGAACTGCGATCAACGATACCTCTTCCGTAACTGCAGCGGCTTCCACCTGGGATTCGCTCTACGCTCTCGGTTCTGCCACACTGGATAAGGCAGTTACGGTCAAACTTACCAGAACGCTCGCAATCATCCCGATCACACTGGTTCTCGCATTTATCCGGACACGCAACTCCAAGGCCGAAGGAAAGAAAGTGGAATTTAAAAAGATTTTCCCGATGTTCATCCTCTACTTTGTTCTCGCTTCCGTGATCACAACGATCGCAACTTCAGCCGGCGTATCCGCAGATGTATTTACTCCGCTGAAGACACTCAGCAAGTTCTTCATCGTCCTCGCCATGAGTGCAGTCGGTCTGAATACGAATATCATCAAGCTGATCAAAACCGGCGGCAAACCACTCGCTCTTGGTTTCTGCTGTTGGATCGGTATCACGATCGCCAGTCTTTCCATGCAGCATGTGCTTGGAATCTGGTAAACGAAAATCTTTCTCATGCTTCAAAAGCCTTGCATAAAGCAGGGCTTTTTCTATAATACAGCTTGCCGATGCCAGCAAGCTGTTCCTCTTATTATCCTTATTTCTTACACAATTACTTCCAAAATCCTTTTCTCTTGATACTCCAAGTTCTGGATTCCGCGCTTCTTATTTTTATTAAAATTGAAACTTAACAAATATCCTCTGTCCTGTTTATAGTATTCCAGATATTTAAACAACTGCTCTCTATACTTCTATATTTTTTCTGCCGATTCTGCCGATTTTTCTGCCGACTGCATTACTTGCACATTAGAATGTCCAGAAAAGGGAATGTCCATGCCATAACACTAAACATTCCCTTTCCCATGGTTGATTTTTCATTATCTGTAATTCTCCGATTCCCACATTCGAAAACTCTCTCAGATTTTATTTTTCGATTCACCACTACTACACAACTTTTCTGATGGATATTTCTCCCTTTTTCCACATCTCGAAATACAGATCAAATCCTAATTTCATTATACTATCCAGACTTTCTCAAATTTCCATTTATATAGATGGCAAAAAGGGCAACATACAGGATTTTGCTCCTGTATGCTGCCCTCATCATATGGTGTATTTGAAAGTTTTTAACGTGTTGTCATTATCCTTCGATACTGATATATTTCTTCTCTTCTACTGCCGGTTTTACTTCTTTCTTCGGGACAAAGAGTTTCAGGATACCATGCTTAAACTCAGCCTTGATATCTTCTTCCGTGATATCTTCACCTACATAATAACTTCTCTGGCAGGCTCCTGCGTAACGTTCACGACGGATGTACTTACCAGTTTCTTTCTCCTGCTCATCCTGATCCAGTCCTTTGGCAGCGCTGACTGTCAGATATCCGTCATTCAGTTCTGCTGTAACTTCATCTTTCTTGAATCCCGGAAGATCGATCTCCAGTTCATAACCATCTTTTTTCTCTTTGATATCTGTCTTCATCAGATTGCCTGCATGATGTCCATACAGTTTTCTCTGGATCTTACGATCTGCTTTATCATCATAAAATGGAAAATCAAAGAAATCATCAAATAAGTTATCATTAAAAATACTAGGCATTAACATAAGTCGTTCCTCCTTATAAATCTATCTGAATTTAGCTAACTTTCTTTTTAAGCGGCTGCCTCATCTGGCAGCCTTGTAACCGGACGCTTACAATCCGCATTCTGATTATCCCTCAATGGAAATGTATTTCTTCTGTTCTACAGCAGGTTTTGCTGCTTCTTTCGGTACGAACAGTTTCAATGTACCGTCTTCAAATTTGGCTTTGATGTCTTCCTGTTTGACACCGTCGCCTACATAAAAGCTTCTGCTGCAGGATCCACTGTAACGTTCACGGCGGATGTACTTGCCATCTTCAGCTTTTTCATCTTTCTTCGTGTTCGTTTCAGCACTGACTGTCAGATAACCATCTTTCAGTTCTGCTTTTACATCTTCTTTTTTAACTCCAGGCATGTTCATCGTTACTTCATAGCCTTTATCGGTATCTTTTACATCCGTTGTCATAAGTCCGGATTCACTGTAATCATATCCTCCAAATGGTTCTCCAAAGAAATCATCCAATAAGTTCTCTCCAAAAATACTAGGCATTAACATAAGTCATATCTCCTTTCAAAAGACATTTATTAATTTATTTAGCACATTCGGATTTACTCTGAAGTGTTGTTGTCATCTCAAACACCGGTCGGTGGAATCTTTATCATCTCTTTTTGTTCCCCTTCCTTTGTTCTAGCTGTAATATAACACTTATTATTAGCACTGTCAATAGGTGAGTGCTAATTCTTTTGTGAAAATTTTGTGAACGCTACGAGCCATGCAAAATGGTGAAAATAAACGCCCTGCAAGTTTAC
>ENA-ORSC01002464-ORSC01002464.1-human-gut-metagenome-genome-assembly--contig:-NODE-2464-length-11114-cov-4.375803_pt1 | contig 11114 bp, 9 predicted proteins | sample MGYA00242178_ERZ509140 | MGnify/ENA primary metagenome ERZ509140 (study PRJEB26280, sample SAMEA2338681) | human gut metagenome | biome: human gut; feature: human-associated habitat; material: faeces... | reverse complement strand
AAATTATCAATGGTAATAATTTCGTTTTTGCTTTTTTCTAAATATTCAAATTCGTTCATAAGGTGTATTATAACAGAATATTTTTATTTGTCAAAATGATTTTGTTATATTTACTAAAAAATCTTATTATAAAAATGACAATAAGGAGTTGAGCCTTTTTTAGAATAATAATCCTGATGATAATCTTCGGCTTCGTAAAAATTTTTAAACTCTCTTAAAGTAGTCGCTACATCAAATCCTTTTTTTTTCAAAATATTAATATACTTTTCGGCAATCTCTTTTTCTTCTTCGTTTTGATAAAAAATTGCTGATAAATATTGAGAGCCAATGTCCGGTCCCTGTCCGTTTTTTTGGGTAAAATTATGCGTTTCAAAAAATAATTTTATCAAATCTTCGTAAGTCGTTTTATCGGCATCGTATCCGACTTTAACGGTTTCTAAATGTCCCGTTAATCCCGTGCAAACTTCTATGTAAGTCGGGTTTGCTTTATGTCCGCCTGCATATCCGCTTATCGCTGAAAATACTCCTTCGGCTTTTTCAAACCAATATTCTACTCCCCAAAAGCATCCCGATGAAAAATAAGCATATTTAGGATTATTTGGCATATTATCATTATTCATATTATTTTCCTTATTTTCTTTATTAAAATTTATATCGCTATTTTTATTATCGCATGCAAAAGCGAAAGTAGAAAAAATAAGAAGCGTTATAAAATAAATCAATATTTTCATTATAATTTTAACTTAAAGTCACTCTCTCATTTTCTTTTACGGATTTTAAAACTATACAATTTGCTCCAATTATAACATTAGAGCCTATTACGGTTTTTCCTCCGAAAATCGAAGCGTTCGCATAAATAGTAACATTATCGCAAACCGTAGGATGTCTCTTTTCATTTTCTAATCCTCTTCCGTTTTTTAGAGATAAAGCTCCCAAAGTAACTCCTTGATATATTTTTACATGATGCCCAATAATAGTAGTCTCGCCTATAACTATTCCCGTTCCATGGTCGATAAAAAAATATTCTCCTATATTAGCTCCAGGATGAATATCTATTCCCGTTTTTGAATGCGTATATTCCGATATTATTCTTGCCGTTAAATATTGTTTTTGATTATAAAATATATGAGATATTCTATAACTAAATACCGCCCGAAAACCTGGATAAGTTAAAATAATCTCTTCATAAGATTTACAAGCGGGGTCCGAATCAAAAAAGAATTCCAAATCCTTTTTTAAAATAACGGTTATATCGTCTAATTGTTTTATAAAATCATTTAAATCGGGATTATTAGAAACTATTTTTAGATAAAGTTTTGATATATTTTTTTTAGTGTTATTAATATTCCCCGACCCCCGAAAGAAATCGGGGAAAATATAATCTCTAATATATTTTACAATATCTTTTATATCTTTTTTATTAGGCAATTCTCTAAAAGTTTTTAATTTCATAAGAATAAAAAATTAACTCCAAGTATATCTTTCACCTGTGTCAGGCAAAATTGAAACTATTTTTATTTCTTTATTGACTTCTATTTTCTTGCTTAATTCCACAGCTCCGTAAACGCTCGCTCCCGAAGATATTCCGACAAGCAAACCTTCCGTTAAGCAAATATCTCTCGCCGTGTTTATAGCGTTATCGTCAGAAACATCTATTATCTCGCTTATAACTTTTTGGTCTAAAATCTCAGGAATAAAGTTTGCGCCTATTCCTTGAATTTTATGCGGCGAAGCCTTGCCTTTTGTAAGCAAAGGAGAAGATTCAGGCTCAACTCCTATAACTTTTGTCTGCTTTTTATTATCAACGATATATTTTCCGATTCCCGTTGCAGTTCCACCTGTTCCGATTCCAGCGACTATATAGTCAACATCGGGAATATCGTTAAATATTTCGGGAGCGGTATAATTATAATGAGCTTTAACATTAGATTGATTTATAAATTGCCCAGGTATAACCGAATCTTTTATTTCGTTATTTAATTGATTCGCTATCTCTACCGCAACGCTCATTCCTCCGTCAACAAGCTCTAATTTAGCGCCATAATCTTTTATAAGCTTTCTTCTCTCTTGCGACATAGAAGACGGCATAACTATTATGACATTAAGCTTTAAATAAGAACCTATAGCCGCCATAGCAATTCCCGTGTTTCCCGAAGTCGGCTCTATTATAGTAGAACCTTCTTTTAATTTACCGCTTTCAAATAAATCAAGCAGCATTTGTTTGACAGGTCTATCTTTAACAGAACCTATTGGATTATTTTTTTCAACCTTTCCGAAAAGCTTAATTTTTTCATTTAAATTAAACTTTTTCTCTATTTTCCCCAATCTAACAATCGGAGTATTTCCCACTAATTCGAGGGTATTGTTATATAGCATTGTTTGCCTCCATAAAAATAAAATTAATTTTGTTTGAAATATCTTACATTACTACAAATAAAAACGCAATATGTAATTATATCAAATAAAAAAGCAAAATAGTTTTTTAATTACAAGATTATATGATTTTCAAATTATATAATATAGCAATATATTATAATAACAATAATACAATTTTGTAGACTTTATCAGATGTAATAAATGTAAAAATCTATATATTCAAGTATTGACAAATAAAGCCTTTTAAGTAAAATATAAAGAATATTAAATTTCTATTTATTAAACGGAATAATTTATATGCATGAAATAATATTTTATAATTCATTAACGAGAAAAAAAGAATTATTTAAACCTATAAACGATAAAAAAGTTGGTATGTATTCTTGCGGTCCTACGGTTTATAATTACGCTCATATAGGAAATTTTAGAGCTTATATTTTTAGCGATTTGGTTAGAAGAGTATTGGAAGATTTTGGCTATGAAGTAAAATTAACAATGAATTTAACCGATGTTGACGATAAAACTATTAAAAACTCAAAAGAAAATAATATTTCGTTAAACGAATATACGAAAAAATATAAAGACGCTTTTTTTGAAGATATAAAAACTTTGAAAATAAAACCCGCCGATATTTATCCTTCCGCTACCGAACATATAAAAGAAATGATTGAGATTATAGAATTATTGAAAGAAAACGGACATACTTACGAGGCGGACGGTTCTACTTATTTTAAGATTAGCACATTTAATAAATATGGAGAGCTTGCAAATTTGGATAAACAAGAATTGCTTGAAGGAGCTTCTGGAAGAGTTTCTACTGACGAATACGATAAAGAAAACGCTAGCGATTTTGTTTTATGGAAAGCTTACACTAAAGAAGACGGCGATGTTTATTGGGATTCGCCATTTGGAAAAGGAAGACCTGGTTGGCATATAGAATGTTCGGCTATGAGCAGTAAATATTTGGGCAAGCATTTCGATATTCACACTGGCGGAGTCGACAATAAATTTCCGCATCATGAAAACGAGATAGCGCAAAACGAAGCGGCTTTCAAAGAAAAATTCGTTAATTATTGGCTTCATTGCGAGCATTTGATAGTTGACGGAGAGAAAATGTCGAAATCGAAAGGAAATTTCTACACTTTAAGAGATTTGCTTGATAAAGGTTTATCTCCCGAAGCGATAAGATATTCGCTTATGAGCGCGCATTATAGAAAACAGTTAAATTTTACAATCGAAGGAATAAATCAATCTCAAAATGCAATCGACAGAGTTAATGATTTAATTTTTAGATTGAAAGATATTGATAATTCAAACGATAATGAAATAAATAAAAATATATTAAAAGAAATTGAAGAAAGTAATGAAAAATTTTCAGAAGCGATATGTAACGATTTGAATATTTCAGAGGCTTTAGGAATATTTTTTACTTTAGTTAAAAATATAAACACTTCTTTTTATTCTATAAATAACGAATCTAGGAATAGAATAATTAAATTTATAGAAAGAGTTAATAATATAATAAATTGCTTTAATATGAAAGGCGAAAGCGAAATCTCAAATACGGACGAAGAAGAAATTAATAAACTTATAGAAGAGAGAAGCGCCGCTAAAAAAGAAAAAAATTATAAAAAAGCTGATGAAATAAGAAATTGGCTTTTATCTATGGGAATAGAAATAATGGATACTCCTCAAGGAGTTAAATGGAAAAGGAAATAAAATATAAGTAATGGATTTGATAAAGAGAACATTTCAACACATAAAAGGAATAAATCCGAAAAAAGAAAAATTATTATGGGAAGAAGGCGTTTTTGATTGGCAAGACGCCATTGAAAAAATAGATTATTACGCTATGCCAAAAAGCATAAAAGAATCTTTAAAAGAAGAATTGCCCGAATCTATATATAATTTTAATTCTAAAAATTATAATTATTTTATAAAAAAATTTCCTCCTTCAATTATTTATAGATTATATCCTTTGCTTTCAAATGAAACCGTTTTTTTAGATATAGAAACTACGGGAATAAAACCTTCAAACGCTCATATCACGGTTATTGGTTGTTATGACGGAAAAGAAATGAAAGTTTTTGTTCATGGAATAAACGAAAAGGAATTTTTAGATTATATTAAAGATTATTCTATAATCGTCACTTTTAACGGTTCTTGTTTCGATATTCCTTTTTTGGAAAGATATTTTGAAACAAATATAAACTGCGCTCAAATAGATTTGCGTTTTTTACTTAAAGAGCTTGGTTATAGCGGAGGATTAAAAAAGATAGAGCATGATGTCGGACTTTATAGAGGAGATGATATGGAAGGAGTAAACGGCTACACGGCGGTTTTGCTTTGGAATTATTATAAAGATACAAAAGATAAAACGGCTATAGATTCTTTAATTCATTATAACCTTTTAGACACAATTAATTTGGAGCATCTTTTATGTCTCGCTTATAATAAATATGCCGATATGTATAAAACTAAACTTTTAGAATATAGAACTTTGCCGATTATAGAAAGCTATAAACCGAATAAAAAACTTATAGATTATTTGCATAAAAATCCATACAAATACGCGCCTAAAAGCGAAAGTTAATTAATAAGCTTGTTCCAATATATTTATTATAGATTCTTTACTCATAGCTCTTGGCAATTTATCCATACCGCTATAAGTTAAAGCAAGTTCCGCAACTTTATCGAATTTATTTCTGTCTATATTAAGTTCGTTTAACTTCATTGGTAGATTAATATCTTGTTGTATTCTCTTTATATATTGTCCCGCTTGAATTCCTATTTCTATAGGCGTCATTTCTTTATCGATATTTTCTATAAAATCCGCCAATACATTATATTTTTTAGGAGCGGATGCCATATAATATTCCATAACATAAGGAAGAAGTATAGAGCAAACTATAGATTTATTTACAGAATAAACGCTATTAATCGCTATCGATAAAGCCCTTATAGCTCCGAAATTTCCATTGCAAGAAGCGGCTGCGCATGTAATATTTGATATAGCCATAGAGCTTATATTGTCAACATTTGCACTGTCCGTTATTAATTTATTTATTCCCGATATGCTTGTCTTCATTGCATATTTTATTAAAGGCTCGTTTATAATATTTAAACTATTGCTCATATAAACATCGAAAGATAATGCAAAAACCGATAAAGCGCTGCTTATAGAATATTTTACGGGAACGGTTTCATAAAGAGTCGGGTCTATAATGCAATCTTTAACATAAATATTTGAATCTGCGCATTCTTTATAAGCTTCGTCATATTTGTCATATAAATACATTCCTAAAGTCATTTCGGATAAAGAACCTAATATTGTAGGAATTGATATTATAGGCAAAGGTTTATGATATACGGGTTGTCCGTTCACATAATCGGAAGATTCTCCGCTATTTGTTACGACTACGGAAGCTCCTTTAGCGGCATTTTGTACCTTAAAACCGCCGACCGCGACTATGCAATCCGCTTTGCTGTATCTAACTAAATTTGCAATTATATCGGCTGCATCGCTTGAATTAGTGGAAGTTATTTCAGAATAAACCATAGAGTTAATAAAATTATCGTTTAATTTATTTACTATTTGGTCTATCAAACCTATTTGATTAAAAGAATTTCCGTCTGTCGCTATTATAACCCTGCCTCCGTATTTCTTTATAACTTCAGACAAAGAGTCAAGCGAATTAGCGCCGAATATTATTTTAGTCGGTATTTTAAATTCTATTATATCCATTTTCAAAAACAATCTTTATTTATATAATATATTATATTTTCGGAATTTAGATTGTTAATTTTTAATTAATAGTTTATGAATTTTATATTTAATGCATAATTTATAAATAAATAAGTTGAATTCTAAATTAATGTAAAATTAATAGTCAGCATTAATTTAATAATATTTTATTATATTTACATTTTTAAGGTTTAAAATATAATTAATTTTCGATACTTTAATTTAGAATTTAATTAGAAAAATAAATTTAAAAATAAAGAAAATATTTAAGGCATAAATTATGAATAGAATAAATAAAATATATATAGGCTATCCGCCTTTTGAAAGTGATAGAGGCGTGGCTCTTTTATCTCAAAATAGACAGTTTCAATGGTTTAAAAGTCCGACTTATATTTATCCCGTAGTTCCCGCAACTGCGGCTACCATGATAAAAAATGCAGGCTATGAAGTCGATTTTATTGACGCTATCGCAAGAAATATGAGCGCTTCTCAATGGTATCAATATTTAGATAAAAATACTCCCGATTTATTATTTTTTGAAGTAAAAACTCCCGTAATATATAAGGCTTGGAAAATAATAAACGCCTTAAAAGAAAAATATCCTAAAACTATAGTAGTTATCGGAGGCGACCATATTACGGCGATGCCCGAAGAGACAATGCAAAACTCTAAAGTCGATTATTTATTATGCGGAGGCGATTACGATTTTCTTTTGCTTAATTTAATTGAATATCTTAACGGAAAAAGCGAACTTGAAAAAGGAATATATTATAGAGAAAACGGAAATATAAAAAATACGGGAATGTTTGAATTGAGACATGATTTAAAAACTTTGCCTTTTATAGATAGAGATTTAACCGATTGGAAAAGATACGCTTATGATAACGGAAATTTTAAAAGAATCCCTGGAACTTATATAATGGCTGGACGAGACTGTTGGCATCATCGTTGCACTTTCTGTTCTTGGACGGGAATATATACTAACTTTAGAGTTAGGACGGCGGAAAATGTAGTAGAGGAAATAGATTTTTTATATAATAAATATAATATAAAAGAGATAATGGACGATACGGGATGTTTTCCTATAAAGAAATGGCTAAACGATTTTTGCAATTTAATGATAGAAAGAAAATTAAATAAAAAAGTAAATATAGATTGCAATATGCGTTTTGGTTCTGTAAACGAAGAAGAATACAGATTAATGAAAAAAGCGGGATTTAGATTTTTATTATTCGGATTAGAATCTGCAAGTCAAATTACATTAGACAAATTGAAAAAAGGAAATAAAGCCGAAGAAATATTGACTTCTTGCAAAGCGGCTTCAGATGCGGGACTTTCTCCTCATATAACCGTTATGTTAGGCTATCCTTGGGAAACGGAAGAAGATATTGAAAAAACTTACGAGCTTACAAAAAAACTTTTGCTTAAAGGATACGCGAAAACTATGCAGGCTACTATAATAATTCCATATCCTGGAACGGAATTATTTAATAATTGCAAAGCGGACAATTTGCTTCTCACGGAAAATTGGGAAGCTTACGATATGCGTCAGGCGATAATGAAAACGGAAGTAGGCGAGCAGAAAATAAAAGAATGGATACAGAAACTTTATAATTTGAGTTTTACTCCGAGATTTTTGGCTCATAAAATTTTATCGATAAGAGATTTGGATGATATTAAATATTATTTGAGAGCTTTTAAAAAAGTTTCAAAAGGACATTTGAAAGATTTCGCTTAAATTATCTTATTTTTAATAATATATTCAGGTCTCTTCTTAACTTCGTTAAATAAATTAGCCAAATATTCGCTTATTACGGATAACGATATTAATTGAACGCCTCCCATAAATAAAATTATTATTATAGTAGACGCCCAACCTTTAACTAATTCCGCAGAAGAAAATAAATATAAATAAAATACTCTTAATGAAAAAATTACGGCTATCAAAATTGATATTATTCCAAAATATAAAGATATTCTCAAAGGCTTTACTGAAAATGATAATATTCCCGTTAATGCCAATCTCAACATTTTCTTTAGAGTTATTCATTTCAATTCTTTAATAATTTTCTTTACTCCGCCTATATCATATATAAAGGTTATAAATGATATTAGAGACAACACTGATAATGGCATTATAGGATAAATATATCTAAATAAAGGAATTGGAGAATATATAATTAATATAATATTCGTAGATAAAGCACACAAACATACACAGAAAGTAAATAATAACAATTTAGTTCTGTAAATTGGTTTTAATAACCATAAAATACCCGATATAATAAATATAATAAAATATAAAAGTATAAAACAATAAAATGGTATTTCGGGAATAAACCTATATAGATTACTATATATTTTTGCTTTATTATCAGTAAAATTTATACCGCTATTATCAAAATAACTAATTAACTCATAATGTTTAAATAAATGATATTGAGTATAATATACATTAACTTTATCCATATTAAAAATTTTAAAATATTGCATCCCTATTTCATAAAGATATTTAATATAAGTAAAAGGATATTTCAATATATATTTTATTAATATATTATTTACATTTTTAATTTGGCTATTATTTATAAATGGGTTCTTATCTTTATCAATAAAAACAAATATATCCGAATTATAAGGATTAGAAGAATATATTATTTTTAAATCTTCAAAATCTTTTCCATATTTATACCATTCTTCAGGTATTAATGAATTATCATTATTGCGAACTGCTAATGCCGATATTTGTAAAAGTTGAATAGATTTGGTATCAATCGCAAGAATATCCTTACCTATTATAGCTCTCGGGAACATTTTGTAAATAAATATTAACCCAAAAGCAAAAATTACCATGATAAAAATAAAAGTGATTAAATATTTTAATTTATTTTTTACACCATATTTTTCAAGAATATTATATGTAAAAAATATAAACATAGGATAAACAAGAACGATAAAATTATATCGAGATAACATTCCTATTAAAAGGAATAAGATCGATAAAACTTTTAGTAATAAACTAATAATTTTATTTTTAATATTAACTAGACATAGGCAAAATATAATAGAAAATGAAAGCCATATATTTAAAATAGCTACATAGTCTTTTAAATGATTTATAATTAAGAAAAAGAAATATGGAATGAGAGAGATTAAAATTAAGAATATTATATAGTTATTTCTAAATCTATAATATAATGATATTATTATAATAAAAAGTCCTAAATAAAATAAAATTATATTTATTAAAAACAAATAATGCGTATGATATCCAAATAAATTATATAAAATATATAATATATATGAAAAAATTACAGGATTGCCGTTTGTAAATCTACCACTTATAGCTTCCCCATATATACGCCACATATCCCAATTAAAAAATATTCCAGGATAACAAAGCCAATAATGAAATACAGCTAAAAACAATACCGATATAAATGCAATAATAATAAAAGCTAAATTGCTTATAATAATATTTTTTGTTTTATAAATTAGTATAGGAATCAATAATATGATGTAAAATAAATATATATAATTATTTAATTTGAGTTTATAATAAATATTTGAAATATTTTGATTTTGTATGTTATCACTGTAAGAAGTAAATACTATGAATTCATTATTTTTTATATAAAGATTATCGCTTATTTGAGAAATTAATATATATTTAATATTCAATTCATGGCTTGGAAAGTTAAACGATAATACATTATTTCTATTATATGGCAGATCATATATTTCTATTTGGTTTGAATAAAGTAAATATTGGGATGAATTAGTATAAAATATAATTTTATTATTAGTAGGATATAATCCTATTTTATTATTATAATCGTCTAAATTAATAAAAGTATTATTATCATCACTTCTTTTACCAATATTAATGGTCCTTTTCATTTCTGATATAATTCTATATATTTCTCCTTTGGAAAGTGTTAATCTATATTCATATCCAAACCAATTCCAATAAATAGAATTAGAAACTGTAAAACTTCCGTCATTATTATTCCAAGTAAATCCGCCGCTATCACTATTATACCAATCGGGCGCTCTATTAATTTCTAAAGCATAGCCATAATTTTTTATGTAATCTGGTTTATGTTTCAATTTCAAAGGTTTATCAGAATATCTATAAATAAAATTCGCTCTAAATATATATGAATTTGGAATAATATTAGCTCTATAAACTATTCCAGCTTTACTTTTCATTATGACTTGGAAATCGCTTAACTTTCCAGAATAATATCTATTTCCTAATAAGGAAAATATTATGATAATAAAAGTTGTAAATAATAATACAAAATTATATAATCTTATAAACTTGTTTCTATATTTAGAATATTCATCTAAAAATGACAATAACCTTATACTTTTAATAATATTTAGAATATTATTTAGAAATTTCAGGCGACTTTTTATTGTATATTTTTTTATATAATAAATTATAGTCCTTATAGCAATAATAAAAGCAATAATAAATATGCACAATAAATATAAAATACATAAAAATTTAAATTTTATTTTCAAAACATAACTAATATTATCAATTTTATCCTCTTCAATCGTTTTTTTATCTGAAATAAAATTCCCATAAGGACTTCCGCTCTCTTCCATTTCGACATTTTCCATATAATCGGGTAAATTAGATAAATCAGGATAAACTCCGTAAATATCGTTATTCCTAAATGTTTTATCATAATAACGAATTCTAAAATGATGGACATAATTTATAATATTTTCATTTGTAAGCAAATAATTTTTTATGCCTTCTTCGTCTAATTCATTATTTATATTTTCTAAATTATTTAATTCTAAAGTTTTAGCAACATTTAATTTGAAGTCGGTTAAATAACCAACTCTATTTTTTGAGCCTAAAATTTGTAAAACTATTAAAGCGACAGAAATAATAATTACAAATAAAATGTAAATTTTTAAAAATAAATTTTTATTTTTAGATATCATAGAGTTATCTCCTTAAAAGTTAATTTTT
>ENA-ORSC01002462-ORSC01002462.1-human-gut-metagenome-genome-assembly--contig:-NODE-2462-length-11120-cov-2.983281_pt1 | contig 11120 bp, 9 predicted proteins | sample MGYA00242178_ERZ509140 | MGnify/ENA primary metagenome ERZ509140 (study PRJEB26280, sample SAMEA2338681) | human gut metagenome | biome: human gut; feature: human-associated habitat; material: faeces... | reverse complement strand
GATTGGTGTGCTCCGCGGCGTGAGCGCCGGCTATTTCGGCGGCTGGGTCGATGCGATTATCAGCCGGTTCATCGACATTTTGCTCGCCTTCCCTGGCCTGCTGCTTGCCATCACCATCGTCGCGGTGCTGGGACCGGGTTCGGTCAACACCGTCATTGCCATTACGATATTTACCATACCGGGCTTGACACGCATGGTGCGAAGTGTCGTGCTGAGCCTGAAAAGCTCGGAATATGTCGAGGCGTGCAAGACGATGGGCGAAAGCAATCTGCGCATCATCTTCACCCACGTCATCCCGAACTCCATGTCCCAGATTATCGTCAATGTGACGCTGAGCCTTGGCACGGCGATTCTGACGGCTTCGTCCCTGTCGTTCCTCGGCTTGGGCGTGACGCCGCCGGAAGCCGAATGGGGCGCAATGCTGTCGCAGATGCGCGAAGTCATCCGCACTTACCCCACAGGCGTGCTTGTCCCCGGTATTGCCATTACGCTGGTGGTCATGAGCTTCTCGCTGGTGGGCGATGGTCTGCGCGACGCGCTTGACCCGAAACTCAAGAATAACTAATACTATTTCTAAATTCGCCTGCGCCAGCTGCTTGCGCCTTTTCCATTTAGAAATAGTATGATGAGGAGGTCATCCTGATGTCGGAACCCGTATTGCAGGTCAAAGGTCTGAAAACCTACTATTATACCGAAGAGGGCGTCGTCCCCGCAGTGGACGGACTGGATTTCGAGGTTGAGCCGGGCGAAACGTTTGCCATCGTCGGCGAAAGCGGCTGCGGCAAGTCTGTGACCTCGCTGTCCATCCTGCGCCTGATTCCCTCGCCGCCCGGCAAAATTATTGACGGCGAAATCATCTACCACGGTCAGGACTTGGTGAAAAAGTCGGAGCGCGAAATGCGCAGCATCCGCGGCAATGACATCTCGATGATTTTCCAAGAGCCAATGACCAGCCTGAACCCCGTCTTTACCGTCGGACAGCAGATTGGCGAATCGTTCCGCTTCCATCAGCAGATGGGCAAGGCGGAAATGCTCAAAAAGTCCATCGAAATGCTGCGGCTTGTCGGCATCCCGGAGCCGGAACACGTCATCAACGATTATCCCAACCAGCTCTCCGGCGGTATGCGCCAGCGCGTTATGATTGCCATGGCGTTGGCGTGCAACCCGAAAATCCTGATTGCGGACGAACCAACGACCGCGCTGGACGTGACGATTCAGGCGCAGATTATGCGCCTGCTGAAGCAATTGCAGGAGAAGATGGGCACATCCATCATTCTCATCACGCATGACCTCGGCATTGTGGCGCAGATCGCCAAGCACGTCATGGTCATGTACTGCGGACAGGCGGTGGAGTACAGCGATGTGCGCTCCATCTACAAGAATCCGCTGCACCCCTACACGGCTGGTCTGCTGCGCTCGATTCCGAAGCTGACGGATGACGACATGGAGGAACTGCCCAGCATTCCCGGCATGGTGCCGTCGCCCAGCGAGAAGCTGCAGGGCTGCCGGTTCGCGCCGCGGTGCGAGAAGTGCGGCGCACGCTGCAAGAAGGAAATGCCGGACTTGGTGACGCTCGAAGACGGGCGCAAGGTGCGGTGCTTCCTGTACGAAGGAGGCGTTGAGGGATGAGCGAGAACGAAAAGAAGAAGCTGCTGGAAATCAAGGACCTGAAAATCTATTATCCCATCAAGGGCAAGCGCGACGCGGAGGGCAAACCCGCGTACGTCAAGGCGGTAGACGGCGTGACGTTCGACGTGTACGAGAACGAGACGTTCGGTCTGGTCGGAGAAAGCGGCTGCGGCAAATCCACAACAGGGCGCACGGTCGTCCGGCTGAACAAGCCTACGGCGGGCAGCGTCACCTTCGAGGGGCATGACCTGTTCGCGAAGATGAACCGCCAGCAGAACATGGATTTGACCCAGAAAATTCAGATTATCTACCAAGACCCGTATTCCTCCCTTGACCCACGCTTCACGGTCGGGCGCTGCATCGAGGAGCCCCTGATTGTCCACCACATGGGCAACAAGGAGGAGCGCCGCGCCCGCGTGCTGCAGCTCATGCACGACGTTGGCCTGCGCGAAGAGGTCTACACGCGCTATCCGCACGAGTTTTCCGGCGGGCAGCGGCAGCGCATCGGCGTTGCGCGCGCATTGGCGCTTGATCCGAAGCTGGTTGTCTGCGACGAGCCGGTTAGCGCGCTGGACGTGTCGATTCAGGCGCAGATTCTGAATCTGATGCGCGAATTACAGCGGAAATATCAGCTGACGTACATCTTCATTTCGCACAACCTGAGCGTTGTCAAACACATCTGCGACCGCATTGCCGTGATGTATCTGGGCAACATCGTCGAAATTGCGCCGAAGAAGGAACTGTTCGACAACCCGCTGCATCCGTACACGAAGGCGCTGCTGGGGGCGATTCCGATTCCCGACCCGGACATTCCCGCGATGCAGGACATGCTGGAAGGTGATGTGCCGAGCCCCATCAACCCGCCGAAGGGCTGCTGCTTCCACACGCGGTGCCACGGCTGCTGCAAGGAATGCACCGCGCAGAAGCCGAAGCTGATCAATGTCGGCAATGACCACTGGGTGGCTTGCTGCAAGGTGTAATCAGGGACGTGCCCCCAATAAACACGCGCACACAGCATGAAAATGCGCGCAGCTCAATCGCGAAAAATGGTCAAGGGAGAAACTCCCTTGTGTAATATGAAAGGAAGGTAGAAAAATCATGGGAATTCAGCATCTGGATGTATCGAAGGGCGGTTATTCGCGCGTGACCTTCTCGAAGAATCTGGCATTCTTCACCGGTCATGCCGCGCCGCAGTATCAGACGCTCAAAGAGCAGGCAGAGGGCATCCTCAAGCGCTATGACGAGCTATTCAAGCAATTTGGCCTGAAAAAGAGCAATATCCTCTATACGACGTGCTTCATGAAGAACGCCGATGATGAGGACGAATTCGCCGACATCTACTTCCAGTGGATTGATCCGAAGAATCCGCCGGCGGGCGTGACGGTCACGGGGCTGCCGATTCAGCATTCGCCCATGGGGGATAACATCCTGATGGAGCTGAGCTTCATCGTCGCGACGAATGACAGCCTCCCGATTAAGCGCTATGATGTTACCCGCGGCTGCCGCATGGTGGAGTACGATGGCATGGCGTATTTCACCGGGCATGTGTATCCCAAGGTGGATACGCTGGGCGAACAGGTGGCGGGCGTACTCAACCGCTATGACGAGCTGTTCGAGAAGTTCGGTCTGAAGAAGGAAAACGTCATCGCGGCGAACGGCTTCATCAAGAATATGGCGCACTACGGCGAAATCGCCGAGCCGTTCAATGCCTATTTCGGGGAGAATCCCCCGGCGGGCGTGATTGTCGAAGCGCCGCCGCGCCAGAATACGCCCTTCGGCCCGAAGCTGGAAATTGAGCTGGCGCTATTCGTGGCGACGGGTGAAAACCCGCAGATTACCCGCCGCGACGTCGTGCCGGGCATGAGCCGCGTGGTGGAGTACAACGGCATCGCGTGGTTCACGGGTCACAGCGCACGTCCGGAATTCAAGACGCTGGCGACGCAGAGCGAGGCGGTCATGAAGCGCTACGCGGAGCTGTTCGAGCAGTTCGGCTACAAGAAGGAAAACATCCTCATGGAATACGGCTATGTGCGCGATATTGAGCAGGTGAATGACTACCTCGGCGCACGCAAGGTGTTCATTGACCCGGAAAATCCGCCGGCGGGCGTCGTTGTGCAGGCGAAGCCGTCGGGCGACGAAAATCAGCTGGAAGTGCAGTTCATCGTCAATCTGGATTGAGGAGGTATTGTTCCTATGAGCAAGAAGGGCTTGAAGGAAAACCAAATCTTCGCCGCGCGTGACACGGTGGAAGAAAACGACAAAATCAAGGCGGCGCGGGAAGCCGTTGCTGCTGACCCGACGAACGCTGAGAAATACATGGCGCTGGGGCTGGCGCTGCGCGGACAGATGTTTTTCCGCGAGGCGCTGGAGGCGTACTCCATCGGGCTGACCTATGACCCGTTCATGTCCCTGCTGTACCGTCATCGCGGTCATGCGTATGTGAATTTGGGGCAGTATCAGGAAGCTGCGGCGGATTTCGAGATGGGGCTGCGCATCGACCCGAAGAACTGGGACTGCTGGTATCATCTGGGGCTGAGCTACCACCTGATGGGCAGCTACGAGCGCGCGCTCAAAGCCTATGAAACCTGCTATGCCCTGTCGCCCACGGATGAATACCGCATCTGCACGACCGACTGGTACTGCATGACGCTGATGAAGATGGGGCGCATCGATGACATGCGCAAGGCGGCATCGCGCATCCATGCCGACATGGAACCCGGCATGAGCGAAGGCTACTTCGATCGCGTACTGGTCTACAATGGTACGCGGAATATCGATGAAGTACTGGCGGAAGCCGCGGCGAAGGACGACCACATGTACGCCACGGGCGCATATGGTCTGGCGGTGTACGAGGAATATGTGCTGGGCAACCGCGAGAAGGCGAAGGAAATCCTGACGCGCATTGCGGGCCGCGACGAGACGTGGGGCGGTTTTGCGGAACACGCCGCTGCCGATCAGCTGAAGCATTGGGACGATTGAAGTCGTACAATAAATATGAATCACAGGCAGGAAAGACCCTGATTCATCGCGAAAAAGAAAGGCGGATGACAAACCATGAGCGAAAAGAAGAAGGTCGGTCTGGACATTGCCCGCTCCAGCACGCTGGTGCAGGAATATCAGGTCGCGTCTTGGGAGCGGAACGAACTGCCGACGACCCCGGAACTGACCGCAATCGACGAAAAGATTGCGAAGGATCCGGAGAACGCCGAACTCCATAAGGAGCGCGGGCTGCTGCTGGCGGGGCTGGGCTACTACCGTGAGGCGGCGGAATGCTACTCCCGCGCCATTGCCATCAATCCCTTCAACTGGGAATACTATCGCCATCGTGCGCACCGCTTCGTGTCCTGCGGCTACTTTGCCGATGGCGCGGCGGACTTCACCATCGCGTCCCGCCTGAATCCGAACGACTGGAACGTGTGGTATCATCTGGGCTTGAGCTACTTCCTGCTGGGCATGTATGACAAGGCGGACTGGGCGTACACGCGCTGTGCCGCGCTGAGCAAGACCGCTGACGATATCTGCGCTGTGACGGACTGGCATTACATGACGCTCAAGCGGCTGGGCAAGGACGAAGAGGCGGCGAAGCTGCTGGACGAAATTACCGAGGACATGCCTGTGTCCGATGAGGTGGCGAACTCCTACTATCAGCGCCTGCGCGTCTACAAGGGGCTGCGCGCGCCGGAAACGCTCTTCACCAACGCGGGCGACGATGCAGGGCTGGACGTTATCACGCAAGGCTTCGGCGTGGCGAACTACTACCGCATGAACGGCCAGGAAGAAAAGGGCGTCGAAATGCTCAAGAAGGTCGTGTACACGGCGGAACACAGCAAGTGGTACGCGGCGTTCGGCTGCCTGGCAGCGCGTGTTGACCTGAAGAACATCGGTCAGGCTTGAAGGGAGGAGCGAGAACAATGAATCAGGCATATGAATCGGCGAGCTTTGTGCGCTGCGTTGTGCCGGAGACGGCGGATATTCAGGCGGCGAGCGCGGCTGTGGCTGCGAATCCCGAAAGCGGCGACGCTTGGATGAAGAAGGGTCATGCGCTGGCGAAGGTGTCCATGATGCGCGAGGCGGAAGAGTGCTACGCCATGGCGATTTCCTGCGACCCCTTCAACTGGGAATATTACCGTCATCGTGCGCATCGCTTCCTGTCCTGCTGGCGCTTTGAGGATGCCGCGGCGGATTTCATGATTGCGTCCCGTCTGAATCCGAATGATTGGAATGTGTTCTACCATCTGGGTCTGAGCTACTTCCTCCTGCGCGATTATGCGAAGGCGGCGAAGGCGTATGCGCGCTGCTACGAGCTGACAGACGCCGATCCGGAGCTGATTGCCGTGACCGACTGGTACTACATGACGCTCAAGCGCCTTGGCAACGACGAGGAAGCGGCGAAGATTCTTGCGCGCATCACCGACCACATGAATCCGGGCGAGAACACCGCCTATTATGCACGTTTGCTGATGTACAAGGGCTTGAAGAAGCCGGAAGAGCTGCTGTCCGCCGACCCCGAGGAGGTTACGGCACTGGAGCTCATCACCATGGGCTTCGGCATCGCGAACTATTTCCTTCAGAATGGTCAGCCTGACAAGGCATATGACCTGATGGAGCGCGTAGTGAAGGCGGGCGACGAAAACGACTGCTACTTCGCTTTCGCTTACCTCGCCTCCAAGGTCGATTTGGCACACAAAGGGTAATACTATTTCCAGATTCAACTGCGCCAACTGCTTGCGCCTTTTCCCTTCTGGCGTCCGCTCATTCCACTTAGCGTAGCGCTGCTACGCTGCGTTTCATTCACGTTAGCCAGAATGAAAAACTCGCGGCGCATCTTGGCGCATTCTTATCTGGAAATAGTATGAACACTTCCATGCTTGACTTTATCCGCTGCAAGGGAAACGAACTTCCCCCAAAAAGCAAAAAACGCATCCCGACAATCCCCTTGTGCAGGAGAGGATTGCCGGGATGCTTGCATATCATCGAATTACTCGCACGCCGCTTCAAATGCCTCGAAGAACTCCGGGCAAGACCAAGTGCCGCACGATGCAATCTTGTCGTTCTTCACCGTGAACTGATAAACCAGCCCGTTGTCCAGTTCAATCAGCAGAGACTGCTTCGCGCTCAGCGATCCGCTGCTTTCGTACGTCGCGTCATTCAGCAGCAGCGAAATCAGGTCGGCGCAGACACTCGTGTCCGTAATCGTGCCGACGCCGCTCAACTCAATGCTCGCGACGTGTCCGCTTAACTGCATCACGTCCGCGAGCGTTTCCGAACCCTTCAGCGCGTTGCCGTTGAAGCTCACGCGCTGGAAGAGCCGCATCTGCCCGTCAACTTCTGCCGCGACAAACGTGCTGCTCATGCCGCTGATGCCGTATACCTCCGTGCCGACCGCTGCCTTGTTAGAGAGCATGACATTCGTGCCGGACAAAGACGGCTCGGTCGTGTACTCCGCAATCGTGCCTAAACTTGCGCCTAACAGGCTGGAGGAGACACTGCGCGGCGAGGTCATCATGCGGTAGTAGCTGCCGTTCACGCCAATCAGCGGGAAGGTGCTGCTGTCGCTGCTGCTCGACCATAGGTTGCGGTAGGAGGGTACGGACTGCTTCTGCCCGATGGATACGTCGCTGCCGGTAAGGTCAGCGCGGAGCGTCCGCTCGGTGGCGGTCGGCTTGTCGCCCAAGGGGCTGGATTGAATCAGCGGCGCATTCGCGGGGGAGGACAACAGGGGAGACAGCCCCACGAACAGCGCTACTGCCGCGGCGCACACGCCCGCGACCGACACAAAGCGGCGCACCGGGAAAGACTTCTTCTGACGGGATGCACGGGAATCGCGCACCGCCATCTGGATTCGATTGTTCAGCTCTGTCCCGGCGGTCAGACCTGCCAGCGACTGGTTCACCGTGTCGGGCAGATTCCGGAGCTGGGCTTCGAACTGCTCGTTCTGCTCAGGATGCTTCTTCACCGGGCATCGCCTCCTTTCAAAAGAATGGATTCAAGTTTTTTGCGCCCGCGGCTCAGGCGGGAGGAAATCGTGCCTTCCGGCAGCTCCAACATTTGGGCAATTTCGGCAATGTTCATGCCCTGATAATAATGCAGGAGGATGACCTCCTTGAAGGTCGCGGGAAGCTGGTTGATGGCGGCCATCATCGCCTGCTGGTCGTCGCGGCGGGAAAACTCATCCGGCGCAGGAATCAGCTCGAACGTCGGCCCGCCCAGAATGACGCGCTTGAGCCAAGCACCGCGCCATAAATCGCGGCAGCGGTTCAGCGCTACCTTCAGCAGCCACGATTTTTCACGCCCCGGCTGCAGCAACGGATGCGTCGTCATCAGCCGCACGAACACGTCCTGACAGACATCCTCCGCTTTTTCGCGGTCGGAAAGGTAGAAGTAGCAGACGCGGAGCACATCGGTGGCGTACTGATCATAGAGCCGGGCAAAGTACGCGGGGTCATCCCGCACATCTGGTACCGGTTGATAAGAATCATCCAGCCCCTTTGCGGCGGCGGGTGAATCGAGGGCCTGCTGCACGGCAGATTCCTCCTTGTGCTTTGAGGTGGGTTCACTCATCTAACGATTGACGCCTCCCTTCCATTCCCGGAATTTCAATTTTTTTTGCGGATTTCAGGAAGAATTATACCACGCATCACAGAAAACTGCAAGCACAGGCAGAATGTCCCTCTTGTCAGCGGAAAAGAAATGTGCTATGATTGCGTTTGCCCTGTCAACTAAGGGCAAAAGGAGTCGAAAACATTCATGATTCGCACGGTCATTCACATTAACGAAGAACTCTGTTCCGGCTGCGGACTCTGCGCCTCGGCGTGCAAAGAAGGCGCGATTGCCATGGTGAACGGCAAGGCACGGCTGATTCGCGACGACTACTGCGACGGGCTGGGGGACTGTCTGCCCGCCTGTCCCACGGGCGCGATCACCTTTGTGGAGCGCGAAGCGGCGGCCTATGACGAGCAGGCCGTGATGGAAAACAAGCAGAAAAAGATGCGGAAAGAGGAGGCTGAGATTGGCCTTTATTTGGGGCGTTCGTATGTGGAGGATAAGGAGTACGAGAAGGCAATGAGGGCTTACTCCGATGCGCTGGAGGTAGCGTTGGCGATTAAGAACTATAATCGTGCCGGGTATATTTGTAGTTATATGGGGGATTTGTATGAACTGGATGATCGTTATGTGTTAGCTGCAAAAAAATATAAGGAGAGCGGACGGTATTTTCGATTGGCCGGTAATATGAAAAGCTATGTGCGTTCGTTTGTGAATGAGGGAAGGAGTTATATGGATGTTGATTCTAATTATTTAGCTTTAACTATATTGAAGCGAGCAGAAGTGATAATAGATTCCTTGAGAGTAGATGAGGTTAGAAATTATGTATACAATGGTCTAGGTAATATATTTAATGTTTTGGAAAAATATGATTTAGCTGAAAAATATTTATTGAAGAGCATAAAAGAGGATTCGAGTGATACTGCTTCGGATTATTTGACCTTATCAGATCTTGAGCAAAAGCGTGGAAATTTAGAACAAGCGGAAAATTATCTTCAAAAGGCTAATAGTGTATCCATAGATAATGATTTTGTACCGGCTACTATTGCTTATCATTATTATAAAATAAATAAAGAAAGAGATGATTATAAAAGAGCTTTGTCTTTTTATGAAGAATATGTAGCAGCAGAGGATTCCCTTATGAATATAAGTAAATCTGTCGATATATATGATACAGAACAAAAATATGAACATTTGAAATTGCATAATGAAAATATAAGATTACTATTAAAGGGGCAAAGGAATTATACTTTTATATTGATATTGTTATTTTTATGTGCTTTACTCATTATTGTCTATTTAGCTACGATAAGAAGAAAGAATCGTTCACTTTTAAAACAACAAGAAAAAATTAATACTTTGAATCAAAGCATATATCAATTATATGCAGAACTTCGGAGAAAGAGTGATGAACTAATCCAATTGCAAAATACTCAGTATTCTTCGGTGAAAATGCAAGTGGAATATGAAAATGTAAAGAAAGAGGTAGATAGCTTGAGATCTCGATTATTCGAATTAAGAGAATCTAAAATTCTCAATAGTAATTTAGCTAAAAAAATAAAGAAAATATCTCAAACTGTGCAGCCTAATCATTCTGAAGCACCCGTTTCCGAAAAAATGTGGATTGATATTGAAGTTTTGATGATGGAAGTTTACCCTAGTGTTATAAAGGTACTGAAGGATGCAGGCTTGTCACCATCGGAGATGCATCTTTGTTTCCTTACATTATTTAAACTTGATTCAACAGCTATATCTATCCTTTTAAATATTATTCCTACTTCCGTCGATCGTACACGTTTGCGAGTACGAAAGAAATTAAATTGGGAAGGTAAACAAGGATTGTATGAATCTCTTGTTAATATTTAGTATGTAATAAACCTTCATTTAAGGGGCTCTACGATTGTTTGTCTATGTATTTGTTTTTATAGTATTTGATTGTCAAGTGTTTACGTTTTTTTCTTTGTCTATGTGGATTACATAATTTAACCCCTTTAGATCATATATAATCTCTAGATTTGCAACCGAAACATAACAAAAAAAGAGAGATTATGAAAAATGTAAAATGGCTACTAACAGTGTTGTTTATTTTTTCAATTTGTATTCCATCTTTTGCAGGTCATGTGCCTTTACATGGTCATCTTAAGAAAAAACAGCGATCTGTAAATTTGGATGTACCTATAAAAGCAGACATAGATGAAACTTCAAAAGTTTTGTCTTTGGAGTTTTTAGAATATATAGGAGAGGTACGAGTATCTGTTGTGGATGCGAATGGAAATATCGTTTATGAGGAGATAGTGGATACACAAGATGTTTCTTCTAGTATTATCTCATTAGATGAATGTACTTCTGGATCTTATGGACTTTATATATCAGATTCAGAAAACTACGCAGAAGGTTTTTTTAATTTATAAATAATTCAAATTTTAGAAGTATGGACAAAAAGACAGTGCTTTTAGCATCTGCATGTACTTTATTGATGATATCATGTAGTAATGATGCGGAATTGATTAATGTTGCTGAAACGACAGGATTACAAACAAAGGCTTTTGTTGGTGAAGCAGATTTCCAAATTGTAGATTATGCGGGAGATAAATGTATTCAGTTCAAGAATGATTCCGTCTTTAATGCGATGCTTTGGGAGATGAATGATATGTCAGAAGAAGAGAGAAATAATATTTTCTCGGGGGCAGGTTTCGTAAGTCAATGGCAACTTATGCAAGAAGCAGATCAAGAGCTTATTGTAGACAATTATGAGAAAGATCTTAGCCAACCTTGGCCTGCTCATCAAATCAAAGAATTCAAACAAAAATATGATGATGTTTTCATGTTTGAACCTTATGATTCTACAGATTTTATTGCGCATTATAAATTAAAAGGTTCTACATATAGTTCTTTTGTGAATAGAAGGGGGGTGTTTTTGATAGGAGATAGTGTAGCACATGCTCCTG
>ENA-ORSC01002459-ORSC01002459.1-human-gut-metagenome-genome-assembly--contig:-NODE-2459-length-11130-cov-2.672596_pt1 | contig 11130 bp, 6 predicted proteins | sample MGYA00242178_ERZ509140 | MGnify/ENA primary metagenome ERZ509140 (study PRJEB26280, sample SAMEA2338681) | human gut metagenome | biome: human gut; feature: human-associated habitat; material: faeces... | reverse complement strand
TGTTGGCGTATGCTCAGGACCGCAAGGCGATAATCGTCTATCTGCCGGGTTTCAAGCCTGAGCTGTGCAGCCGCATAACGCGTGTGATGCCGGCTATCGTTGAAAATCTTGAGGTCGCCGATGTGGTCATCGCCCGCGAGAGCGATATGATGAAAATATTCGGAAAGGCAGATGCCCGCGCCTGCTACAACGAGCATATAAAATTTTATTGCAACAATTTCCTTTTTTCCGACAGCCGGCACAATGTGTCGCTGTTCACCAAAAGCGGTGTGCTGACGCGTGAGTCAGACGGGACGCCCGACGCCGCACATCGTCTGGAATGCGATGCGCGTCTGGTGGCTCGGTTTGTTGAGGGAATGCTGCGCCACGGGCTTACGCGCGACGGTCTTGACACGACAGGCGCGGACGAATGGGAAGATATAATGAAAAAATAGAACAAAGATATGTCTGTAGAAATCAGAGTTATACCGAAGGATAAGAAGTCACTGAAAAAGTTTGTGCAGTTTGGCACGGATATGTATAAAGGCAACGACTGCTTTGTGCCGCCGTTGCGCATGGACGATGTCAACACGCTGTCGCCCGACGTGAACCCTGCGTTTGAGTTGTGTGATGCCGAGTATTTTATGGCTTTCCGCGACGGCAAGCCTGTGGGACGCATCGCTGCAATCATCCATCGCCTCTCAAACGAGCAGCGAGGCAAGAAGGAGATGCGTTTCGGATTTGTGGAGTTTATCGATGATGAGGAAGTGTGCGACGCGCTTTTCAACGCTGCCATAGCATGGGGCAAGGAGCGCGGAATGGAAACGATTATTGGTCCGCTCGGATTTTCCGATATGGACTATGAGGGAATGCTTATTGAGGGCTTCAATGAATTGTCGACGATGGCCACTATCTACAACTACCCGTACTATCCGGTACACATGGAAAAACTAGGCTTCGAGAAAGATGCCGACTGGGTGGAATACAAAATCTATATCCCGGACGCCATTCCCGACAAGCACAAGCGTATCTCCGAACTGATTCAACGAAAATACAACCTCAAGATAAAGAAATATACCTCCGGGAAAAAAATAGCCAAAGACTACGGACAGGAAATATTCGAACTGATGAACGAAGCGTACAGCCCGCTCTACGGCTACTCTCCGTTGACGCAGCGACAAATCAACCAGTACGTAAAGATGTACCTCCCGATACTCGACCTGCGAATGGTGACTCTTATCACCGATGCCGATGACAAACTGGTTTGCGTAGGTATCTCCATGCCGTCGCTTGCCGAAGCGCTGCAAAAGTCACACGGACGTCTGCTGCCGCTCGGATGGTTCTATCTGCTGAAAGCATTATTCATGAAACGACGTGCGAAAATGCTTGATTTACTACTTGTTGCCGTGAAACCGGAGTACCAGAATAAAGGTGTTAACGCTTTGTTATTTTCCGATTTAATTCCGGTTTATCAAAAATTAGGTTTTATCTTTGCGGAAAGCAACCCCGAACTGGAACTGAACGGAAAGGTTCAGGCACAATGGGATTACTTTGAGACTCAACAACATAAGCGCCGCCGTGCGTTCATCAAAGAGATAAAATAAAAAAACAGCTATGGAAGAGAACGAATTGATACCTGTAGACAACAACAATGCAGTAGAGTACACTGACGACAACATCCGCCACCTGAGCGACATGGAACATGTGCGCACACGCCCCGGTATGTATATCGGTAGGCTGGGCGACGGTGCACATGCCGAAGACGGAATCTATGTCCTCCTGAAAGAAGTGATTGACAACAGTATTGACGAGTTCAAGATGCAAGCCGGTAAGAAAATCGAGATTACCGTTGAAGAAAACCTTCGTGTCAGTGTGCGTGACTACGGACGAGGCATTCCGCAAGGAAAGCTGATTGAAGCCGTCAGTATGCTGAATACGGGTGGTAAGTACGACAGCAAGGCATTTAAGAAAAGCGTCGGGTTGAACGGTGTCGGTGTGAAAGCCGTCAACGCACTGAGCTCCCGTTTCGAGGTACGCAGTTACCGCGACGGGAAAGTCCGCATCGCCACTTTCTCCAAAGGTACCCTGCTGACTGACGAAACGCAGACCACCGAAGAAGACAACGGAACTTATATCTTCTTCGAACCGGACAATACATTATTCCTGAATTATTGTTTCAAGCCCGAATTTATCGAGACCATGCTACGTAACTATACGTACCTCAACACAGGGCTTGCCATTATCTATAACGGTCACCGCATCCTGTCACGTAACGGTCTTGTAGACCTGCTGAATGACAACATGACGGCAACCGGCCTCTACCCTATCATCCACCTGAAAGGAGAAGACATCGAAATAGCTTTCACCCACACCGGACAATACGGAGAAGAATATTACTCCTTCGTCAACGGTCAGCACACCACCCAGGGAGGCACTCACCAGAGTGCTTTCAAGGAACATATCGCCCGTACTATCAAAGAGTTCTTCAACAAGAACATGGATTATACGGACATCCGCAACGGACTCGTTGCCGCCATTGCCGTCAACGTGGAGGAACCGATCTTCGAGAGCCAGACCAAGACGAAGCTGGGTTCTACCAACATGGCGCCCGGCGGCATGACCGTCAATAAATACGTAGGCGACTTCATCAAACTGGAAGTGGACAACTTCCTCCACAAGAATGCGGACGTAGCCGAAGCCATCCAGCAAAAGATACAGGAATCGGAAAAGGAACGCAAAGCCATTGCAGGCGTAACGAAACTGGCCCGCGAACGTGCCAAGAAAGCTAACCTGCATAACCGCAAACTGCGTGACTGCCGTATCCACCTCAACGACCCGAAAGGAAAAGGGCTGGAAGAAGATTCCTGCATCTTCATCACCGAGGGAGACTCTGCAAGCGGTTCCATCACCAAGAGCCGTGATGTCAACACACAAGCGGTATTCAGCCTCCGTGGTAAACCGTTGAATTCTTTCGGGCTGACAAAGAAAGTGGTGTACGAGAACGAAGAATTCAACCTGCTCCAGGCAGCCCTGAATATAGAAGACGGAATCGAAGGACTGCGTTACAACAAAGTGATTGTAGCAACCGATGCCGATGTGGACGGTATGCACATCCGCCTGTTGCTGATTACCTTCTTCCTGCAATTCTTCCCCGACCTCATCAAGAAGGGACACGTATACATCTTGCAGACTCCTCTGTTCCGTGTACGCAACAAGAAAAAGACGCTCTATTGTTACAGCGAGGAGGAACGCGTCAATGCTATCAATGAACTAAGCCCGAATCCGGAAATCACCCGATTCAAAGGATTGGGAGAGATCTCGCCGGACGAGTTCAAGCACTTTATCGGCAAAGATATGCGCCTGGAACAAGTGACATTGCGCAAAACGGACGCAGTAAAAGAACTACTGGAATTCTACATGGGTAAAAACACCATGGAACGACAGAACTTTATTATAGACAACTTGGTTATTGAAGAAGACTTGGCATCATGAGAAAAGCAATATTCCCGGGTACATTCGACCCTTTCACCATCGGACATTATTCGGTAGTGGAACGTGCACTCACCTTTATGGACGAAATCGTGATAGGAATCGGTATCAACGAAAACAAGAATACGTATTTCCCTATCGACAAAAGAGAGGAAATGATTCGGGAACTCTACAAGGACGACCCTCGTATCCGGGTAATGTCATACGATTGTCTGACAATTGACTTCGCACAGGAAGTAGGAGCAAAGTTTATTGTCCGCGGTATCCGCACCGTAAAAGACTTCGAATACGAAGAAACGATTGCAGACATCAACCGCAAACTGGCTGGTATCGAAACCATTCTGCTTTTCACGGAGCCGGAACTGACTTGTGTCAGCTCTACTATTGTACGCGAGCTATTGACCTTTAATAAAGATATCAGCCAGTTTATTCCGAAAGGGATGAAGATCGGTTGAAAAAAATAGAACCTAAAATAACAAAATTATGAATAAGATTACAATATACGTTCTCCTGGCTTGCCTATGGACAGTATCAGCCGTACAAGCCCAGAGTTTCGGCTCGCCCGCCATGCGCAAGCTGCAAATGGCAGAGTTTGCAATCTCCAACTTTTATGTAGATAAAGTAGACGAAGACAAGCTGGTAGAAGAAGCTATCATTAAAATGCTGGCCCAACTCGACCCGCACTCCACCTACTCGGACGCCGAAGAAGTGAAGAAGATGAACGAACCGCTTCAAGGTAATTTCGAAGGCATCGGCGTACAATTCCAGATGATTGAAGATACGCTGTTGGTGGTGCAACCTGTCAGCAACGGTCCTTCCGAGAAAATAGGAATCCTTGCAGGCGACCGTATCATCGCCGTCAACGACAGCGCCATTGCAGGTGTAAAGATGAGTACGGAAGAAATCATGAAGCGTCTTCGCGGTCCGAAAGGCTCGAAAGTAAATCTGAAAATTGTCCGTCGCGGTGTCCAAGACCCGTTGGTGTTCACCGTAAAAAGAGACAAGATACCTATCCTCAGCCTTGACGCGTCCTATATGATTCAGCCGAAGACAGGCTATATCCGCATCAACCGCTTCGGGGCAACGACTGCCGAAGAATTCAAGAAAGCAATGAAAGAACTTCAGAAGCAAGGAATGAAGGATATGATTCTCGACTTGCAAGGCAACGGAGGAGGCTACCTCAATGCAGCTATCGACCTTGCCAACGAATTTTTGGGTCAAAAGGAATTAATCGTCTACACCGAAGGACGGACTGCCAAACGCAGTGACTTCTACGCCAAAGGTAACGGCGAGTTCCGTAACGGCCGCCTCATCGTATTGGTAGACGAATATACAGCTTCCGCCAGTGAGATTGTCAGCGGCGCAGTGCAGGATTGGGACAGAGGTATCATCGTAGGCCGCCGTTCTTTTGGCAAAGGACTGGTTCAACGCCCGATCGACTTGCCCGACGGCTCAATGATCCGCCTGACGATCGCCCGTTATTATACTCCCGCCGGCCGCTGCATCCAAAAGCCTTACGACAGCTCGACAGATTACAATAAAGACCTGATAGAGCGCTTCAACCACGGTGAACTGATGAATGCCGACAGCATTCACTTCCCCGACTCATTGAAAGTACAGACCAAGAAACTCGGCCGTACCGTTTACGGCGGAGGCGGTATCATGCCGGATTATTTCGTGCCGATTGACACCACTCTTTACACGGATTATCACCGCAACCTGGTAGCCAAAGGCGCCGTTATCAAATTCACCATGAAGTTTATCGAAGGACACCGAAAGGAACTGGCCAACAAGTACAAGAAGTTCGAATCGTTTAATGAGAAGTTCATCATAGACGATGATATGCTGGCAACCTTGCGTGAAATGGGTGAGAAAGAAGGCGTGAAGTTCAATGAAGAGCAGTATCAGAAATCGCTCCCGCTCATCAAGACGCAACTCAAAGCCTTGATCGCCCGCGACCTTTGGGATATGAACGAATATTTCCGGGTGATGAATACGACGAACGAAAGTGTACAGAAGGCGTTGGAGATTCTCAATTCGGAGGAATATCAGAAGAAACTGAGAGCAAATTAATCCTCGTGATATCTGTCTCCCAACACGTAAAACCACCATGATGTTCGCGAACATATTGTCCGTTGACATTCAGTTTAGCATGGCTATACAACACCATCAAACCGTAAAATAACTCGTTTACCTGCATAATCAGCAGGTATCATAATGTTTTTTGGGGAAAAGAAAGCTTATCATGTTCAATGGCAAAACCTTGCATAGCTACCTCGCCAGGAACCTGAATACTCGTCCAATGACTTTTCGGAGAATATTTGAAATCCCAGACTCCGCTCAATAAAAGTAGCGGTTGACAAGTTCCTTCCAATCGGACAGGTAGTGTATAAGTACGTTCTGTGGCAGTTGAAGTAACAGGTCTCATAGTAGATAAGAATGAAAGCAAAAGAATTACTACTAATACATTTCTTTCATGATATAAATTAGTTACATTTCATAATAAACAACCACACAAAACACATGTCACATAAATCTACATTTCCTCGATAATATTCTTTTCTATCACAACATTATCACACTCACGCGTTTTTATTAATTTTTCCAGACTAAATCTTTTATGGCTAATAAACAAATTTTCTGTAATCTTCAAATTCTCAACCGACTTAGCAGAAATAGCCTCAGCACTTTTCAAATTAAAGCGATTATTGGTAATAGTAATATTACGGTGTACATAACCATCATTACATTTATTTTCAGGAGCAATCAGGATAACAGGAGCACCACATTCTATAAAGTTATTATTACGAATAGTAACATCCCGCACCATACCTGATTCAAACCAGCTTCGTGCATCATCAGCTATAAAAATGCCACTCATTTGCATACGAAAAAACGTATTACTTTCTATCAAGACTTTACGGCGTGTTGTTACAAGTAATCCGCGAGTAGGTATACGAGAAAAATAATTATTGCGTACAATAACTTCAGGCGTATAAGTTACATTCTCAACCACAAGATTGGGATTGTCTCTAATCATAAACGGAACAGATTTATTCAAAGTGATAATAATCTCCCTCTCGCTTCTCATCTCTGCATTCTTTACGGTAAAAGAGGCTAGAGGCAACAAAGAATGAGAATCAATAAATTCTAATTCATTTCCAGAGAAAAAAGATTGAAACCCATAGGTTTGATGATGCATATATCTAACAACAACCTTATTAGGAGCAAGAAACTCCTTTACGGCTAAATGAGTCCCATGTATATTGATCGGATCATCCTGAGCACCGGAGAAATATGAATTTTCGATTAGGATTCGCCCTTTGCAACCTGACATTTGTACAAAATCTGCAAATCCCGCACAAGTCCGTCCGCTTCCTGCTTCCGGTGCAAAAATTAAATTATGACAAGTAATGTCTTCAGAAACTTGTCCTACGATTCCAAAATTTCCAAGGAAAGCTAAATGCAAATTTTCCAACGTAATATTTTTACTGTACTGAATCAATCCGCACGCCTGATCTCTATAACCGTCTCTCATCTGAAAAATCATACCAGATTCTGCCTGCGGTCGTTTATCATAAACCAAACGCAACAGTCCAGATTCCAACTCCATTGCTTTGCGCATATCAGAAAGAGGCGACCAACTGCGCCATGTGATATCCTTTTTCGAATCATAAATCTGGGCAATACCTTTCGACAAACTCCAGTTATCTCCTATGAACGAAAACTTTCCATCCTTAACAATATATTTAGACTGAGGATGAATTTGCACGGTCATGTGGCGATCACCCACTTCGGCTACTGTCATTTCTGGAACAGTAGGGTCAGCCGCAGTTATTGTAAAGTTCCTGAATTTGATATTTTCGCATTGGTCTATAACAAAACTAGTCATTTCCCCATGTGTTATAATATGAGCACCCTTACCGTCAATCGTTACATTTTTAAGTCCTTTCAACCATAGACCAATATGTTTAGTCTGGTCTGGGTTCTCTTTCTCGGATGTCGTATTAGAAATATGATATAACTTTTGTGAGGAACTGTTTCTATATATATGGTAATTAGCATTTTGTAGTTCAATAAGTACTCTTTTACCATTGTAGCTTCTTGCTTTTTCTATAGCCTTCTGAATTTTAACTGTCATGTCTCCTCCTTCAGGAAGAACACGAATTACATTTTGCGCAATACAAGTTGACGCAAATATAGAAAGAAAAAATAAAGTAATTTTCTTTATCATAATTATATTTTTATCATAATTAAATTATATCAGTATTCACCTCCGGTCATTACATTTCCTTTCAGTTCTACAACACTATTAATTTCCCCAGTTAATAAAACTCTAAGATCACATTCTCCTTTTACCGCAGGAAATTCAACCAGTAAATCTTCTTTCCGTTTCGTCATTTTAGAACCTATCTTTCGGTTGTTCAACCAAACTTCGGCTTTTCCAACCACTTGTTGCAAAAGAATGTTTCCACCTTTCTCCTGTTGTAACCGATCCGGAACAAACGTTGTACGTAAAAGGACATATTGGGCATTCTCCAATTTAATAGTTCCAGTACCCGCAAATGGCTGCCAACTGTTCATATCATAATCTTCTAGCCGACAGTTCACATCAGGTCTTTCCCTGAAAAGCGGTGAGACAATCCATTTATCCAACAACATCAAAGGCTTCTCTACAGCGACAGAAGGAACAAGAGCTGCAGGCGCTGACTGAATGATAATAGTATGCGATTTTAATCCCTGTACTTCCGCCGTAAGCCTGATCTCTCCGGTTTCTTCCGTACTTTGTATGATAACCTGTGCCAATCCATTGAACAAACTACGCATATTCCCTTTTTCTGGTTCATGGTTATTCGGATCACCATTGCCTAAACCGATTATTTTTGCCGGGCCGGCTATCGTAAATTCAACCATCTCATTGGCAGTCGGGACATGTCGTCCTTTAGAGTCCAAAACTTCAACGGTAATAGGCATTGCGTCACGACCGTCACCAGATAGTTGGGTACGATATGGAGTCAGACAAACCTGCACAGGCTTACCTGTTGTCTCTACTTTAGCGCGAGATACGATTTTCCCATTTTTATAACCTACAGCCTCTAGCCTGCCAGGCTTATAAGGAACCATCCAGGTATTCATTTCATAAGGATCCACTTGTTGTTCAGATATAGTCTTACCGTTCAAAATCAGCTTTACTTTATCCGCATTGTTTAGTGCCATCACTTTGATAGGTTTACCGACAGAATCGGCCGGCCAATTCCAATGAGGGATCAATTCCAACACAGGTATATCTTTACGCCATTGCGCCTGATGCAAATAGTAAGCGCTCTTAGGAAATCCGCAAAGATCCATAATGCCAAAGAAAGAACTTACGGAAGGCCATTTGAAAGGTGTGGGTTCACCGTGATAGTCGAATCCGGTCCAATAAAAGCAACCTGCCATCCAAGGGCGTGTAGCCACTTCTTTCCATGCACGACGGTGGGTAGCTCCCCAGCCAGTTGATGCCGAATCGTAAGAATCGAAGATATTTTTCGATTTGTCCGTCTTATATTCTCCACGTACCATAAAAGCAGAACCATCTTCGGAACTGATCAATGGAAGTTCTGGACTTTGCGCATGGAAACGATCATAACTGCCAATCTGATAATTGAATCCGCCCACATCCACCGCCTGAGACACATTGTATTCCGAGAAAAATCCTCCGTTCATGGCAGCCGGCACCGGACGGGGGGTATCCATTTCCTTGACAACGGCACACATGCGGCGCACCATTTCATAACCATTCTCCGTACCCTGCATCGGCTCTTCATTGAACACCGACCACAGAATGACGCTGGGACAATTACGGTCACGCCGCACCAACCATTGTAATTGACGTACATACTCGGGCGAAGTATTGAACAAGCGGTTCTCATCCAGCACCATGATACCCATGCTGTCGCACAAGGCCATAAACTCCTTGGAAGTAGGGTTGTGTGCAGCACGATAAGCATTGACTCCCATCTCCTTTAGTTTGCGAAGACGGAACTCCCACAATGCATCTGGCATAGCTACTCCCACGCCTGCATGATCCTGATGATTACAAACACCCTTTATCTTAATGTTCTCGCCATTCAACCAAAAGCCAGTGTCCTTATCAAAGCGGATTGTGCGGAAGCCACAACGGGTTGTCACTTCGTCCGTCACCTTTCCGTTCTGCCTCACCACACTCTTCACTTTATAAAGGGTCGGAGTGTCCGGTGACCACAGTTCCGGATTGGATACCGACAGTTGCAACCTGGCAATGTTTTCCTGAAGCGCCTTTACCGTCAGTTTTGTCGTACGGGTCTCCATGAGCGAACCATTGGGAGCATACAGCGACACTTCCACTTCCCCCTCGACAGAATGCTTTCCCGAGTTATACAAAGATATTTCGGCCGGTATCTCCCATTGCCCGTTCCCTTTCTTTACCGGATGGGCAAATACGCCATCCGTAACGATGTGCAACGGTGAGCGTTTCACCAACCAAGTATGGCGGTAGATACCTGCGCCTTCGTACCACCAGCCTTCCTGGGCATCGGCATCCACACGGACTGCAATTGTATTGACTTTATCACCATAAGTGGCATAAGGGGTAATATCGATATACATTGATGTATAACCGCACCAATTACGATGAAGTACAGTACCATTCACCCAAATGGTAGCATGTGTAGCAATACCATCGAATTGTACTTCCAAATGTTTTCCCTTATCCTCAGAAGATAATCTGAACTGACGACGATACCAACCGAAACCACGATGATAATATCCTTGTGACAGATTAGCCGTAGAGTCCACTCTCCCTTCAATAGCCCAGTCGTGAGGCAAGTCTAGAATGCGCCATGACGAATCATCATAATCAGTAGCCGCTGCCCCACTCGCACGCCCAGCTTTGGCATTCTCATAAGTGGCAGCATGACCTTTTATCACCGGAAAAGGAATATCCCCCTGATGAAAACGCCAGCCCTTATCTAAAGAAAGGACTTCACGTGCAACAGTGACTACATTATCACTTTGCTGCATTAGATATATCGAGTTCACAAACCCGATAAACATGACTAATAGAAATAGAATATATTTTCTTTTCATAATAATAAAATACTCCTTTCAGATGTAGGAAGGAAACTTGCGGGCCCTTATTTCCTTGTCCGAAAGGAGTATAGCACTCTAATTTTCAGAAAACAATAGTGTTTTCTGTCTTTTGACGCATATTTAACAGTACTGTCACATGTGCATTCTGTTCTTTTTTTAATTCTTTACACAGTTTACATTGTTTTTACAATTAATACTTTTATCTGGGTTTGACACGTATTTGAAAAAGGTTCTAATCCACTTTTTTCGCTTTCGGATATACCTGTGCCATCCGACCATCATCAAAATGTTCATCTACCCAGCTTTCAAAACTGTTTGCAGCTTCTATTCCATTGCTTCTGGCATTATAACGTGCCAGTGCTGCACTGGATATAATTCCGTCTGCAAGCATAAATATGATCAGAAGCCAGGTAATGATTTTTCCAATTTTTACCGGAATCTTCTCGATCAGCCTGGAAACAGGCGGATAGAACATTTTAAACCATGCCACTGCTGCAAATCCCCAGAAGAAACAGTACAAAAGATTGATTCTTCCACCAAGGTTAAACGGGA
>ENA-ORSC01002458-ORSC01002458.1-human-gut-metagenome-genome-assembly--contig:-NODE-2458-length-11131-cov-3.826291_pt1 | contig 11131 bp, 10 predicted proteins | sample MGYA00242178_ERZ509140 | MGnify/ENA primary metagenome ERZ509140 (study PRJEB26280, sample SAMEA2338681) | human gut metagenome | biome: human gut; feature: human-associated habitat; material: faeces... | reverse complement strand
GGCCGCAAACGGCCGCGGCTCTCTGCCGCCAAGCAAGCTTTTGGCGACAACATGCGTCTTTCATTTTCTTCCGATCGCAAACGAATTGCACTGTCCATAACGCCACTCCTATCCAATAGTCTATATTTTATACGCAAAAAGAGAAAAAATCCCTTTATTTTATAAATTCAATTTGTTTCTTGACGAAAGCTAAGAAAAAAGGTATGCTGTTGATGAAATGAGTGATGAAAAATGTATTGGATTCTTCCCGTAATCCTTGCCGCGGTGGTGCTGTTTCTGACTTTTGCATACAACCAGAACAACCGCCCGGATATAACCGCATACGATCTGTCGGCTCCCGGTGCGCCGGCCTGTACGGTGGTGCACCTGTCCGATCTGCACTCCAAGCCCTCCGCTCGTATTTTAAACGAAACAGCCGCCCAAAAACCGGACATCATCTGCATTACCGGCGATTATATCAACGACAAAAATCGGAATCGCCAAAAAATGCTGGACTACGGACGACAGCTGGTGCAGCTGGCGCCGGTGCTGTACATTCCCGGCAATCACGAGCGTCGGCTGGCGGATTTTGATACTTTGATGCATGAACTGTCCGCCATCGGCTTTCATGTGCTGACGGATAAGATCGAAACGGTCAAGGGCATTACCTTCCTGGGGCTGGACGAAAATCAGGCCAGCTTTGAGGCCTATCGCCAGCGCAAGGCAGGCACTTTTCACTACCGGGACTCCTCTGCCCTGTTTGCCCGGCTGGCAGAGCACCCGGGCTATAAGATTGTGCTGTGCCATTATCCGGAGAACTTCGCCGCCGTGGCAGAAAACAATTACCGGCAGTATGACTTTGACCTGCAATTGTCCGGCCACGCCCACGGCGGGCAATGGATCCTCCCGGGGATCGGGCCGGTGTTCTCCCCTGGTCAGGGTCTGCGCCCACAGTACGCCCGGGGCAGCTTTGGAGAGCGGCCGCGACTGATTGTCTCCCGCGGAATCGGCAACGCCGAGTTCCCCCTGCGGCTCTTTAACCACCCGGAGATCATCGTGCTGCACTTAAATCCAACAAAAAAATAGCCCTGCAAAAGCGACGCAAAGGTCAATTACGGATCAAACTTGCTTGCAGACTGCGAGAAAACGAGATGAATTTCGTATTTTGTGAGCGGGAGCCGTACGCCGGTACTGCCCCCGAACAAAAGACGAAAAGCGCCAAAAGTGGCTTCAATGTTCAAGCCACTTTTTTGATTTTCAAAAGATAAAAAGCATTTTTGGCTGGAGCAAGCCCCAGCCCTACAAATGATTTCTACACATTTTTCCCAGCGCGGTTTAGCCGCTTTATCCGCAGTCTGATATGACTTCTACAATTTTGCAGCCTTGCCGCACCGGCTTGGTGACGGCTATATCCTTGGCAAAAGGTGCCAAAGCTTGTGCCGCTGCCAGGGCCTGTGCTTTGTCAGTGAAAATGCCAAAAAGGGTTGGCCCGCTGCCACTCATACAAACACCTGCTGCACCGGCTGCACGAAGCACTTCTTTCATCTCAATACGGCCGGGCACCTCCACAAACTGCTCAAACACATTTTCCAGCTTGCCGCAAATGGCAGGCAGATCCCGATTCTGCACCGCAGTGAGCATACCCAGTTGGTCCGCATTATGGGTCTTGCCATTGGTGTCAAACAAGCCGTAGGCCTTGCCGGTATTCACGCCAAAGTCCGGCTTTGCCAGTACAATATGACAAGACGGCATAGGCTTTAAGGGACTGAGCACCTCGCCAATCCCCTGTGCAAGGCAAGTGCCGCCTACAATGCAGAAGGGCACATCCGCACCGATCTGCACGCCCATGGCGCACAGCTGGTCCGTAGATAAACCAGTACCCATCAGCCGGTTCAGGGCTACCAGCACCGCCGCACCGTCTGCACTGCCGCCGGCTAGACCCGCTGCGTGGGGAATGTGCTTCTCCAAGTGAATATGCAGTCCCGGACGGCGCAGCCCGGTGGTCTTAAAGAACAAAGCGGCCGCTTTCCATGCAATATTTTTATCGTCCAGGGGAATATCATCAATACTGGCAGTCAGCCGCAGCTTGCGCCCCGGCTCACGCTCCACGGTCACCCGATCGGCCACGCCCACGCTCTGCATAATCATAAACAGATCATGGTAGCCGTCGGTGCGGCGACGGATAATATCCAGCATTAAGTTGATCTTGGCATACGCCAGCACTTCTACGCGTTTAACGGTCATGCTCGTCCTCTAATTCTTTCACAAATTCACCGATACGGGTGACAGCCTCTTTAATGTTCTCAATAGAATAGCAGTAAGACACGCGGATAAAGCCCTCGCCGCAGTCGCCAAAGGCGTTGCCGGGCACCACAGCCACCCGCTTGGAATAAATGAGCCGCTCGCAAAATTCCTCGGAACTAAGGCCGGTGGATTGAATGCAAGGGAACAAATAAAACGCTCCCTCCGGCTCAAAACAGGGCAGCCCGATCTCACGAAATGCGTGCACGGTAAAGCGGCGGCGCATATCATAATCCCGGCGCATTTTATCAATGTCCCCGTCCCCATGGCGCAGCGCCTCAATGGCAGCCGTTTGACTGGTGGTAGGGGCGGACATAATGGCAAACTGGTGCAGCTTGGTCATCTGCTGAATAATAGGCGCAGGCCCCAGTGCATAACCCAGGCGCCAGCCGGTCATGGAATAGGTCTTGGAAAAGCCGTTGATAACCACCGTGCGCTCTGCCATACCGGGCATGGCAGCAATGGAGGTGTGGTCCACACCGCCGTAGGTCAGCTCGCTGTAAATCTCATCGGACAGCACATAAATCTTGTGCTTTTGCAGCACTCGACAAATGGGCTCCAAGTCCTCTCGGCGCATCACCGCACCGGTGGGATTGTTGGGGTATGGGAACACCAGCAGCTTGGTCTTAGGCGTAATAGCAGCTTCCAGCGCGGCAGCCGTCAGACGGAAGTTGTCTTCTTCCTTCGTTACCAGCGGCACAGCCACGCCGCCGCTAACCTCCACCAGCGGTTTGTAGCACACAAAGGACGGCTCCACCACCAGCACCTCATCACCGGGGCACACCAGTGTGCGGATGGCCATATCAATGCCTTCGGAGCCACCAACTGTCACCAGCACCTGATTTTCAGCCCTGTACTGCAAATGATACCGGCGGGCATAGAAGGCACAGATCTCCTGCCGCAGGGACAGCAGCCCGGCGTTGGCAGTGTAGCGGGTAGCGCCCCGGTCTAAGGAGTCGATCCCCTCTCGGCGGATATGCCAGGGGGTCAAAAAGTCCGGCTCGCCCACGCCAAGGGAAATCACGTTATCCATCTCCTCTGCAATGGAAAAGAACTTGCGGATACCGCTGGGTTTTACATTGCAAAGAGCGGGATTCATATCATTTTCATATTGGATCACAGAGAAATATTCCCCCGATCGTCCGTATTCTTCTGTGCAAAGAGCATGCCCTGCTCTTTATACTTCTTTAGGATAAAGTGGGTGGCGGTCGACACCACATCTTCCATGGGCGACAGGCGGCTGGCAACGAACATGGACACCTCCTGGAAGGACTTGTCCGTCACCAGGCAGCACAGGTCATACCCACCGCTCATCAGGAAAATGCTCTCCACTTCTTCCAGCGCCGCAATGCGCCGGGCAATATCGTCAAAGCCGTGACCGAACTTGGGCTGCACTTTGATTTCGATCAGTGCAGTCACCGTTTCGTCCCCGGCTTTTTCCTTATCCAAAATGGCGCAATAGCCTTTGATCACGCCGTCCGCTTCATATTGGCGCACCTGCTGTGCCACCTGCGCTTCGTCCCGATCCAGCGCCGCCGCCAACTCTGCATTGGTCAGGCGAGGATTCTCTTTGATCAAACTTAACAGTTCATCCATCATATCGTTTTCTCTCCTTGTATTTAAGCAATGGGCACCAGCATAGGCTCCCGGCGGTTGAAGATGGTCACATAGTCAAACCCACACTTCTTGGCCAGCGCCATACCCTTGTCCACATTGCCGCACAGCTTTTCCGGCACATGTGCGTCCGACCCAACGGTAATATACTGCCCGCCCATATCGTGAAAGCGCTGTATGTACGCTTCCCCGGGCAGGGTGTCACCCAGAGGCATGGCAATGCCGCTGGTGTTGATTTCTAAGGCTTTATGGTTCTTAATAAGCGTTTCAAAGATCTCGCCGATCACATCGTCAAACCGGGTCATATCCACCGGGATCTTCTGCTCCCCAACCATATACCGCAGTGGGTAGGTCAGGTGCGCCAGAGAATCAAAGCCGTCCCATTTTGCCAACTCCAGTTCCTTTTGAAAATACCGGCTCAGCAGGTCATAAACATCTTTATCCTTATAATCCATAAAAAAGAAGTCTTCCATCTCCGGCAGATTATGGATGGATCCAAGCACAAAATCATAATTAAACTTATCCAGAATATGATTTGCCAGCGGGATATTATAAATGGCCTGGCCCAGCTCAATCCCCTGGAGCACCAGCAGTTGACCCTCAAAGTACCGCTTGCACTCAAAGGTCTCTACATACTGATTGGTACACAGCGCGCGAAAGTCCTCGGTCTTTGAGTCAATCTCGCAGTGATCGGTAATGGCAATACAGGACGCGCCTTTGGCCACCGCCGTCTCGCACAGCAGCATACAGGACTGTTTGCCGTCAAAGGAATGATCTGAGTGGGTGTGCAGGTCTACCAAATTTTCGTAATGCACAATTTCATCTCCAATCCGCTTGTTGCACAGTATTTTACCACAATCGGCGGAAGTTGAAAATATATTTTGCGCTTTTATTGAAAAAATTTTACATCTTTGTTATAATCATTAGAAAATAAAAGACAAAACGGAGGTCTTGATAATGAGAGCAGTCATCACAGTTGTAGGTAAAGATACCGTGGGCATTCTTGCCAAGGTGTCTGCCATCTGTGCCGAACACCAGGTGAATATTGTAGAAGTGACCCAGTCCATCTTGCAGGATATGTTCTGCATGATTATGATGGCGGACCTGACCCGGTGCAACACTTCCCTCTCCGCCCTATCCGGCGAATTGGAGAACTTCGGCAAAGAAAGCAATCTTTCTATCCATGTGATGCATGAGGATATCTTTAACTCCATGCACAAGATTTAACAGGAGGCACTCCATTGATCAATACTTACGATATTTTAGAAACCATTCGTATGATCCAGGACGAGTGCCTGGACATTCGTACCACCACCATGGGCATTTCCCTTTTAGACTGTGCCGATACGGATATTGACAAGGCTTGCGCCAAGGTGTATGACAAAATTTGCACTAAGGCGGAGAAGCTGGTCCAGACCGGCGAGGACATTGAGCGGGAATACGGTATTCCTATTATCAACAAGCGAGTCAGCGTGACCCCCATTGCCATTATGGCAGGCATCAGCGGCGGCGACCCGGTAAAGTACGCCCTGGCGCTGGAAAAAGCAGCCCGCACCATCGGGGTGAACTTTATCGGCGGTTACAGTGCCCTGGTACAAAAGGGATTTGCCGCCGGCGACCGGGAGCTGATTGACTCCATCCCCCGCGCGCTGGCAGAGACGGAGCACATTTGCTCCTCCGTAAACATCGGTTCCACCAAAGCCGGTATCAATATGGACGCGGTAAAGCTGATGGGTCAAAAAGTCAAGGAAGCTGCAGAGCTGACCAAAGAGAACGACTGCATCGGCGCCGGCAAGCTGGTGGTGTTTTGCAACGCCCCGGAGGATAACCCCTTTATGGCCGGTGCCTTTCACGGTGTGTCCGAGCCGGACTGCGTGATCAATGTGGGTGTGTCCGGCCCTGGTGTGGTGCGCGCGGCTGTTGCCAAGTTCCCGGACTACTCCATTAACGATATTGCAGAGCTGATTAAAAAGACCGCCTTTAAAGTCACCCGTATGGGTCAGCTGGTAGGCGTAGAGGCCTCTCGGCGTCTGGGCGTGCCCTTTGGCATTGTGGACCTGTCCCTGGCTCCCACCCCAGCGGTAGGCGACTCCGTGGCCCATATTTTGGAAGAGATTGGCCTGGAAAAGTGCGGCGGCGCAGGCACCACAGCTTGCCTGGCTATGCTCAACGATGCTGTCAAGAAAGGCGGCGTGATGGCCTCCTCCAGCGTAGGCGGCCTGTCCGGCGCCTTTATCCCGGTATCTGAGGACGCAGGTATGATCGACGCAGCCCACTGTGGCGCGCTGACCATTGAGAAGCTGGAAGCCATGACCGCTGTTTGCTCCGTGGGTCTGGATATGATCGTCATCCCCGGCGACACCACACCGGAGGTGATCAGCGGCATTATCGCCGACGAGGCCGCCATCGGTATGGTCAACAGCAAGACCACCGCCGTGCGCGTGATTCCCGCCATCGGCAAGCAGGTAGGCGACGAGCTGGAGTTCGGCGGCCTGCTGGGCGCCGGCCCTGTCATGAAAGTGAACACCGGCTCCCCCGCCAAGTTCATCAACCGCGGCGGCAAGATCCCCGCACCGCTCCATAGCCTGAAAAACTAATGGATATACACCAAAAGGCACAGCATTACGCTGTGCCTTTTTTCTTTATAGCTTTTTGCTTTATCCGTCCATGACCCGGCGCATTTTTTGCAGGACGGCTTTTTCTTTACGGGAGACCTGCACTTGGGACAGACCCAGAATTTCCGCCGTTTTGCACTGGGTCAGGCCCTTATAATAGCGCAGTTCAACCAGCATTTGCTCGCTTTTTTCCAGACCGTCCATGGCTTGCAAAACGGTCAGCCGATCAAACAGTTGTTCGCTGTCATCCACCGGAATATCCAGTGTGGTATCTCCGTCCTCACCGGCACTGTTGATGGACACCGTAGGCTGCATAACACCTACGATCTCCGCCGCCTCTGCCGGATCGCAAGACAGCAGCTCCGCCAGTTCGCCAATGGTCGGCTCCCGCCCCTCCCGGCGCAGAAAGTCCTCCCGCAGTCGCGCGGCGTGGAGCGCCTTTTCCTTAAGCACCCGGCTGACCTTCACGGTGCCGCCGTCCCGAAACAGGCGCTTGATCTCGCCGATGATCACCGGCACTGCATAGGTAGAGAACGCATACCCCAGGGTCGGGTCAAACCGATCCACCGCCTTGATCAGCCCCACACAGCCGGACTGGTACAGATCGTCATACTCAATGCCCCGCCCGCGAAAGCGGTTGGCAACGGTATGCACGAGCCCCAGGTTCTCGCGGATTTGCCGCTCCCGCTCCGCAGTTACCATTTTTGCTTGCCGGTAATGCGCTTTTCCAGCACCACAGTGGTGCCTCTACCCGGCTTAGAAGTGACTCGCAGCTTGTCGCAAAAGCTCTCCATCACCGTAAAGCCCAGCCCGGCGCGCTCTCCCTCCCCGGTGGTATAAAGGGGGGTCATAGCTTGCGGCACATCGACGATACCACAGCCCTTGTCCCGCACGGTTACCCGCACCGCCGGCGGGTCCAGCAGTACCGTATGTATATAGATCTTGCCGCAGCAATCCTTATAGCCGTGGACAATGCAGTTGGTCACCGCCTCTGACACGGCGGTTTTCAAGTCCGCCAGCTCCTCCAAGGTGGGATCCAGCGGTGCCGCAAAGGCAGACACCGCCACTCTTGCAAAGCCCTCATTGACGCTGCGAGCGTCCAAAGTCAAGCGAAATTCATTGGTCTTTTTCATCTTCGTTCTCCTTTATCAGTGCAATGCTCCCCAGCCCCGCCAGCTCCATAATCTTTTTGGTGCGGGCGGTCACATTCTTGATCTCCACCGTGCCTTGATAGCTGTGCACCAGCCGATAGCGACCCATCACCAGCCCAATGCCGCTGGAATCCATAAATGTGACATTCTTAAAATCCAAGATCAGGTGGCCGGGCAGCTTGTCCTGTATGGCGCTGTCGATCTGGCTGCGCACCGCAACGGCGGTATGGTGGTCGATCTCGCCAAACAGATAGGCAATGAGCAAATTGCCGCTGCTCTCTAAAGTTACATTCATACCATCACTCCAAAAAAATACCGGTCTGTTTACACTGTAACAGACCGGTTTTGCAGAATTTGCCGTATTGTGTTTTAGATCAAATCTTTTCTGATCTCCCGTGCTAAATAAAAAGAACCGCAGACCAAAACAAAGTCGCCGTCCGCCTTGGCTGCCGCCAGCGCCCGGTGTGGATTCGGCTCTGCGGTCACATCGGGGCAATACTTTCGCGCCGCCGCCGCCAAATCTTCCGCAGACAATGCACGCCCCATACCGGGCACGGTGGTGGCAATCACTCGACGACACCGGGGCAGCACCTGACAGAGATAACCGTCAATGTCCTTATCCTCCATCATCGCCAGTACGGCAGCAATGGGACGATCCGTTGGCAAATGGAGCAGCAGCGCCGCAGCACCGTCCGGGTTGTGTGCCCCGTCCAGTAACAAATTTTCGCCAAAGTGCTCCCGCCGGGCGGGCAACATAGGCAGTCCCGGCGTGGTATCCACGCCCAGCAGGCGCAGCACTTCCCCGGCCACCGCCAAATCATCCGCAATCGGGTCACCCTGCTCGGCAGCTTCCGTCACAGGGCAATGCAGCGCACGACACTGCTCCAAAAATACATCTTTGGCGGCAATATGGGGGTACAGCACCACCGGGCAACCGGGCTTGATAATGCCGCTCTTTTCCCGGGCAATGGCCTCTACCGTGTCGCCCAAAAACGCCGTATGGTCCAGCGCCACCTTGGCAAAGGCGCACACTGCCGGGTGAGCCAGCACATTGGTGCAATCCCCGGCGCCGCCCATACCGCACTCTACCACAGCGTAATCCACCCCGCAGCGGTAGAAATACAGGTACATCACTGCCGTAATCAGTTCAAATTCCGTCAACGGTTCCTTCGCAAAGACCTCTACACAGTCCGCAAAGTCCTGCTTGGAAATCATCCGGCCGTCCACGGTGATCTGCTCGCGAAAGTCCGTGACCCAGGGGGAGCTGAATACGCCCACCCGGTACCCGGCACGGCGCAGTCCATCGGCCACGGCAGCGCAAACGGTGCCCTTGCCGTTGGTGCCCGCCACATGGATCACCTGCAATTTGTTTTGCACACTGCCGGTCTTTTCCATAGCCGCCAACATGTGGGAAAGCCCCGGCTGCACGCCGAGGCTTTGCTTTTGTTTGATCAATTGAATTGCCGCTTCGTAGGTCATTTTACTTGCCCAAATTCTCCAGGGAGGAGCGCAAGTTAGCGATCTTTTCCGTCAACTTGGCGGCCTCGTCCCGGTTCTGCTGGACCACTTTCTCCGGTGCTTTGTTCACAAAGCCCGGGTTGTCCAGCTTCTTGTTGATAAAGGCCAGCTTTTCCTCGGCAGCAGCCAGTTCCTTTTGCAGGCGCTTGGCCTCTGCCTCAAAGTCCACCAGGTCACCCAGGGGAATATAAATCTTGGCGTCGTTGGTAACAATGGTCACCGTGTTGCCCAGGTCACCAAAGGCGTCTGCGATCTCCACATCGGAAGCATAGGCCAACCGCTTGATAAACTCACTGCCTACGGCGAACACATCGGCAAAGGCGGTCTCCACATAGACCTTGGACTTTTTGCTGGGGGGGATATTCATCTCCGCCCGGCGGTTACGGATGGCCCGAATGGCGTCCATAATCTTCTCCATCTGGGCTTCCTCATCCGCAAAGGACAGCGTCGGATCATATTCCGGCCACTTGGAGATCATAATGGACTCCGTATCGTGCGGAATAGCCTGATAAATTTCTTCTGTAATGAAGGGCATAAAGGGGTGCAGCAGCTTCAGAATATCCGTCAACACATACACCAGCACCGCCTTGGCGGTATCGGCGCCTGCGCCGGACTGCAAACGGATCTTGGCGATCTCAATATACCAGTCGCAGAACACATCCCAAATAAAATCATACAGCTTGGCAACAGCGATACCCAGTTCAAACCGCTCCAGGTTGTCCGTCACTTCCTTAGCCAGGGTATTGACCTTGGAGAGGATCCACTTGTCCTCAATAGCCAGATCCTTCGGTAGGCCCGGATAGCTGTAATCATTGCCCAGATACATCAGCACAAAGCGGGCGGCGTTCCACAGCTTGTTTGCAAAGTTGCGGGAGGCCTTTACCTTCTCGTCGGAGAAGCGCATATCGTTGCCCGGCGCATTGCCGGTAGCCAGAGTAAAGCGCAAGGCATCGGCGCCGTACTGGTCGATCACCAGCAGCGGATCAATACCGTTGCCCAGGGACTTACTCATCTTGCGACCCTGTGCGTCACGCACCAGGCCGTGGATCAGCACCGTGTGGAAGGGCACCTGGCCCATGTGCTCCACACCGGAGAAGATCATTCTGGCCACCCAGAAGAAGATAATGTCGTAGCCGGTGACCAGCGTATCCGTGGGATAGAAATACTCCAGTTCCTTGGTATCGTCCGGATAACCAAGGGTAGAAAACGGCCACAAGGCGGAGGAGAACCAGGTATCCAGGGTGTCCGGATCCTGGTGCACATGGTTGCTACCGCACTTAGAGCAAGTATGCACTTCCTGGGCAGACACCATCACCTCACCGCAATCGTCGCAGTAATAGGCGGGAATACGATGACCCCACCACAGCTGGCGAGAGATACACCAGTCCTTAATATTCTCCATCCAGTGGAAGTAGGTCTTGTCAAACCGCTCGGGAACAAACTTCACTTCCCCGTTTCTGACCACCTCCACAGCCGGTTTTGCCAGCGGCTCCATCTTCACGAACCACTGCTTACTAACCCGCGGCTCCACGGTGATACCACAGCGGTAGCACGTGCCTACATTGTGGCTGTAATCCTCAATCTCCACCAAAGCGCCCTCGGCTTGCAGGTCCTCAACAATGGCCTTACGAGCCTCGTAGCGATCCATACCGGCGTACTTGGGATAATCATCCACGATCTTGGCGTCCGGGGTCAGAACATTGATGACCTCTAAATTGTGGCGCAGCCCCACCTCAAAGTCGTTGGGGTCATGGGCCGGGGTGATCTTCACAACACCTGTACCGAACTCAATATCCACATAATCATCGGCAATCACGGGAATCTCTCTATGCACGATGGGCAGGATCAGGGTCTTGCCGACCATATCTTTATAACGCTCGTCATTGGGGTTCACCGCCACGGCTGTATCGCCCAGCAGGGTCTCCGGTCGGGTGGTGGCCCGCTCCAGGTAGC
>ENA-ORSC01002448-ORSC01002448.1-human-gut-metagenome-genome-assembly--contig:-NODE-2448-length-11183-cov-5.810748_pt1 | contig 11183 bp, 14 predicted proteins | sample MGYA00242178_ERZ509140 | MGnify/ENA primary metagenome ERZ509140 (study PRJEB26280, sample SAMEA2338681) | human gut metagenome | biome: human gut; feature: human-associated habitat; material: faeces... | reverse complement strand
CCGCCTGCCTGTGTGCGGGCGAGTTCACGATCCGCCCGTGGTACAAGCGCGGCGACGTCGGCTGGGTGATCGTTTCGGACTTCGACGCCGATGCAGTTCTTCAAACCGGCGCGGAGGCGGAGCCAAACACGGCCCGCAATCATGCGCCGGAGGACGGGCTGTTCGTCGGCGGCGTCTGCCCGGACGGGAAGGCCCCGACCGGCCTGCCAGGCAACGCCGTTGTGGTAGCAGCTGGCGGCACCTATATCGCCGTTTCTGCTGATGGTGTGAAGATCAACGGCAATGTCACCGTGACCGGCACGCTGTCGGCTGGCGGTATTGAAATGACGACGCACACGCACCAAGGCGACAGCGGCGGCACGACGGGCGGCCCACAGTAAGGAGGCCAAATGGAGAACATCACACTGAGAATTGACCAGGAGACGCAAGACCTGGTACTGGACGACAGCGGAAGCCTGGAGCTGATCGGCGACGCCGAAACCGTCGCCCAATGCGTCCGGCTGACGCTGGAGACCTTCAAGGGTGAGTGGTTCCTGGACACAGACCACGGCACCGACTATGACCAAATCATCGCGGACGGCGACGGCGACGCTGAAACCGTCCTCCGCACGGCGATCTTCCAGGAGACCAACGTGCAATACATCGACAGCCTGACCGTGACGCGCAGCGGCCGCAGCATCGCCGCGGCCTTCACCGGACGGCTGAAAGATGGGACCCCCATCAGTCTGGAGGTGAAAGCGTGAACGACAACTGGGGATTAACTGAACGCGGATTCCTTCGGCCGAGCTATGCGGACCTGCTGGACGCCTTCGAGGTAAAGGCGAAGGAGCTGTTCGGCAGCACCGTCAACCTGTCCGTCCGCAGCCCGCTGGGCATCTTCCTGCGCATCTTCGCGTGGTTTGCCGGTCTGACCTGGCAGCTGGCCGAGGACGTCTACAACAGCGGCTTCATTGATACGGCTGCGGGCGTCAGCCTGGCCCGCCTGGGCGCGTTCATCGGCATCCGTGTACTGGCGGCGCAGAAAGCGACCGGCAGCATCACGATCACCGGCGACGCCGGTGCGACGATCTACGCGGGCTTCATTGTGCAGGCACGCAACAATCAGCGCTTCGTCACCCTGGAGGACGTGACCATCAGCAGCAGCGGCACGGCCACCGTGCCGATCCAGGCGTTTGAGGCAGGACCGGACGGAAATGTGGCCGCGGGGACGATTGACACCGTTGTCACGCCGCTGGCGGCTGCGATCAGCGTCACCAACGCTGCGGCAACCGTGGGCGGCAGAAATCGCGAGACGGATCAGGAGTTCCGCGAGCGATACCTGTCGAGCGTGGACAAGCCGGGCGGCAGCAACACCGACGCCATCCGCGCACAGCTGCTGGAGGTGCCGGGCATCGTCACCGCTGTTGTGTGGGAGAACGAAACAGACGAGACAGACAGCGACGGCCTGCCGCCGCACAGCATCGAGGCCATCGTCTACGGCGGCACAGACGCCAATATAGCGGCAGCCATCCACGCGCGGAAGGCTGCGGGCATCCAGACCTACGGCGGGCAATCAGCGCAGGTGCTGGACGCCAGCGGCAAGCTGCGGACGATCAAGTTCTCCCGCCCGACGCCGGTGCTGATCTATGTGCAGATCAGCGACCTGGTGACATCCGACGCCTATGCGGGCGACGCAGCGTTGAAGGCTGCCATCGTCGAGTACATCGGCAGCGCAGCTGGGGACATCGCGGAAAGTGGTCTCGCCATCGGCGAGACGGTTTACTATAACCGGCTGATGTGCCCTGTGAATAACACGCCGGGCGTGGTGGACTATACGTTGAAAGTCAGCACGGACGGCAAGACCTGGAGCAAGAACAACATCGCCATCGACGCCAGAAAGAAGGCAATCACCGGCACGGACAAGGTGGTGATCGTGACGTGATCGTTCTGGTGCTTAAAATGCTGGAGAAGCTGACCGGAGCCTACACGAAGGACCCCGACAGCCTGATCGGTAAGCTGTTCCAGCTGTTCGCGTCCACCCTGTGGGGCGTGGAAGACACGCTGCAGGTGATCGCCGTCTGGCGTGGGATCGACAACGCCAAGGGCACGACCCTGGACCGCATGGGCCGGAACTTCGGCGTCCGGAGGGACGGAGCCGATGACCGCTTCTATCGCCTGATGATCAAGGTAAAAGTCACGGCGCTGCTGTCTGGCGGCGACGTGGACACCATCATCACGGCCACCAGCGTGCTGTTCGACATTGATCCGGAGCAGGTGGAGGTTGTCGAGCTGTTCCCCGCGAAGTGCCGCGTGATCATGGACGAGGCCGACATCGCGCCGGAGTACATCGCGTATGCGGCCAACACCGCGCCGATCATCAAGCGGATCATGGCCGCGGGCGTCGGAAAAGAGATTTACTTCCGCACTCCGGTGAAGACGGGCGGCACGGTCTACGCGGGGGCCACACTTTTGGAGGACATCACGCTGACCATCCCGCCATACACGAACAGCTTCGCCACCGCGGGCCGCTTCGGCATCGGCGTGGCGCTGTTCGAGGAAATCACAATGCAGATCAAAACAAAGGAGGACTAAAACATGGCAGAAGGATCTGTTATCACCGAAAAGGGCCGCGCGCTGCTGGGCAAAATCCTGGCAACGAACAGCACCCTGAATATCACGGGCGCGCAGATCGGCAGCGGCGACCTGCCTGCGGGAACCCCACCCGCCAGCATGACGGCGCTGGCGTCCTACGTTATGGACGCGACCATCGTCGCCATCAGCACCCCCGCAGCGGGCGAAGTCAAGGTCGTGCTGCAGGTGCTGTCCAACGACGTGGAAACGGCGTTTCTTGCCAAGGAAGTTGCGCTGCTGGCGTCTGATCCTGACGAGGGCGATGTGGTCTATTGCTACGTTCCCATGCAGGACGACCCCGTGCAGATGCGCGCGGCCGGAGACGTAGTCGGCAAACTGCTGACGATGGAGATCAGCATGATCGTCAGCAATGTCGCCAACGTTACGGCCGTGATCAGCCCGGAAGGGCTGGTCCGCCGCAAAGAGCTGGAGAAGTACGCCCTGGTGACGCACAGTCATGTGATCGCGGACATTCAGGGCCTGCAGGAGCTGCTGAACAGCCACCAGAACAGCATCGACCTGCTGACGGACCTGATCAGCGGCGACATGCCGGGCGGCATCAACTTCGCCCTGGACTTCGCTGCGCTGTCCAACGTCTCTGTGGCGGACGGCGTCTGGAACAAATCGGGCCAGTACGTTTCCGCATGATCAGGATCGCCTGCAGCGACAGCGAGGCCAGCTGCCTGATCGCATCCCTTATTACTGAAATCGCTATGCCCTGCCCCTGCGAGGGCGGCCCGCTTCGCATCTGCGGGACCGGGCCGGACGGCGCGCCTGCGGAGGTGCGCATCCTGGGCGGCGGCGTGTACGAAATCGAAGGGCCAACGGCTGAAACCGTTGCTATTATCCGCGAAAGAAGGTGCCTGTATTGAGTGAGCGCAAAGACCAGGAACTGACGATCATCACGAAGGCCAGAGACCTGGTGGACGAGACCATGAGCCGGACGAAGAAGTTCGACAAGCGGCTTCGCTTCACGCTATCCAACCGGATCGACGAGAAGGCACTGGACGTTCTGGAGGCCATCGTGGAAGCAAACGAGATCAACCCCGCCATCGAAACCGACCCGCAGCGGCGCGCCAAATTGTGCATGGTGCGCTTCGACCTGCAAACGTCTGCACTGACAGGCTGCAAGATGCTGCTGATCTTCCTGGACATCGCAAAGACCCACGGGCAGATCGACAACCGCGCCTGCGAGTTCTGGACGAAGCGGGTGCTGGACGTGAAGTACATGACAGCGGCCTGGAGAAAGAAAGACGCCGCGCGATTCAGATAGAGACCCGCAAAACCGAAAGGGTAGGCTTTATATGCACTGGAACTGGCGGCTGCGGTCCCCGAACTCTGGCAACGCGAACAACGTCCGCAACGTCAATTCGGACGGCAGCGAGAACAACAACAACGCGTACAACGGCAACGTCGGCGTCCTGCCGCTTCGATGGATTTACCGAGACCGAGTAGCCCGTGCGGCGAAAGCAGAGGCCCATCATCAAAGGAAAGCCTATCCTATCCAACGGAAGGAGGATAAACACATAGCACCGACGCCTGGCACCACGCAGCTGCGCGGCGCTGGGCTGCCAGCGGTGCTTCACCACTATGGGCAAAGACTACGAAAGAATATGTGAATGGGGAAACCTGTACGACGCGTATCTGAAAGCACGCCGCGGCAAGCGGTGGAAGAACAGCGTCGCCAAGGTGGAAGCGTCGGCGCTGGAGGCCGTCGCGCTGATCCAGCGGGAATTGCAGACCAGGACCTACCGGCCGGGCGGCTATCGCGCGTTCTACGTCTACGAGCCGAAGCGCCGCCTGATCCAGACGAACAGCTTCAAGGACAAGATCGTCCAGCACGCCTTCTGCGATCAGGTCCTCTATGACGCGCTGACCAAGCCCTTCATCCTGGACAACTACGGCAGCCAGGTGGGGAAAGGCACGCACTTCGGGCTGAATCGGCTGCGCGACTTCATGCGTGAATACTACCGCAAAAACGGCTTTTCTGCTGACGGCTGGGTGCTGAAAGCAGACGTCCGCCACTACTTCCAATCCATCCGGCCCGACGTGCTGAAAAAGGACGTTGCGAAGTATCTGCACGACCCTGACTGTCTGGCGCTTGCCTGCCAGATCATTGACAGCACGCCGGACCCGCTGGGCATCCCCATCGGGAATCAATCGTCCCAAATCTTCGCGCTGCTATATCTGAATCAGCTGGATCACCTCTGCAAAGAGCAGCTGCGCTTCCGGTATTACGGCCGATATATGGACGACTTCTACATCATCTGCGAGAGCAAGCAGCGGCTGCAGGAGGCCCTGGTGGTGATCCGGCAGCACCTGGCCGAGCGCGGGCTGGAGCTGAATCAAAAGACAAACATCTTCCCGCTGCGCAACGGCCTGGACTTCCTGGGCTTCCACACCTACATCGACGACGCCGGGCGTGTGATCCGCAAGGTGCGTAAATCCAGCAGAGACCGCATGAAGCGGAAACTGCGAAAGTATGCCGCGCTTTACCAACGCGGCGAGATCGACCGCGAGAAGATCGCGGAGAGCTACACCAGCTGGCGCGCCCATGCCCTGCACGGGGATTGCAGGCAGCTGGTGGCAAAATACGATCAGCAATTCCTATCAATATTTGAAAGGAGACCCGAACATGTCCAAGAAGATCAGCACTCTGGCCGTGGGTGCTAAGGTACGCGACCCGCTGTCGAAGTATTACGGCGTCCCCGTGGGCTTCCAGATCGCGGACAAAAATCACGCGGGCTATCCCGCAAACAGCACGACGCTGGCCGCGGAAAAGATCCTGTGCCTGAAAGCCTTCGACGCGAAGGAGAGCGGCGGCAACAGCGACCGACAGAACTACGGGAACAACCGCTACAGCCTGGCGAATATCCGCCAGTGGCTGAACAAGTCCGGCACCAACTGGTACCAGGCGCAGCACAGCTACGACCGCGCGCCCGGTTCCAGCTACGTCTGGAGCGGCTACAACGCATACGACACCGAGGCGGGCTTCAAGACCGGCTTTTCTCCACAGTTCCTGGCTGCGATCCTGCCAACCACGCTGACCGTGGCGAAGCCCACAACGGACGGCGGCGGCAGCGAAACCGTGACCGACGACTTCTTCCTGCCGTCCAAGCAGGAAGTGGGCCTCGGCTCTGAGAACGGCATCGCCGAGGGATCGCTTCTGGCGCTGTTCAACAGCAACAACAGCTCCCGCCTGCGCACCTGCACGCCGCAGGCCATCGCAAACAGCAACTATACCAACAACCCCAGCAGCGCGGACAACTGGAACTGGCGGCTGCGGACCTCGAACTCTGGCCTCGCGTACCTCGTCCGCTACGTCAATTCGGCCGGCAGGGAGTACTACAGCATCGCGTACATCGGCGACGTCGGCGTCCTGCCGCTTTGTAATCTGTCCTCTGATACCTTGGTATCTGACGAGCCTGACTCCGAAGGCTACTACACGATTCAGTGGAATCAGGCCCCGACTACGCCCCCCGGCATCACCGTACCGGACAGCGTAAAGAGCGGGAAAGACGCAGCGATCAGCTGGGCGGCGTCCACCGACCCGGAAAGCGACGACATCACCTACCAGCTGGACCGCTGGAGCAACAACACGAACGCATGGGCCACGATCTACACCGGCAGCAACACCAGCTTTACCGACACCGGCATCACCACGGCGATGGACAGCGTACAGTGGCGCGTCCGCGCGAAGGATAGCAAGGATGCGTACAGCACCTATACGACGAGCCAGGCCAAGACCGTAACGCACAACGCCGACCCGACCGTTTCCGGAGCCGACGCCAACCTGGGCGCGGTGACGTCGCCCCCATCCAGAGCCTACACCGTGGGCGATGTGGACAACGGCGACACCTTGACCATCGTGGAGGCGCTGGACGGCAGCGAGGTGCGCACCATTGCGGACGCGGAGCGCGGAAAGACCTACACCTTCGGCCTGACGGCCGCACAGTTTGCGGCGCTGGCTGCTGGTGAACACAGCATGACGATCACCGTCACCGACAGTGCGGGAAACAGCGCGACGCGCGTCGTGACCTTCTCCCGCAGCATCACGATGATCAGCGTGCAGCGCGACGCCATCGAAACGGACGCCATGGCCGAAAAGATCCTTATTTCCGCGCGCTTTTTGGGCGCGGAGAACAATCTGACCGTGGAGGCGTGCAACAACGCGAAGGACGCCACGCCGACGTGGGAGACCGTCACCCCTGGCCGCAAGCACCTGTTCACGAACAAGACGAAGACGGCAACGAAGTGGGCTGTGGGCGTCCGTGTGAAACTGACGAAGGCGAGCACCAGCGACACCATCGCGCTGTACGGCGTAAGCGGCTCTTACCTGTAAGGAGGGAAAAGCATGAATCTGACAGCAGCCAGAGAACTGAACAAGCAGGAAGAAGCGCAGCAGCAGCTGCATCTGTGGGCGGCGATTTTAGCCACCCACGACGCACTGATCGCGGGCGGTCTGACCGGCCTTCCTGCGGTCCATGTCGAACGCGCAAAGGCGGCGCTGCTTCGCGCCGGAGATAAGGACGCGGGCGACTACACAGACACGGAACTGCGCGCGATCACTGTCACAAGCGGCGCACGCGTCTGGTCTGAGATCGACGACGGCGACCCGATCTTCCGCAACGAAGCCGTAGTCGGCAGCAACGGCGACCTTTACATCACCACGCAGCAACACTACAAGCGCAGCGACCTTCTGCCCGGCAGTACGGCGGCCAGGACGCTGTTCCGCCTGCTTCGCACAGAGCCGGAGGACAGCACCGTGCTGGACTTCGTGTGGGGCGAGTTAGTCCCCTATGGCGTGAAGCGCAGGGACCCGCAGGACGGCAAGGTCTACACACCGATCCACGAGCAGGGCGTCACGCTCTACGAGCCGCATTATCCGCATCTGGTGCCGTCCGAATACAAGCTGGTCGAGGACAGCAGCGGCGGAGACGGCGGCGACGATACCGTGCCGCGCTGGGCTGATCTGGAGGACGGCCACACCTTCAACGTCGGTGACAGATTCAGCGACTACGGCAAGACCTACGAAGTGCTTCGACAATTCTTCAAAGCAGACAGCTACCGCCCGCCCGCTCTGATCGGGGACTTCTACCAGCTGGCGGAGTAAGGAGGAAAGCATGAACATTAAAGGCATCGACGTGTCTGTATGGCAGGGCAAGATCGACTGGAAGAAAGTCAAGGCGAGCGGCATTGTGTTCGCCATGATCCGCGTCGGCTATGGCAGCAGCCAGGGCAACGACTGCAAAATGGACACCTATTTCAAGGCCAACGTGGAGGGCGCACTGGCCGCGGGCGTAGAGGTGGGCATCTACTTCTATAGCTACGCAAAAAGCGCCCAGGCGGCCGCCAGAGAGGCGGCGTGGGTAGTGGAGCAGATCGCCCCGTATAAGGGCCGCATCCTGTACCCCGTCGCCTACGATCTGGAGGATAGCAAACAGGCAGGGCTGGGGCGCGATGTGCTGACCGCTATGGTGACGGCCTTCTGCACGACCATCGAAGCTGCGGGCTATTATGCGTCGTTCTACTGCAACACCAACTGGTGCAAGAACATGCTGAACATGGACGACCTGAAAGGCTTCGATCTGTGGCTGGCGCAGTGGGCCAGCCGACGACGGCCTACAGCTTCGGCATGTGGCAGCGCAGCAGCTCTGGCAGTGTGGCGGGCATCAACGGGCGCGTCGATCTGGACGTCGCGTACAAGGACTATGCGGCCATTATCAAGCGCGCAGGACTGAACGGGTACAAGGAGACCGCACAGCCTGAAAAGGAGCCGGAGAAGCCCGCCCAGCCCACGGAAGCGCCTGATGTGAACGACACCCGCAAGAAGATCGTCCAGAAGGCCATCGGCGAGCTGGGCGTGTGCGAGCCGACCGGCGACGACAAGTATATCCGGTGGTACAACACGGAGGTCCTGAAAACATGGAGCCTGCCGCTTGATGCGGCGTGGTGCGCTATGTGGGTAAGTTACGTCACCAACTATCTGGCAGGCATCGCCCGCGACATTGTGAAGCCCTACTGCGGATGCAGCACCGGCATGGCCTTCTTTAAGGCGCAGGGCGTCTTCCATCCTTCGGCGGCCTGCGGCGGCACATACACCCCGCTGCCTGCTGACATCGTCTTCTTCAAGGATAAGAAATCCACCGCAGAAAGCACCCACACGGGCCTGGTGGAGTATGCGAAAGACGGTGTTCTGCACACCATCGAAGGCAATACCAGCAACGCCGTGAAGCGCCGCCAGTACAATCTGAACGACACCTACATTGTGGGCTATGCGGCCCCTGACTACGGAAAGGAGAACATCGACAGCATGACCAAGGCCGAACTGAAACAGCTGATCCGCGAAGTGATCGCAGAAGACAACCCCACCTATGCGGACCTGAAAGACGTGCCCGCCTACTGGCAGGAGCAGGCGAAGGCGCTGCTGGACGCCGGAGCTGTCAACGGCGGCACCCCTGCGGACGTCAACCCCACTGATCTGAATCTGCGCCACGAGACGCTGAAAGCTGTGATTATTGCGTCGCTTTACCACGACGCAAACACCCCCGAAAAGTGATCATAAAATCCCGCCATTCAGGCGGTAAAATTAAGGAGGAAAAACACCATGAAAAACACCACCAAAAAGGCCCTGAAAGCGATGCTCATTTTGACCATGCTGGTGACGCTCTGTGTGGCGCTTGCAGCGTGCGCACAGACCACCGAAACGGGCGCTACCGACCCCATCGTTCTGGAGCTGGTGAACGTCGGCCTGGACATTCTGGCGAAGGCTGCCATCGCGGCCATCGGCCTGGCAGGCGCGTGGGCGACCGCCAAGATCGGCCAGAACAACAAGCTGGCCAACATCAAGGCTGCCATCGGCCAGGTGACGCAGGCGGCGCAGACAACGGTCGGCGAATTACAGCAGACCACCGTCGAAGCGATGAAGGCGGCGGCAGCTGATGGCAAGCTGACCGAGGACCAGATCAGGACACTGAAAGCCGATCTTTTGCGCATGACCAGAGAGAAGCTGGCGGAGCCTACCGTGCAGCTGCTGGAGGCGGCGAAGCTGGACATTAACGCCATGATCCAGGGCGCTGCCGAGGACCTGATCAATCAGATGCACACGACGCAGCAGCTGATCGCTGGGGAACTGATCGTGGAATAAGGCGACAAGAAGGGCGACCGCAAAACGCGGCCGCCCTTCGCTTTTTATGCAGAATGTTATGCAGGCGTTATATTTGACACGGAACGCGCGCGGTTTGCCAGCGAGCGCGCGCCGCTACATTTGCGATTTTTTCCGCGACGCTGCGTTTCGTCCAGCCGGGGTTTTCCTGTGTATGCTCGATGCGCCCGCCGGCTTGCAGGTGATTCCGGAGTTTCCTGAGCCTGCGCCAGTCGCATACCGCGCCGAGGGTCTGCACAAGGGCAATGAGCAAAAGCGCCAGAAGCCGGAGCGTGCCGAGTGTTACTACGCTCAGAAGCAACGCCGGCAGACGAAAAGAAAGCAGCAGGACCGGATAGATGAACAGATAATAGAAGGACATAAAGACCCGGTTCGAGAGCGTACTTTGCACGCGCCTGAGTGACAGCGCCTGCACCGCCGGGTCGGTGTTCAGCTCGGGCAGCATTTCATCGTCACAGCGGTAGATCAGAAATTCCCTGCGCTCGGTCACAAATTCCCAGCCCATTTCATGCGCTAGTTCGATGGCAGCGGCTTTGTTTTCGGGAAAATCCGCGAAGACCTTTTCCTTCGGAATGACGTCGAGCCGGTAGCGCACGCGCTTCGGGCTTCCGACCTCAAAGCAGGCAAAGCCGAGAAAGAAGCCGTTTTCCGCAGACAGAAACAGACCCTTCTGCGCCTGCTGCTCCAGCCATGCTTCCATTGCCGCCACATCGTAGTCCGGGCAGGGAACGAGCAGCCAGCGTTCTTTTTTCCAAAGCTTAATCATGCAGCAGCCCTCCGATCGTTTCCGCGTCCATTAAGCACGCCGTCAGCCGGTTTATCTCGGCATTGTACGCCTCCACGCCGCGCTGCGTGATGCGGTAGGTGCGTTTGCGCCCCTCGACAGCGATTTGCTCGATATACTTCACTTCTTCGAATTTGGACAGTACCGTATAAAGCGTTGCAGGTCCGATGCGAAGTCGCCCGTTTGTCGCGCGCTCCAAAAAAGCAGCAATCTCCATGCCGCACATCGGACCCCGGCGCAGCGCCAGCAGGACATAGAACATCGATTCCGTCAGATTTTCAAGCGGTCTGCGCGGCATATAATCCCTCCCTTGCGAAGCGGCTCCAATACCGTAACACGATATCGTTTGACGATATTATATAATGATATTGCAGCGCTGTCAAGAAAAAAGCGGTCCGCGCTTTTGCGGACCGCCGGGAAGAACTGTTTATTGTTTGCCGGGGTGTTTGCCGAAATGAAAGTGCGGCTCGGTGCCCGAAATGAGCCTTCGGATGTTGCTGCGGTGCATGAGAAGCACCAGCAGGCACGTAAAAATGCCGAGCGAAATGAGAACCGGGTTGCGCGTAAAGACCGGCGTCATTGCCGCGACGGCGACTGAGGCGGACATCGAGGATACCGACGCGG
>ENA-ORSC01002443-ORSC01002443.1-human-gut-metagenome-genome-assembly--contig:-NODE-2443-length-11203-cov-3.780409_pt1 | contig 11203 bp, 9 predicted proteins | sample MGYA00242178_ERZ509140 | MGnify/ENA primary metagenome ERZ509140 (study PRJEB26280, sample SAMEA2338681) | human gut metagenome | biome: human gut; feature: human-associated habitat; material: faeces... | reverse complement strand
TGCGTATCCAGAATCAGTACCCCGACGGGTTCGATGTGCTGACATGGATCCCCGTCAGCCGTCTGCGGAAGCTGCGCCGTGGCTACGATCAGGTGGAGCTGCTGGCGAAGACCGTTGGGCGGGAGCTGGGGATGACCCCGACGCCCCTTCTGCGGAAAGTCCGTCACAACCGTCCCCAGTCCGGCATTCACGGCGAGGCGGAACGCCGGGCAAATGTGCTGGGCGTCTACCGGCTGACCCAAGGTGTAGAAATTGCCGGAAAGCGGATATTGCTGCTGGACGACATCCTGACCACCGGCGCCACGGCGGGAGAAGCCGCCCGTGTGCTGAAAACCGCCGGGGCGAGGGAAGTACATTGCGCTGCCGTTGCATCGGCAGGAAAGGAATAAGTAGGTGTCATTATGTTTTTATTTTCCAATGATCTGGGCGTTGACCTTGGTACATCCAATGTTTTGATTTACGCCGACGGCAAGGGACTGGTCGTCCGGGAACCCTCTGTTGTGGCTATGGACAAGAACACCGGCAAGATTTTGCAGGTGGGCGCTGCCGCGCGGAACATGCTGGGACGTACTCCCGGCAACGTGGTCGCCATGCACCCGCTGAAGGACGGCACCGTATCCGACCATGAAATGACCGTCCGGATGCTTCAGGAAATGTTTAAGACCGCGACGAAGGCGTCCTTTTTCACCCCCAAGCCCCGTGTGGTCATCTCCGTACCCTCCGGCGTATCCGAGGTAGAGGAGCGCAGTGTCATCAACGCCGCCATCGAAGCCGGCGCGCGCAGAGTGTTCCTGATAGAGGAACCCCTCGCGGCGGGTCTGGGCGCGGGACTGGACATTCGCGGCCCCAGCGGCCATCTGGTGGTGGACATCGGCGGCGGCACCACGGACATCGCGGTGCTGAGCATGAACGGCGTGGCGGTTTCGTCTTCTTTGAAGGTGGCGGGCAACTACTTTGACGAGATGATTGCCCGGTACGTCCGCCGTCAGCACGGCGTGGTGATCGGTCAGGTCACCGCAGAGAATGTGAAAATTCAGATCGGTCAGGTCTACCCCCGGGACGAGGAGCGCAGCATGAACGTCAAGGGACGTGACTTCAAGACCGGTATGCCCAAGGTCATCACCCTGACCTCCACGGAGATCTTCGAGGTGCTGCGCCGTCCCGCCCGGATGATCACCGACGAGGTGCTGGCGGTTCTGGAGCAGACAAGCCCTGAGCTGGTGTCGGATATTTCCGAAAACGGCATCACCCTCACCGGCGGGTGCAGCCAGATCTGGGGTATGGATCTGCTGATCGCCGAGCGCACGGGCATTGGCTGCGTTCTGGCGGACGACCCCGACGCCTGCACAGCCTACGGCGCGGGCAAGAGCCTTGCATGGATCAACCACATGCAGGAAGGCCCCATCAACATTGCCAGAAAACGGGCGATGCGTGGCTGATATGGAGAAAAAAGCGAGGATCGGGCGAAGCGCCCTGCTGATTATTGGCATCATCTATACCGCCCTGGGCGGAACCTTTGCGATACTGAGCATTGCGCTGGCGGCGCTTCTGCGGGACAGCGACGCCTTTATGGTCGGTCTCATTTTCGGCGGGATCGGCGCCATATTCCTGATTTTGGGAATCATCTTTCTCATTGTCGAACTCTGCAAGAAAAAGCGGTCGGATGCCCTGCTTGCCTCGGGACACTACATCCTGGGCGAGGTGGTGGACATTGCCGCGAATATCAATGTCAACGTAAACGGCCGGTATCCCTACTATATAATCGTGCAGTATATTGACCCCCACGGTGTGCGGCACATTTTCAAAAGCCCCAGCCTGCGCATTTTCCGCGACCCGGAGCTGCTCGGCAAAAAAGTGAAGGTCTATGTCGAAAATGATAATTTTAAGCACTATTACGTGGACGTGGACGAAATCCTGCCAAAGTATGTGGAACACTAGATGACAGAATTTGCCCCCAAAGGCCAAAAGCCTTTGGGGGCAGCGTTGTTAATCCTGATCGCAGGGGGTTTCTTTCTTCCGGTCGCAGCCGGTGGGGGTGAACTGGCGGGCGGGGAAGGGAATGCGGCTGAACATTTCGCAGGGGTCTTCGGTGCAGCAGCCCTCGCTGTCGCAGCACTCCTTTTCTGGGATGGCGTATTCCACCATCGGCACGACCAGCTGCACATCCCGTTCCAGCCGGACGATGGAGAACTGCCCCAGCGTGACGTACAGGCGGCGATGGTCGCCGGAGGTGACGAGATCTTCGTCGAACAGTGCCCGGATGGCCTCGGGAATCTGGACGGTGACGGACTCCGCCGTGCCACTTTCGGCGTCCTTCACCTTGGAGCTGAGCACCATGGGATCAAGCACCTCTACCACGGCGGTGGGACGGTTGGAGGAAGAGAGGATGCAGCCGTCGGCTTCTGCGATGCGGGTGTCGCTGGTGAAAATGTGGGCGCGGCTGTCCTCGCCGCAGAGCACCGCTCGCTTGGAGAATACCGCAAGGCCGCTCAGCGCTGCGGGACGGCAGGTGCCCACCACCGCGTCCGCCAGAATGCGGTAGTAGAAGGTGATGTCGATACAGTAGTGATTCCGGTCAAAGGCGACCGGCTCCACATCGATGTAGGTGTGCAGAAGCTGGGCACTGCGTACCCGCACGTTGGCGGCACTGTCCATCGTCTCCTGGGAGCTGACAGTGAGATAGACCCGCAGGTCTTCCACGCAGTCCTTATCCCGGCAGGCGTCGGTTATCTTCCGTGTGTGAATGGACATGGCCTGGCGCAGATTCTGAGGATCGCAGCGCAGGATGTCCGGACATTGCTCAGACATGGAAACCCCTCCTGATGGCGTGATTTAAGCGAAAATTGCTTATAGGACAGTTTATGCGCCGCCTGTCAGGAAGTGCATAAATTGGAAGCATCAGGGGAGGGGACAAAGGGGGACTGGGGAACCTCTGAACAAATCGGCTGCGGCTGAGCCGGAATTTCCTGCCTCCAGCTCTTGCCAATTTAATCAGAGCTTCCCTAAAACCACCCAAAGCAAAATGCACAGTTCAAAGGCCGCATTTTCGTCATTGCGCCAAATCGCAAGCGCAAATATTTCGCATATTCATGCAGATACCATCAAATTATGACAAAGTGTGAAACGCAATTCCACATCGGCTGGCGGCTGTTGACAAACTCGTTTCGCAATGCTAAACTAATGTCTGCCTGAAAGAAGTCAGCCCGGACCATTTTGTTGCCTGTTCTCTTTGCGATTGAATCACGAATAATGAAAGCGCGGCGCCGGTGCAGGCAGTAAAACCGTCTGCCCGGGGCTGAGCGTAACTGGAGGAACGATATGGATCTCAATTCTATCAAGACAGAACAGCGTAACAGCCGGACTGCACAGATCGACACCATGAGTACGCTGAGCATGGTGAAGCTGATCAACGAAGAAGATAAAAAGGTCGCCGCAGCAGTGGGAGACGAGGCCGAACACATCGCTCAGGCGGTGGATGTGATCGCTGCCCAGCTGAAGCAGGGCGGACGGCTGGTGTACAGCGGCTGCGGCACTTCCGGACGTCTGGGCGTTCTGGACGCCGTGGAATGCCCGCCTACTTACTCTACCGATCCCGGCGAGGTGATCGGCCTGATCGCCGGCGGAAACGAGGCGATTTTCCAGGCAAAGGAAGGCGCGGAGGACGACGAAGCCCTTGGCGCGGAGGATTTGAAGAAAATCGACTTCGGAAGCAAGGACGTGCTGGTGGGCATTGCCGCCTCCGGCAGAACGCCCTATGTGCTGGGCGCCATGAATTACGCCAGACAGCAGGGCGCCCATGTCATCGGCATTTCCTGCAACCCCGGTTCCCAGGTGGAAAAGACGGCGGAGATCGCCATTACTCCCACCCCCGGCCCGGAGGTGGTCACCGGTTCCACCCGGATGAAGAGCGGCACCGCCCAGAAGATGGTGCTGAATATGCTATCTACCGGCGCGATGATTAAGCTGGGCAAGGTCTACGGCAACCTGATGGTGGACGTGAAGCCTACCAACGCGAAGCTGGTGGAGCGGTGCAAGCGCATCGTCTGTGAAGCCACCGGCGTGGATTATGACACGGCTACCGAGGCGCTGGAAAAGTGCGGCTATCGGGCGAAGGTCGCCATTGTCATGCTGAAAACCGGCAGCGATGTGCACGAGGCCGAGCAGCGGCTGGAAGCCCATGAGGGCCGGGTCGCCCAGGCCGTGGGGGAGAACTGATTATGGCACATATGCGTTGTGATTTCCGGTCGGACGCCATGGGGATGAATACCTCCATGACCGTCATTCTGCCGGAGAAAACCGACCTCTCTCAGGTGCCGGTGGTATATCTGCTCCATGGGCTGGAGGACAACTGCACCGGCTGGGCGCGGTATACCAGCGTGGAGCGCTATGCCCGGGAAAAGAACGCGGCGCTGGTGATGCCGGAGGTTCAGCGAAGTTTTTACGCGGACATGGATCGAGGACTGCCCTATTTCACCTTTATTCACGACGAACTGCCGGAGATTTGCCGGGGCTTTTTCGGGTTCTCCGCCAAGCGGGAGAAGAACTATCTCATGGGTCTTTCCATGGGCGGCTACGGCACGCTGAAATGCGTGCTGCAAACTCCGGAACGTTACGCCGGGGCAGCGGCCTTTTCCGCAGTGGCGGATATCGAGGAATTTGTCGCCGTGCAGACACCGGCGGAGAAAAGAGAGCTTCAGGCCGTGTTCGGTCAGTCTCTGGAAATTCCGGCGGACTGCAATCTGCTGACGTTGGCGGAAAAAGCGGATGCGGCGCGGCTGCCGAAGCTCTACATGGCCTGCGGCGAGCAGGACGCTCTGTACGCCGCCAATGTGCGGCTGGCGGACAAGCTGACGGCGCTGGGCGCGGACATCCGGTTTGAACACTGGACGGGTATCCACAACTGGGAGTTCTGGGACGCGGCTGTTCGGAAAGCACTGGATCATCTGCTGTAAGTCGAAAGGGAGAAACCAATGGACTTTATTGCAGGAGTAGACGGCGGCGGCACCAAGACCAAGGTAGTCTGCGCCTCGCCGGAGGGAAAGATGCTGGATACCGCGGTGTTCGGCCCCTTCAATATGAACAGCATCGGCGCGGAGCGGTTCTCCGCGCTGCTGCAGAAGCTGTGCGCCTATCTGAACGGACTGGGTGATTGTCGGGCGCTTTGTATCGGCTCCGCCGGTATCAGCAACAAAGAAATGACCCGTATCGTGGAGACGGAAATGACCCGGGGCGGCATCGAGAACTGGAATCTGGTGGGCGATCAGGTGATCGCCCTGAATGGCGCATTGTCCGGCGAAGCGGGCATCGCCCTGATCGCGGGCACCGGCTCCATCTGCTTCGGAAAGAACGGGGCGGGGGAGTATGCCCGTTCCGGCGGCTGGGGACATCTGATCGGCGACGAGGGCAGCGGCTACGCTCTGGGCAGGGACGCTCTGGCGGCAGTTGCCCGCGCATGGGACGGCTGGGGCGAGAAAACCCTGCTGTCTCAGCTGCTGGCCGAGCAGATGGAACTGGACGATCAGAAGAAGATCATTTCCTACACCTACGGCGGCGACAAGAGCCGGATCGCGGCGCTGGCGCCCTTGGTGGAGCAGGCGGCGGGACAGGACGACGCGGTCGCTCTGGAAATCATCCGGGACAATGCCGTCAAGATGACCGGGCTGGTGGGCGCGGTGGCGCGGCAGCTGGGCATCAAAGCCGGAAAGGTCGCCATGCTGGGCGGACTGCTGGAGCATGACACCAAGCTTCGGGAGACCTTTGTCGCGGAAATGGGCGGGCAGTATCCCACCCTCGTCTGCACGGAACCGGAGCAGGACGCGGCGGCCGGTGCGTTGATGCTGGCAAAAGAAATGCTGTGAGGTGACAATGTGCATCCGATCGTAGAATGTATGGAAAAAGACAGCCGTCTCGTGGTGGGACTGATGTCCGGCACCTCGGCCGACGGCGTGGACGCGGCGCTGTGCCGGATCACCGGGCATGGAACGGCTTCCAAAATCGAGCAGCTGGGCTTTGTATTTCAGCCCTTTTCCGGGGAGATTCGCCGGGAAATTCTGCGGCTGGCAAGCGGAAACAGCGCCTGCGCGGCGGATTTCTGCAAAATGAATTTTCTTCTGGGAGAGCTGTACGTTCAGGCGGTGGAGGCGCTTTGCGCTGAGACCGGCATCCGGGCGGAGCAGATCGACCTCATCGGCAGCCACGGCCAGACCTTCTGGCACATCCCGCTGCCGGAAACATACCTTGGACACAGCTTTCGCAGCACATTCCAGCTGGGAGAAGGCTCTGTGCTGGCGCAGCGGTTTGGCTGCCCGGTGGTGAGCGATTTCCGGGTCCGGGACGTGGCGGCGGACGGACTGGGCGCACCACTGGTACCCTACAGCGAGTTCCTGATTTACCGCAGCGAGACCGAGTGCGTGGCCTTGCAGAACATCGGCGGCATCGGCAATATCACCTGTCTGCTCCCGGCCTGTCGGCTGGAGGACGTGTTCGCCTTTGATACCGGCCCGGGCAATATGGTCATGGATGCGGTCTATACGGAGCTGACCGGCGGGGAGAAGACCTTCGACGAGGGCGGCGCTTACGCCGCCGGGGGAAAGGTGCATGAAAAGCTGCTGGAAATGCTGATGCAGGATGCTTACCTGAGCCGGAAGCCCCCGAAAACCACCGGGCGGGAATACTATGGCCCCGACTTTGTGAAGAAGATCATGGACTATGCCCGCAGGGAGAACATCTCCGGTCAGGATCTGATGGCCACGGTGACGGACTACACGGCGCAGACCATCCGCTACAGTGTGGAGCATTATTTCCCCCGGAAACCGGATAAGCTGATCATCGGCGGCGGCGGAAGCATGAATAAGACCTTGGTGCAGGCGGTTGCCAGAGCGCTGCCGGAGTGCCGGGTCCTGACCAACGAGGATCTGGGCTACGACAGCAATGCCAAGGAGGCCGTGGCCTTCGCGGTGCTGGCCAACGAGGCAATTTTTGCCGGATGCAACAACGTTCCCACGGTCACGGGGGCGAAGAATCCGGTGGTTATGGGGAAAATCAGCCTGTAGAAGCCTATGGAAAACAGAATTTAGGGTCTATCTGAAAACCGTCAACATGCCCAAACAGCGGGTCTTTTCCGCCTGCTGTGCACCATTTTCCCTTGTAATACACAAAGTATTCCTGCGGAAAAATGGCTTCAGCAGGCGAAAAATCCCTCGCTGTTGGTCATATTCCCGGTTTTCAGATAGACCCTAAAAACAGGAAAAACCGAATTTTGAAGTTTTCGGAAAAATATTTGATCCGGTCATTCCCGGCATGATGGGGGTCGGGTCTCCGCTGCTCTACGGCGTGACGCTGCCTCTTGGCAGACCCTTTGTGACGGCCTGCCTTGGCGGCGGCTTTGACGTATTATGGCCTGCGGCGTGGCGTCCTACGGCTGGGGCGCTTCCGGTTTGCTCGGTATCCCCATGATTGGCGCGGGGCCGGTGGGAACCAAGGGTATGCTTTTATACTGCGTGGGACTTGCCATCAGCTGCGTCATGGGCTTCGTGCTGACGTTTTTCACCGTTCCCGCGGAACGGGTAAAAGATGTGTAAAAGACTGCCCCTGCGTACCGGTTATGCCGGGTGCGGGGGCGGATTCTTGCTTTTTCGGGAAAAATGTGCTATACTATCACAGATGAAACTCGGGTAGGAGATGATTTACTTGAAAAGTGTTTTGATTCGCGCGAAGCAGTATCTGCCCACGGCCAGCGGCGCGGAGCAGGGAGCGCTTCGGTATCTTCTGGAGCATTCCGAGGAAATTCCCCAGCTCAGTGTAAAGGAGCTGTCCCAGCGCTCCTTCAGCTCCGCGGCGACCATTGTGCGCCTGTGCAAAAAGCTGGGATTTGAGGGCTACCGGGATCTGCAGAAGCAGCTGTTGTTTGAGATCGCCGTGCGGACGCAGGAGCAGAACAAGGGGAATGCCCGCGTCACCGCCGGAAGCACTTCGGATATCGTCTACAAGATCACCTACCGGAACATTGCGTCACTGGAAGAAACGGTGAAGCTCGTGGAGCCGCAGGTGCTGGAACAGGCGGTTGACATGATCTGCCGGGCGGATTCCGTCCTTCTGTTCGGACTGGGCGCTTCCCAGCTGGTGGCCAAGGACGCGTATCTGAAATTCCTCCGGATCGACAAGCCCTGCTCCTGCTGCGAGGACATTCACTCTCAGTACGTCATCGCCCGGAATTCCAAACCAAACGACGTGGCGATTGTCATCAGCTATTCGGGTAGAACCGAGGAAATTGTCCGCTGCGCGGAATATCTGAAGGCGCAGGGAACGCCCATCATCGCCATTACCCGTTTTGAGTTGTCGCCCATTTCCCGGATGGCAGCCTGCTGCCTGAACGTGATGGCTTCGGAGGAACTGTACCGCAGCGGCGCTATGTCCTCCCGAATTGCCCAGCTGAATATGATCGACATTCTGTACACGGCCTGTATCAACCGAAATATCAGCCAGAATGTGCGGATGTTCTCCCACAACCGGCTGGATACGGAGAGAGCCTGACAGACAGAAACGAAAACGGAGGTACTCCTGCTTGAGAGTACCTCCGCTTTGTAATGTGCCAAATATGTATCGGGAAAACGTCGCCTTCCTGATTGGGGGCAGTGACCTCTACCACGGCGGTAGGACGATTGGAGGAAGAGAGCGTGCAGCCGTCGGCTTCTCCGATGCGGGTGTCGCTGGTGAAAATGTGGGCGCGGCTGTCCATAGGACAGTTTATGCGCCGCCTGTCAGGAAGTGCATAAATTGGAAGCATCGGGGAGGGGACAAGTAATTTAGGGGCAGACGATTTATTCAGAGTTTCCTCAGCTATCCCAGGAGAAGCGGTATACCGTCTCGCTGCGGTAGGTCTCACCGGATGGGCTGCGGCCAGCCGGGATGGTGGAGACTGTCGGGGTAGAACTGGGTCTCCAGCGCCACGCCGGAGCGCTTGCCGTAGTGTACGCCGCCCTTGCCGGTCTCGTCTAAGAAGTTGCCCGCGTACAGCTGAATGCCCGGGCAGTCGGTGCAGACGCTCATGCTCCTGCCGGAGACCGGGTCAGACAGAGTGGCGCAGGGGTTGCAGAAGACCTCCCAGTTGTGGTCGTAGCCGCCCTGAAGCTTCAGCGGCTCGTAGTCCGCGCCGATGTCCTGCCCGATGGGCTTGGGCGCGCGGAAATCCATGGGGGTTCCGGCCACCGGACGCAGCTCGCCGGTGGGGATGTTTTCGGCGTCGTCGGGGTTGAAGAAGCGCCCGGGAATGGTGAGCAGCTGCTCCATGGCTCTGCCGGTCCGGTCGTGTCCCGCCAGATTGAAATAGCTGTGGTTGGTGAAATTGAATACGGTGTCCTGATCGCAGGCGGCCTTATAGAGAATGTGCAGCGCTCCATCCGCTTTCAGGGCGTAGGTGACCTGAATGACGGCGTTCCCGGGGAAACCCTGATCGCCGTTGGGGCTGGTAAGCTCCAGCGTGACGGCGCTTTCCGTGTGGGAAACCAGCTTCCACAGCCGGTGGAAGAAAAAGTCCGGGCCGGAGTGGAGGTTGTTGCTGCCCTCATTGGCGGGCATATGGTAGGTTTTGCCGTTCAGATCGAAGGACGCGCCCTTGAGCCGATTGGCGTTCCGACCCACGGTTGCGCCGAGACAGGCGCCGTTTCCTGTGCGGTAGCCCTCACAATCGTCGTAGCCCAGCACCACGTCGGCGAGGACGCCGTCCCGGTCGGGGACCAGCAGCGAAACCAGCGTCGCGCCGTAATCTGTGACGGCGGCGGACAGCTTACCACAGGATATTGTGTAGAGAAAGGTCTCTTCGCCGGAGGGCAAAGTGCCGAAAGATTTTTTCATGAAAAAGTCTCCTTTCATTTTTGGTCGGGGAAAAAGGGGAATTATGTAAAGACCGCTTCTCTGGATTATACTATATTCCGCGGCATATTTCAAACCCTTCTTTTGCGGTTTGCCGGAAAAACGGAACTTTCCCTCCGACGCAGGCCGACAGCGGCGGAGGGAAGAATGGGGAACTTTTTGACGTACAAAACAGTAATACTATATTTTGTGATTTGCTATTGACAAAACCACAATATATTGTATAATAGGCCATGCACGAATTGATTGAGAAACGGGAACCCAAGGAGGAAAAGCCTATGAAGATTATTAAACGTAACGGTGCGGAAGTCGTTTTCGACATTGATAAGATCATCATGGCCGTGACCAAGGCCAATGATGCGGTGGACGAGAAGGTACGCATGACCCCGCTGCAGATCGAGAGAATTTCCCAGAGCGTCCAGATTGCCTGCGAGGAAATGGGCCGCAGCCCGTCCGTAGAGGAAATTCAGGATCTGGTGGAAAAGGCCATCATGGCTCACGGCGCTTTCGAGGTGGCCAAGGAATATATTACCTACCGCTATACCCGCAGCCTTCTGCGCCAGTCCAACACCACGGACGACCGCATCCTCAGCCTGATCGAGTGCAATAACGAGGAAGTCAAGCAGGAGAACGCCAACAAGAACCCCACCATCAACGCCGTCCAGCGGGACTACATGGCGGGCGAGGTCAGCAAGGACATCACCAGTCGTATCCTGCTTCCCAAGGAAGTGGTGGACGCCCACGAGGCCGGCATCATCCATTTCCATGATGCGGACTATTATGCCCAGCATATGCACAACTGCGATCTGGTGAATCTGGAGGACATGCTGCAAAACGGCACCGTCATCTCCGGCACCCTGATCGAGAAGCCCCATTCCTTCTCCACCGCCTGCAACATCGCCACCCAGATCATCGCCCAGGTGGCATCCAACCAGTATGGCGGACAGTCCATTTCCCTGACGCATCTTGCCCCCTTCGTTCAGGTCAGCCGGGAGAAGATCCGCAAGACCGTGGAGCGGGAAATGGCCGCTTTCGGCGTTGCGCCCGCGGAGGAGACCATCTCCAAGGTGGTGGAAGACCGCCTGCGGGAGGAAGTGCGCCGGGGCGTTCAGACCATCCAGTATCAGGTCGTCACCCTGATGACCACCAACGGACAGGCTCCCTTCATCACCGTGTTCATGTACCTCAACGAGGCCAAGAGCGAGCAGGAGAAGAAGGATCTCGCCATGATCATCGAGGAGACCCTGCGCCAGCGCTACGAGGGCGTGAAGAACGAGAAGGGCGTGTGGATCACCCCCGCCTTCCCCAAGCTCATTTATGTTCTGGAAGAGGA
>ENA-ORSC01002440-ORSC01002440.1-human-gut-metagenome-genome-assembly--contig:-NODE-2440-length-11223-cov-3.103420_pt1 | contig 11223 bp, 10 predicted proteins | sample MGYA00242178_ERZ509140 | MGnify/ENA primary metagenome ERZ509140 (study PRJEB26280, sample SAMEA2338681) | human gut metagenome | biome: human gut; feature: human-associated habitat; material: faeces... | reverse complement strand
AAGCTTCCTGCTGGGGCAGGCTTCCGGTCTGGTGGAGCCGGTTTCCGGGGTGATCGGCGCGCTGCTGGTGGTGACGGTGGAAGCGATCCTGCCTTATGCCCTTGCCTTTGCCGCCGGGGCGATGATTCTGGTTGCGGTACATGAGCTGATACCGGAGTGTCAGCAGAATCAGAAAGAGCAGCCCTACTGCGCCACCATGGGCATCATTCTGGGCTTTGCTGTGATGATGCTTCTGGACGTGATGCTTGGCTAAGAAAAAAGATTACCAAACGGTCTGCTGCGGCAGACCGCTTTTTTGCTGTATTTGTGCATTGACAGATAAATGTGCGGTTGTATAATTGTATACATTAAGACAAGAAAGCGGAAAGGGGCTTCCTCTATGCTAGAGATTTCCAGTAAGACCAACCTGTTGGAGCAGAAATCCTACAAATACTCCCTTCAGGATGTGGCGGAACCGAATTTGCAGCGGGATGTGTATTCCTACGGCACCATTCCCAAGGTGGCGTTCAACCACCGCCGGGTGCCCATGTCCATGCCTGAGGAGATCTGGATCACGGACACCTCCCTGCGGGATGGTCAGCAGTCCGTGGAGCCGTATTCTGTTGACCAGATCGTAAACATCTACAAGCTGCTGAGCAAGCTGGGCGGCCCCTACGGCATCATCCGCCAGACGGAGTTCTTCGTCTACAGCAAAAAAGACCGGGAGGCCATCGAAAAGTGCATGGCGCTGGACCTCAAATTCCCGGAGATCACCAGCTGGATTCGGGCGACAAAGGAAGACTTCCAGCTGGTGCATGACCTGGGTATCAAGGAAACCGGCATTCTGGTCTCCTGCTCGGACTACCACATCTTCAAGAAAATGAAGATGACGAGAAAACAGGCCATGGACTATTACCTTGCCACGGTGAAGGAAGCCTTCAATGCCGGAGTCATTCCCCGCTGCCATCTGGAGGACATCACCCGGGCGGACTTCTACGGCTTCGTGGTGCCCTTCGTCAACGAATTGCAGCGGCTGAGCCGGGAAGCGGGGGTGCCGGTGAAGATTCGCGCCTGCGACACCATGGGCTACGGCGTTCCCTTTACCGAAGCGGCGCTGCCGCGAAGCGTGGCGGGCATTATCTACGGCTTGCAGCACTATTCCGACGTTCCCAGCGAGCATCTGGAATGGCACGGCCACAACGATTTTTACAAGGGCGTGGCCAACGCCTCCACGGCATGGCTCTACGGCGCCTGCGCGGTCAACTGCTCTCTGCTCGGCATCGGCGAGCGGACGGGGAATGTGCCGCTGGAGGCCATGGTATTCGAGTACGCGTCCCTGCGGGGGTCGCTTGACGGCATGGACACGACGGTCATCACCGAGATCGCCGATTACTTCAAAAACGAGATTGGCTACAATATCCCGCCCATGACGCCCTTTGTGGGCAGCGCTTTCAACGTCACCCGGGCGGGCGTCCACGCCGACGGCCTGATGAAGGACGAGGAAATCTACACCATTTTCGATACCAAGAAAATCCTGAACAAGCCCGCCACGGTGCAGATCAGCAAAACCTCCGGCCTTGCGGGCGTCGCCTACTGGATCAACCAGACCTACGGTCTGGAAGACGGCGAGAAGCTGGACAAAAAGTCGCCGCTGGTGATCGCCATGAAGGAATGGGTAGACCAGCAGTATGAGGACGGCCGCCAGACGGTCATGACAGAACGGGAGCTGAAAGAGAAAATACGGCAGCTTGCCCCTGACTTTGCTGAAAGAGGGTAAGGAAAAGAATATGAATCAGTTCAAAACCACGTCTCTGGCGGATCAGGTGTTCGAGAAGCTGGAGAACGACATCATTCAGGGCGTCTACCCCCGGGGCGAGATACTGACGGAACTGAAGCTGGTCGATCAGCTGGGCGTCAGCCGTACCCCCATCCGGGAGGCGCTGCGCCGTCTGGAACAGGAGCGGCTTATTGAGGACACCGGCAAAGGCTCCCGGGTGGTGGGCATCACCGAGGAAGATCTGGAGGACATCATGAACATCCGCCAGCGCATCGAGGGGCTTGCCGCCTACTACGCAACGAAGAACATGACACCCGAGGGGCTTGCCCAGCTGACCCATATTGCAGACCTTCAGGATTTTTACTTTGACAAGGGAGACGCTGAGCTTTTGCGGCAGGTGGATGAACAGTTCCACGACACGATCTGCTACTTGAGCAAGCGTACCGTCATCGTGGACACGCTGCTCCCCCTGCACCGGAAGACCCGGCGCTACCGCCGCATCTCCATGGAGGACTGGTCGCGCACCATCAACACCCGGAAGGAACACAGGGCAATTCTGGACGCCATGGCTTCCGGCAACGCCGACTTTGCGGAGAGCCTCATGGCAAAGCATATCGAAAACGCGAAAAAGCACATGTTGGGAGGATTCAAAAATCATGGGTAAGACAATCGCACAGAAAATCATTGCGTCCCATCTGGTCTCCGGGGACATGACCCCCGGCAGCGAGGTGGCGCTGCGCATCGACCAGACCCTGACGCAGGACGCCACCGGCACCATGGCCTATCTGGAATTCGAGACCATGGGCATTCCCAGAGTGAAGACGGAAATGAGCATTGCCTACGTCGATCACAACACCCTCCAGTGCGGCTTTGAAAACAGCGACGATCACCGCTATTTGCAGACCGTTACCGCCAAGCACGGCGTATACTTCTCCCGTCCAGGCAACGGCATCTGCCATCAGGTGCATCTGGAGCGTTTCGGCAAGCCCGGCAAGACCCTCATCGGTTCTGACAGCCATACTCCCACCGGCGGCGGCATCGGTATGCTGGCCTTCGGCGCGGGCGGACTGGACGTGGCGGTGGCCATGGGCGGCGGCGCGTATTATATCACCATGCCCAAGATGTACAAGGTGAACCTGACGGGCAAACTCAGACCCTACGTCACCGCCAAGGATGTATCGCTGGAGCTGCTGCGCATCCTCTCCGTCAAGGGCGGCGTGGGTGCGATCATCGAGTGGGGCGGCGAGGGCATTGCCACCCTGTCCGTCCCGGAGCGGGGCACCATCACCAACATGGGGACCGAGCTGGGCGCGACCACCTCCATTTTCCCCTCCGACGAGGTCACGAGAAAGTTTCTGGCCGCGCAGGGCAGGGAAGAGGACTACGTTCCTCTGTCCAGCGACCCGGACGCGGAGTACGATAAGATCATCGACATTGATCTTGGCACTCTCAAGCCCATGATCGCCTGTCCTCACAGCCCGGACAACGTGGTGGCCGTGGAGACGCTGAAAGACGTGAAGGTCGATCAGGTATGCATCGGCTCCTGCACCAATTCCTCCCTGTACGACATGCTCAAGGTCGCCGCCATGCTGAAGGGCAAGACCATTCACCCCTCTGTCAGCCTGTCCGTGTCACCCGGCTCCCGGCAGGTGCTGACCATGCTCAGCGACTGCGGCGCCCTGTCGGACATCCTCGCCAGCGGCGCGCGGCTGCTGGAATGCGCCTGCGGCCCCTGCATCGGCATGGGCTTTTCTCCCAATTCCGGCGGCGTTTCCTTAAGAACCTTCAACCGGAACTTCCTCGGCCGTTCCGGAACACGGGACGGGCAGGTGTATCTGGTTTCCCCCGAAACCGCCGTGGCCTCTGCCCTGACGGGGTACATCACCGACCCGACCACCATTGACCAGCCCCTGCACGTGACCATGCCGGAGAAATTCCTTGTGAACGACTCCGCCGTGCTGCCGCCTCTCCCCGCGGACAAGGCGGCGGACGCCGAAGTGCTTCGCGGCCCCAACATCAAGGAATTCCCCAAGAGCAAGCCCTTTGCCGACAGCCTGACGGCGAAGCTGGTGCTGAAAGTGGGCGACAACATCACCACCGACCACATCATGCCCGCCGGTGCGAAGATCCTGCCCTACCGGTCGAACATCCCTTACCTGAGCAAGTTCTGCTTCGAGGTCTGCGACCCCACCTTCGCCGAGAGAGCCAAGGCGGCGGGAGACGGCATCGTCGTGGGCGGCAGCAACTACGGGCAGGGTTCCTCCCGGGAGCACGCGGCGCTGGTGCCCATGTACTTGGGCATCCGGTGCGTCATTGCCAAGTCCTTCGCCAGAATCCACGTGGCGAACCTGATCAACGCGGGCATTCTGCCGGTGACCTTTGAAAACCCCGAGGACTACGACAAGCTGAATCAGGATGCTGTTCTGACCATTTCGGACATTGCCAGCGGCATGGAGCAGGGGAGACTCGCGGTCACTGCTGATGACGGCTTCAAGTTTTATGTAAGCTGCGCCCTGACGGAGCGTCAAAGGGCGATTCTGATGGCAGGCGGACTGCTGAACTACACAAAGGAGGGCGGACAATAATGAAGGAAATTACACTTGCCTGTGAGGCGTTTCAGAAGCTGCTGGAGGAGCAGCTGGAGAGAATCCGGAACATGAACGGGGAAAAGACGGATTTTTCCACCAAGAAGCAGGTTACCATCGGCGTCATTGACGGCGACGGCATCGGCCCCGTCATCACGGCGCAGGCCACCCGTGTGCTGGAAAAGCTGCTGGCGGAGGAAATCGCAGCTGGTTCCATCGTCATCAAGCAGATCGAGGGGCTGACCATTGAGAACCGCATGGCCTGCGGCAAGGCCATTCCCGACGACGTTCTGGCGGAGATCAAGACCTGCGACGTGCTGCTGAAAGGCCCCACCACCACCCCCATGGGCGGCAAGATGGAGAGCGCCAACGTGGCCATGCGCCGGGAGCTGGATCTGTACGCCAACTGCCGTCCCGTGTGTATCCCCGAAAAGAACATCGACTGGATGTTCTTCCGGGAGAATACCGAGGGCGAGTACGTTCTGGGCAGCCGGGGCGTGGAGCTGCCCGGCATGGCGGTGGACTTCAAGGTGACTACCGATCTGGGCACCCGCCGCATTGCCAGAGCCGCCTTTGACTACGCCAAAAACAACGGCAAGACCCACGTGGCGGTGGTCACCAAGGCCAACATCATGAAAAAGACCGACGGAAAATTCACTGCCATCTGCCATGAGGTCGCTGCCGACTATCCCGGCATCACCGTGGACGATTACTACATCGACATCATGACGGCGAATCTGCTGAAGGAGCCGCTGCGGGAGCAGTTCCAAGTGGTGCTGCTGCCCAACCTCTACGGCGATATCATCACCGACGAGGCTGCCCAGATTCAGGGCGGCGTGGGTACGGCGGGCAGCGCCAACGTGGGCGACCGCTATGCCATGTTCGAGGCGATCCACGGTTCCGCCCCCCGGATGATCGAGCGGGGCATGGGCGATTACGCCAACCCGGCCAGCATCATCAAGGCTGCCGCCATGCTGCTTCGCCATATCTGCCGCGCCGATGCCGCCGCGCGTCTGGAAAAGGCCATGGCGGAATGCACGGTGGAGGTCAGGAGCGACGGCACCGCGGCCACTGCCGCCCAGTATGCCGACGCTGTGATGGCGCTGCTGTAAAACTTGATAGGATAAAATCGAGGCTTACCCTTCGAGGTAAGCCTCGATTTTACATAATGGGAGACAAAATAAAAACGCCGCTGAAAATTTCAGCGGCGGATTTATATGCCAGGATAATCAGACGGCGCGCTCAACCTTGTTGGAGCGGAGGCATCTGGTACAAGCGTACACATGGCAGGGGGTCCCGTTAACGACAGCCTTGACGCGCTTCACGTTGGGCTTCCATGCACGGTTGGAACGTCTGTGGGAGTGAGAGACCTTGATACCGAAGGTTACGCCCTTACCACAAAAATCACACTTAGCCATTTTCTAGCACCTCCCATCCGATAATGACTCGATAAATACGCCAATTCACAGGCGCTTAGATATGATATCAGATTTCGCGGTAAAATGCAAGTGTTTTTTTCAAAATAATTTGTTTTTTTGAAATGTATTGATATTCCCGCCCTGTACGGGTATAATGGTAGGGAAAAGCTTGCTTTCGGGGTGAAAACCATGACGGATACATACAGTGTGCCGCTGAAAACGCTGGTAAAGGAATTTAATCTGGAAGTCACCTACGCGTCCACGGATTTTGACGCCATCCGCATCACCGTTGAGGACGTGGCAAGACCCGGCCTTCAGCTGGCGGGCTACTTTGACCATTATGAGCCTATGCGTCTGCAGGTCATGGGCAATGTGGAGATGAGCTACGTGGACAAATTGCAGCCCAAGGAGCGGGGAGCGATCTTCGACCGGCTGTTTTCCTACAAATTCCCGGCGCTGCTCATCGCCCGGGACATCCCGCCCCACGCCGAGTGCCTCCAGATGGCGCAGAAGCACAATGTTACCGTCCTGCGCACCAAGGAAGCCACCAGCACCATCGTTTCCACCATCATCACCTACCTGAAAGCCGCGCTGGCGCCCCGGATTACCCGCCACGGCGTGCTGGTGGAGGTCTACGGCGAGGGCATCCTGATCCTGGGCGACAGCGGCATCGGCAAAAGTGAGGCCGCCGTGGAGCTGCTCAAGCGCGGCCACCGGCTGATCGCCGACGACGCCGTGGAAATCCGCAAGGTCTCCACAAACTCGCTGGTGGGCACCGCTCCCAAGCTGATCCGCAATTACATCGAGCTGCGGGGCATCGGCATTGTCAACGTGGCGAAGCTGTTCGGCATGGGCGCCGTCCGCACGGAAAACGAGATCAACCTGATCGTGAACATCGTTCCATGGAACACCCAGGAGGTCTACGACCGGCTGGGTCTGGAGGAGCAGTACATGGAGCTGCTGGGGGTCAAGGTTCCCATGAACACCATCCCCATCACCCCGGGGCGGAACCTTGCCATGATTCTGGAGGTTGCCGCCATGAACAACCGTCAGAAAAAGCTCGGCTACAACGCCGCGCTGGAATTTACGGAGCAGGTCAACCAACATTTCGACGAAAATATGGGAAAGAACGGATGAAAGAGTTTACCATCGGCAAGAACGACGCAGGTCAGCGCTTAGATCGTTTCCTTGCGAAGGCAGTCCCGCTGCTTCCGGCCTCTCTGGCGCAGAAATATATCCGCATCAAGCGCATCAAGTGCAACGGCAAGCGCATCGACCGGGACACCCGGCTGCAAGAGGGCGACGTGTTGCAGCTGTATATCAACGACGAGTTTTTTGACAAGCCCCGGGAGGACAACGCCTACCTCACCGTGGCGAATCCCAATCTGAACATCGTCTACGAGGACGAAAACATTCTGCTTGTGGACAAGCGCCCCGGCCTTGCGGTGCATCCCCACGACGGCGCGGAATATGGCCGCACCCTGATCGACCACATCCAATCTTACCTGTACCAGAAGCGGGAGTGGCGTCCCCGGGAGGAAAACGCCTTCACCCCGGCGCTGTGCAACCGGATTGACCGGAACACCGGGGGCATCGTGATCGCCGCCAAGACGGCGGAAGCCCTGCGGGTGATGAATCAGAAGATCAAGGATCGGGAGATCGACAAGCGGTACCTTGCTATCGTGGAAGGGAGTCCCAAACCCAAAGAGGGGAGCCTGAAGGGGTATCTTTTCAAGGACGCCCAGAAAAACCGGGTGTACGTCACGGACACGCCCCAGCCCGGCAGCAAGACCTGCCAGACCAATTACAAAACCCTCGCAACTGCGGCGGGGCTTTCTCTGGTGGAGTGCGAGCTGATCACCGGTCGGACGCACCAGATCCGCGCTCAGTTCGCCCACGCGGGACACCCCCTGCTGGGAGACGGCAAGTACGGCAAGCTGGACAAGCGCTTCGACCGGAGCTATCAGGCGCTGTATTCCTACAAACTGACCTTCACCTTCACCACGGATGCAGGGTCACTTGCATACCTGAATGGCAAGTCCTTTCAGGTGGAAAAGGTGGATTTTGCGGAGCAGTATTTCCCCAACGTGAAAATATAAAAAATGGCATCCCGGACGGGATGCCATTTTGGCGTATTTCAAGGGTCTTGCGGAGGAAAGGTATAAGGGGAAAAACGGTTAATTAAAGCGGGGCAAATCAAACCGGCAAACTGGAAGCTATTGAAGCCCAAACGTTTTTGCAGGGATATCAATTCCTAGCATTTTCCCAAACGCCAACGCCCATTTGACAAAGTTATATGATATTGACGTAATTATATTACCAGCTATAATATATCCCGCCTCAACCGGCTTGCTTAAATTGTCATCCCATCCCACCATTTCAGCTAAATCACTTTCTGAAAAACCTTCTTCAAAGATTTCTTCTTTGTTGATACCAGCCATGAATGGTTTTCCATTCAGTAATCCAGCCCTAACAAGTAACAGGGGTGCAATAGAAATGGCGCCTATTGTCTTTCCCTCAAACTTCTTGATGAAATCTATAATTCTTTCATTCTCAATAGCTTCTCTGATATCCATTGCGCCCGGCAATATCAAACTGTCGTACGCATCCAAATCTAGATTATCGATAGTATCATCAGGTAATACCGACAGCCCATCTTCACTTCTGATTGCCTCTCTTGTAATTCCAAAAACCGTAATCGGTTTTTCGGCAAGTGCCAGTATCTCAAGTACGGTGCTGATTTCAAAATTACAAAATGAATCGTATATCAATATGGCCGTTTTCTTCATATCAGTCGTCCTCCGTATTCCAATTTATTGAACTTTCATTCAGTATAGCACACACAAGACCAGATAGCAAGCGATCAGCGAGGGCACAAATCCTTTTTGACAGTCAAAATGGCATCCCGCCCGGGATGCCATTTTCCATATGGAGTTATTGCCAGCCCGCGTCCTCGGATTCGGATTTGCGCTGGCGGGAGAGAAGCGCCTGAACGGCGTCCTTCACGTCTGCGCCCTCGTAGAGCACCTTGTAGGCGGCGTCGGTGATGGGCATGTCAATGCCCTTTGCCTTGCCCAGCTCATAGGCGGATTTGGCGGCATAATAGCCCTCCACCACCGCGCCGACCTCCTTCATGGCGGTCTGGGGATCCTTACCCTGACCGATGAGGATGCCAGCCCGACGGTTGCGGGAGTGCATGGAGGTGCAGGTGACGATCAGGTCGCCCACACCGGCAAGCCCGGCGAAGGTCTCCTTTTTCGCACCCAGCGCCACGCCCAGACGGGCGGTTTCCGTCAGACCCCGGGTCATGAGCATGGCCTTGGCGTTGTCCCCGAAGCCAAGACCGTCGGTGATGCCGGCGCACAGGGCAATGACATTTTTCAGCGCTGCACCCAGCTCCGCGCCCACGGGGTCGGGGCTGGTGTACACCCGGAGGGTATCTGCCATAAAGGCGTCCTGCACAAATTCCGCCAGCGCCTGATCGGTGCTGGCAGCCAGCAGACCGGTGGGAAGATTGATGCAGACCTCCTCGGCGTGGCTGGGGCCGGTGAGGGCGACGACATTTTTGCCGGTCTCCTGAGCGACCACCTGACTCATGCGCAGATGGGTGCCCTGCTCCAAGCCCTTGGTGACGGAGACCACCACGGCATCTTCGTCAATGTAGGGAGCCACACCCCGGCTGACGGCGCGCAGGGGGAAGGAGGGCGTTGCCATGACCACCAGCTTGCAGCCCCTGACACAATCGTAATCGCCGCTGATTTTTAAGGTTTCCGGCAATACCGCCGCGGGAAGGCGGGGATTGTGATGGGTTTCCAGCATTTCCGGAATCTTGTCCTTTTCGTACGTCCACATGGTAACGTCGTGACCGTTTTTGCACAGACGGACGGCCAAAGCGGTACCCCAGGCGCCGCTGCCAACAACTGCTGCTTTCATGATTTGCTTCCTTTCCCAAAGAGATTGGTTTTCCGTTCCTCGCCCCGAATCAGGCGGAGGATGTTTGCCCGGTGCATGAAGACGCACAGCGCGCCCATGAAAATACCCCCGGCCATAACGTACACGTGGTCATGCTGAAAGACGACAAAGCCGACGGCGAAGGTGATGGAGGCCAGCACGCTGCCGAGGGATACGTACTTCGTGATGAGATAGGTCACGAAGAAAACAACGCCGATGAGCAGCCCGATGCGCCAGTCGATCGTCCACGCGATGAACCAGCCGCTTAAAATGCCCTTGCCGCCCCGGAAGCCCTGTAAGGCGGGGAAATCATGCCCCAGCATTACACAGACACCTGCAAGGGTCATCCCCTCCAGACGCAGACCGTAAGGCTCGAACACAAGAGCGCCCAGCAGACAGGCGAGGACGGCTTTGCCGACGTCGATGGCAATGACCATCGCGGAGCGCCCCGCGCCGTAGCTGCGGATGAAGTTGGTCAGTCCCGCGTTGCCGCTGCCATGGCTGCGCACGTCGTCGTGGAGCATGGCGCTGACGCAGATGGCGCCGTTATGGTTGCCGAGAAAATAGGAGACAAGGGCGGTAATAAGAATTCTCTGGAGCATCATTCGTCCTCCTTGTCCCCCCGCTGCCGGATGGTGATACGGATGGGGGTGCCGTTCAGGCCGAAGACCTCGCGGATCTGGTTTTCCAGATAGCGCTGATAGGAGAAGTGGAACAGCCGGGCGTCGTTGCAGAAAATGACGAAATGGGGCGGCTTGGTGCTGGCCTGGGTCATGTAGAAAATCTTCAGGCGGCGACCCTTATCCGTAGGCGGCTGCACCCGGGCGGTGGCGTCGGCGAGGACGCTGTTCAGCGCGCCGGTGGTGATGCGGCTGGTATTCTGGGCGTGAACGTCCTGAATGACCTGAAAGAGCCTGTCCACCCGCTGGCCGGTGAGGGCGGAGAGGAACAGCACCGGGGCGTAGAGCATGTAGCTTAAGCCTTGACGAACCTTTGTCTCCATGTCCCGCATGGTGTTGGTCTCCTTGTTTTCCACCGCGTCCCACTTGTTGACCACGATGACGGCGGCTTTGCCCGCTTCGTGGACAAGTCCGGCGATCTTGGTGTCCTGCTCGGTAACGCCATCGTTGGCGTCAATGAGGATCAGGCACACGTCCGCCCGGTCGATGGCGCTGATGGAGCGCATGTTGGAGTATTTTTCGATGGCGTCGTCCACCTTGCTTTTCCGGCGCATACCGGCGGTGTCGATGAAGCAGTATTTCCCGGTTTCGTTTTCAAAATAGGAGTCGATGGCGTCCCGGGTGGTGCCTGCCACGTCGGAGACGATGACCCGTTCCTCGCCGAGGATACGGTTTAACAGGCTGGACTTGCCTACGTTGGGCTTGCCGATGATGGCCACCTGTACCACGTCGGAGTCCTCCTCCTCGCCGTCGTCCGGCGGCAGGTACTGGAAGCAGGCGTCCAGCAGGTCGCCGGTGCCATGGCCGTGGACGGCGGAGATGGCGATAGGGTC
>ENA-ORSC01002438-ORSC01002438.1-human-gut-metagenome-genome-assembly--contig:-NODE-2438-length-11226-cov-8.450721_pt1 | contig 11226 bp, 10 predicted proteins | sample MGYA00242178_ERZ509140 | MGnify/ENA primary metagenome ERZ509140 (study PRJEB26280, sample SAMEA2338681) | human gut metagenome | biome: human gut; feature: human-associated habitat; material: faeces... | reverse complement strand
AGTAAATCCTTTGATACCGCATTATTATTGTCCGCATTGTCATCATTATGAATTCTTAGATGAGGGAACGGTTAGCTCTGGCTTTGACTTGCCAGATAAAGAGTGTCCGATTTGTCATGAGACGATGAAGGGTGATGGCCAGGATATTCCATTTGAAACTTTCCTTGGTTTTGAAGGAGATAAAGTCCCTGATATCGATTTGAACTTCTCTGGAGATTATCAACCGACGGCGCATAATTATTGTAAAGAAGTATTTGGTGCAGACCATGCATTCCGAGCTGGTACCGTAGGTACGGTAGCGGAAAAAACGGCTTATGGATACGTTAAGGGATATGAAGAAGAGATGGAATTAGAACCCTTTAATGATGCCAAACGCATTGATTTAGCTAAGGGCTGTGAAGGGGTTAAACGGACAACAGGTCAGCATCCAGCAGGAATTATTGTGGTTCCTGAAGATATGGATATTCATGATTTTACGCCGGTACAATATCCGGCCAATGATCCGCATGCAACTTGGCTGACTACCCACTTCGATTTCCACCAAATTCACGATAATATCTTAAAATTTGATATTTTAGGTCATGTCGATCCTACGGCTATGAAAATGTTGGAGAGAATAACAGGGGTGAATGTTCGTCAGATTCCTATGAATGATCAGGCAACTATGGCTATATTCTCGACAACTGAATCACTAAAAATCGATACGACAAAATATAATGAAGTTACAGGAGCAGCGGGTATTCCTGAGTTTGGTACGCCATTTGTTCGTGGTATTCTTGAACTTACTAAGCCGACAACGTTTGCGGAATTAGTCACAATTTCTGGTTTGTCTCATGGTACCGATGTTTGGTTGGGAAATGCCAAAGATCTAATTGATAATGGTACTTGTAAGTTGAATGAAGTTATTGGTTGTCGTGACGATATCATGGTTGATTTGATGGGGTATGGTGTTAAACCAAAATTATCATTTACGATCATGGAAAGTGTTCGTAAGGGTAAAGGTTTAAAAGATGAGTGGGTTACTGAAATGAAGGCGAACAATGTACCAGAATGGTTTATTGATTCTTGTACAAAAATTAAGTACATGTTCCCTAAGGCCCATGCGGTTGCCTATGTTATGATGGCTGTGCGTATTGCGTGGTTTAAGGTACATATGCCAGTACATTATTATTGTATGTATTTTAGTATTCGTTGTGATGCTTATGATGTGCAGACCATGATTCAGGGTGAGGCTGCAATTCGCCAAAGAATGGCGGATATCAAACATATGAAAGAGGATAAAACACAAAAACCAAGTGATAAAGAATTGGCTATTTATGATACGTTAGAACTTGCTTTAGAGATGGTTTTGCGTGGCTTTAGATTCTCGAATATTAGTATTAATCGTAGTGCAGCCACCGAATTTATTGTGGATCCAGATGATCCAAAAGCAATTATTCCGCCTTTCACAAGTATTGATGGCTTGGGTTCAAACGTAGGTTTGTCTGTCGTTAAGGCTAGAGAAGAAAAACCATTCCTATCTAAGGAAGATGTATTGAAGCGTACACAGCTTTCAAAGACTTTAGTTGAAAAGTTAGCGGATATGAATGCTTTAGAGGGGTTGGATGAAGAAAATCAAATGACACTGTTTTAGTCAGTGTCTTTTTTAGCACATTGTAAATTTTTACAATCATGTAATTATATGGTAAAATACTTACATTATTGGAGGAGAGTTATGAAAAAGAAGGGATATAATATAACACTTGGTATTTTCATTGGCTTGATTGCAGGTGTTATTGTTGGAATTATTATGCCGGAATGGGCAAATACCGCATTGAGCGTTGTTGCTTCCATATATATGTCGGCATTAAAAATGATGATTTTCCCACTTGTATTTACAAGTTTAGTGATGGGAATCATTGGCATTGGGGATATTGCCAAAACGGGTAAGGTAGGTTTACATGCCTTATTATGGTATACAGGTACAACAGCTTTAGCTTCGGGTCTAGGTTTGGTTTTGCCTCGCATGTTACATTTGGGTAAGAATGCGCATATTGTTGCGACAAAAACACAAGTGGAGGCTGCGACATTTAATGGGTTGTTGGATACGTTACAGAATATTATTCCATCGAATCCAGTAGAGGCTTTCGCAACGGGAAATATGCTTCAAGTTCTTGCGTTTGCCGTGATTATTGGACTTGCATGTTTGGCTATTCAGGAAAAGGCGGATCCATTTATTAATTTATGTGATTCGATTTATCAAATTTCTATTTTTATTATAAGTAAGATCATGTATGTGACTCCATTTGGAGTATTCGCATGTATCGCTACAGTTATGTATTCAAATGGTGTGGATACAATGCTTCAATTAGGACAGGTATTATTGGCGTTGTATATTACGTTCTATTTATATGCGTTTATTATTTATGGTGGTATGGTCAAATTCTTTGGAAAATACAATCCAATTCAATTTTTTAAAGATATTGCACCAGCAGGATTGAATGCGTTTGGTACTTGTTCAAGTAGTGCCACAATCCCCATTTCATTAAAGTGTGCTTCAGAAAAGATTGGTATTCCTGAAGAAATCACTTCGTTGACTCTTCCTTTAGGGGCAACAATCAATATGGATGCCGTTTCGATTTTGATGTCATTTATGATTACATTCTTTGCGACAGCTTTAGGTATTGATTTAAGTATTGGAACAATGGTTACAGTACTTGCTTGTAACGTATTGTTAAGTATTGGTACTCCAGGCGTTCCAGGTGGTGCGATTGCGGCTTTTGCGGCTTTATGTCCAATTGCAGGAATTCCAACAAATCAAATCTTGGGCGTTTATATTTCGGTAAATACTTTGTGTGACATGGGAGCTACTTGTGTGAATGTCATTGGTGACTTGGCTTGTTCTACTGTTTTGAAACAAACTTTGCATTTTGATAAGAAGAAATAAATGAAGCCAAATAAAACAATCAGTGAATTTAAAGAGTTTATTGCCAAAGGCAATGTGATGGATATGGCTGTGGGAAAATCGTTACTTCCTTGGTAAATGATATATTGATGCCGATTGTGGGTATTTTGATTGGTGGACTTGATTTTACGGGTTTAAAAATTCAAGTAGGCACAGCTACAATTACGTATCGTAATTTTATTCAAAATGTTGTAGATTTCTTGATTGTGGCAGCATGCATCTTTGCAATGCTGAAGTTTTTGGCGCATTTTAAAAAGACAACAAATGATCAACTTGATCAGGAAGAACCTAAAAAAGAAGATACTGTTGTCTTATTAGAAGAGATTCGGGATTTGTTAAAGAAGATAGATAAAGTAAATTAAATATGTGATCAACAAGAGTATACCGGCTTTTTTGTCGAGTACTCTTGTTTTTTTAGTGCAAATATAAAGGACAAGACCAATCAATATTGCGATAAAGGAATCGATGATAAAGTTAGGTTCAAAAGGTACGGGAGTAATAAGTGCACTAGAACCTACGACAAATAGGATATTAAAGATATTCGATCCAATGATGTTTCCAATCGCAATATCGGCATTGCCTTTTTTGGCAGCTGTTACAGAAGTAACAAGTTCTGGTAATGAAGTTCCTAAGGCAACGATTGTTAGGCCGATAAATCTTTGACTGACACCTAATGAAATGGCAATGTTTGTGGCTGCATCTACCGCAAAGTTACTTCCAATCATTAAACATACAAGTCCGAGTGGAATAAATAAAGGATTAGTCTTTTTGATTTCTGCTTCTTCGGTTTGATTTTTTGTCATTCTGAAAATGTAGTATAAGTAACCAAGAAAGAATAACCATAAGATAATACCGTCAAAGCGTGAAATAGTATTGTTTATGCCTTGTAGAATGAGTACTAGTGTTACAAGCATCATAAATGGCATTTCATATTTGATTGTACTATTTTGAATATGTAATGGACGAATGAGTGCTGTAATGCCAAGAATGATTCCTACATTTAAAATGTTACTTCCAACAACATTTCCAATTGTGATGGCTGCATTCGATTTTAAAGCAGCTGTAATAGAAACGAAGGCTTCTGGTAGACTCGTTCCCATCGCAACGATAGTAAGTCCAATAATCAGTTGGGGTATGCCAAAGCGTGATGCGATACTGCTTGATCCATCGACAAACCAATCGGCTCCTTTTAGTAGTAGAATAAATCCTAATACTAATAAAATTATGTTCATATGTTTTCCTCCTGGACCAGATAAAATAAAAAGACTCTGGTCTTATGTACCAAAGTCTTGCCATTTCATCACAGTCCGGATTTAATATCGTATTGACGAAGCTGTAAACACATATATGTGCAGGCTACTCCCTTTATGGGCTTATTATACATATTTTGGTTAATAAATTCTATATTTAATTGTAAAAATATCTTAACAAATGCAAGTTTTCTAGAAAAGCCTCAATTTATTTCGTATATGAGATAGGAGGAAAAATAATATGAACAAAATCAAAGACAAAATGATGAAGGAATTTCTAGAAAACAATGCCTATTTTGTCGACTTCTTTAATGCGTACTTCTTTGGTGGAGAAAGAGTTCTTAAACCTGAAAACTGTATGGAACTTGATTCAGAGATGAATGATTCGAATATGGATCTAGAAAAGCATGTGGATGTGATTCGTAAGTACAATGATGGAAATCTTTATAGTGCATTTATTATTGAGAATCAAAGTTATGTGGATATGTCCATGGTTGTAAGGGCTGCAGTATATGAGTTTGTAGCGTATGAGCGAATGTTAAAGAAGTCAAAGAAGAATAGGAATAATAAGAAACTACCTATGGTAAACATTCTGGTATTCTATACAGGTGAAAAGCCTTGGAATGCAGCTAGACAGCTATCACAGCTAGTTGAGGTGGATGAAAGATTTGAATCCTATTTCCATGACTACAAAATGAATCTGATTGAAATCACAGGAAATACTTCATATAATTTTAATGAAGAAGACGTGTATAATCTATTCTACATATGTCGAAGTATTTATGATCAGTCTATTTATGAAGGAACGATCAATGGCTTTGGGCTTGTGAAAAGCAGTGTGTTAAAAGTCGTCAAGACATTAACGGATGTAGAATGGTTGGATTTAGAAGAATTAGAGGAAAAGGAGGAGATTGAAATGTGTGAAGCTGAAAAGAGATGGCTAGAAGTAAAGTTAAAGGAATGGGAAGCTGAAGGAATAAAAAAAGGAATCGAACAAGGAATTGAACAAGGTATTGAACAAGGAATTGAACAAGGCAGTGAGAATAATCGCAAAGAAATGTATAGGACGATGGTAAACAAAGGATTCAGTATTTCAAGTATCGCATCGATCTTCTCGGTAAGTGAAGAGTCGATTGAAAGGCTATTGATGAAAGCTTAGGTGAAGTTAAATGTGTGAAGCTGAAAAGAGATGGCTGGAAGTAAAGTCAAAGGAATGGGAAGCTGAAGGAATAAAAAAAGGAATTGAACAAGGAATTGAACAAGGCAGTGAGAAAAAAGAACTTGAAATGTATCAAAAAATGATGGACAAGGGATTTGGAATTAAAGCTATCGCATCCATCTTCTCAGTAAGTGAAGAATCGATTGAAAGGCTGTTGATGAAAGCTTAGTTGTAGTTAAATGTGTGAAGAACATTTAGACACTAGTACAAATCTTTGAGGTTTCTAGAATGACTTTAAAAATAGAGTTTAATAGATGGATGTGGATTTCGCATCCATCTTTTTGATGAGTGAAAAAAATATAGATATATGCAGGATTGATACCATTTAGATAATGATATTTAGTCTTGATGTAGACGTTGTTTTAAGAAGTGTGGAGAAGTAGACATTATATGAATAACTAACTATAATAGAACTAGAAGTGAGGTACATAAAATGTCAATTATTAAACTAACTCCTGCATTTAAAGACTACCTGTGGGGTGGTACTAAACTAAAAGAAAACTATGGTAAAAAAACAGATATGGATCCAGTTGCGGAGAGCTGGGAATTATCTGTGCATCCAGATGGTCCAAGCATTGTTGCGAGTGGTGAATATCAAGGCTTATCTTTTCCTAAATATTTAGAGAAAAAAGGAAAAGGCGTTTTAGGAACGAAGGGAAACACATTTGAGTTTTTTCCAATCTTAATTAAATTTATTGATGCTAAACAACCATTATCAATTCAGGTTCATCCTGATAATGAATATGCGCTTCGTGTTGAGCATGAATATGGAAAAACAGAAATGTGGTATATCTTAGATTGTGAACCAGATTCATTTTTATACTTTGGTGTAAATAAAGAAATTACTAAAGAAGAATTTGAGCGTCGAATTCAAGATAATACTTTATTAGACGTGTTAAAAGCGGTTCCAGTACATAAGGGAGATGTTTTCTTTATAAAATCTGGTACAATTCATGCGATTGGTGCAGGAATTCAGATTTGTGAGATCCAACAAAACTCAAATACAACATATCGTGTTTATGATTTTGGTCGTGTTGGAAAAGATGGTAAACCTCGTGAATTACATATTCAAAAGGCGATTGATGTTTCAAATCTAAGTCCGATTGAATCTGATTTTAAACCATGTGGTCCTGAAGAAAAGAATGGGGATTGTGATACTGTACGTTTAGCAACTTGCGAATACTTTACAACATATGAATCTACATTGAATGGCACAACAACGCTTCATGTTGATGATGAAAGTTTTGGTTCTATCTTGTTGATTGAGGGTAATGCGACAATTGAAAATGATGGTACAACTTTAGAAGTAAATAAAGGAGATTCTGTATTTATTGATGCGAATAGTGGTGATGTAAAAATCACAGGGAACTGCCAATGGATCTATAGCAGGGTTTAATCCCCTGCCTATTTTTAGTTATGAAAGAATTTCAAAAAGATTTAATAGACTGGTATATTAAAAATCATCGTCCTTTAGAATTTCGTTTAAAGAAAGACCCTTATGAAATATGGATCAGTGAAATCATGGCCCAACAAACTCGTATTGAGGCTATGCTTCCATATTTTAAAAGGTGGATACAGCTGTTACCGGATATTGAGAGTGTCGCAAAGTGTGATGATGAAAAGCTAAATAAGTTATGGCAAGGATTAGGTTATTATTCGCGGTGTAAAAATATAAAGAAATGTGCCATAGAATGTGTTGAAAAACACAATGGAAAATTACCTTGCACAAAAGAAGAATTATTAAAATTACCAGGAATTGGCCCATACACGGCAGGTGCCATAGCTTCCATTGCGTATGGACAAAGAGTCAGTGCAGTCGATGGGAATGTGATTCGTGTATTTTCTAGGTTGTATGATATTTGTGAGGATGTTACCAAGACAAGTGTGAAGAAACAGATTGAAATGTTAGTAGATGAAAGTCTTCCTTCAAAAGAAGAGATTTCTTACTATAATCAAGCGTTGATGGAACTGGGAGCACTTATTTGTATTCCCAAAAGTCCAAGGTGTGATATTTGTCCAATCAAAAAATATTGCGAAGCTTCAGATCCTGCTTCTTTGCCTTATAAGCCAAAGAAAAGTGCACGTAAAATCGAGTATAAACATGTGTATGTTTGGATACATCAAAATAAGGTTCATGTTGTAAAAAGAGCGGATACCGGTTTGTTGGCAGGACTTTATGGCTTTGATGAAACGAAACCAGAACATATTATAGAAAGTATTGAATTAAAACCTTATATACATATTTTTTCACATGTAGAGTGGCATATGGATGCGACGTTGTGTATAGTAGATAGGGAAGATTCAAATTATAAAACAATTGAAGAAATAGAAGAGTATATCGCATTACCAAGTGCGTTTATGCCCTTTATGAAACAAGTAGAGGAGTATTTATGGAAAAAGTAGAAATTGAAAGTTTTACTTTAGATCATACTAAAGTAAAAGCGCCTTATGTGCGTTTGATAAGTGAAGAAAAAGGACCCAACGGAGATATTGTATCAAATTTTGATGTTCGCTTATGTCAACCGAATCGACAAGAGATACCAACCGGAGTTATGCATACTTTAGAACATTTGTTCGCATTATATCTTCGCCCTAGAATTACTGGGTATTTAGATTGTTCACCATTTGGATGTCGTACAGGATTTCACCTTTTAGCATGGGGAAAACATTCAAGCAAAGATGTTGCGATTGCCGTAAAAGAAGCTTTAGAGCTAATCACAACTACAGAATGGGAAGATGTTCCGGGTACAGAAGAAAAAGAGTGTGGTAACTACAAAGATCATTCTTTATTTGGTGCTAAGGAATGGGCAAAAGAAATTTTAGAGAAGGGAATGAGTTGCGACCCATTCGAAAGAAAAATTGTGTAAGAGAATGTAAAATTCTCTTTTTTTATTTGAGTTGCCCTATTTATCGTGTCGTTTCTATGTTAAAATATAGTATAGTCTTTAAAAGGAGAACTTATATTATGGCAGGAATTGTTGGGAAATTATTTTCAGAAGAACAACGTGAATTATCTGCATTAGAAAAGATTGCAGATCAAGTATTAAAATATGAACCAGAAATGCAGGCATTATCAGATGATGAGTTGCGTGCAAAAACGGATGAATATAGAAAAAGAATTGCGGATGGAGAAACGGTAGATGATCTTCTTCCTGAAGCGTTCGCAACAGCTAGAGAAGCTGCTTATCGTGTAATCAACGAAAAACCTTATAAAGTTCAGATTATGGGTTCGATTGCGATGCACAAAGGTGATATCTCAGAAATGAAGACTGGTGAAGGTAAAACTTTAACAGCTACAATGTGTGTATATTTGAATGCACTTGCAGGTCAAGGTGTTCATGTAATCACAGTCAATGAATATTTGGCTGGTCGTGATGCTGCCTGGATGGGCGAAATTTATCGTTTCTTAGGTTTAACTGTTGGTGTAAATACACGTGATTTAAAACCGAGAGAAAAACGTGATGCGTACGCATGTGATATTACATATACAACAAACTCAGAACTTGGATTTGATTACTTGCGTGACAACATGGTTACAGAAGTTGAAGACCGTGTAATGCGTGGACTTCACATGGCTGTAATCGATGAAGTTGACTCTGTATTAATTGATGAGAGTCGTACACCATTGATTATTTCAGGTGGTAAAAAACAAACCGCCAACTTATACATTCAGTCGGATCGTTTTGTGAAGACTTTAATAGCTCCAGAATATGAAACAGATAAGTTTACTCATGAAAAAACTTTGATTTCTGGAGATTATGATATTGATGAAAAGACACGTCAGATCATGTTGAGTGAAGATGGTGTTCATAAGGCAGAAAAATTCTTTAAGATCAAAAACCTTTACGATATTGAACACACTCAACTTGTTCACCACATTAACCAGGCTTTAAAGGCAAACTACATCATGATGCGTGAAGTTGAATATGTAGTTAGTGATGAAAAAGAAATTGTTATCGTTGATCAATTTACAGGTCGTATGATGCCAGGACGTGCATATTCAGATGGTTTACACCAAGCTATTGAAGCTAAAGAAGGGGTTCCAATCAAAGAAGAAACTTCGACTTTGGCGACAATTACATATCAGAACTTCTTCCGTCTATATGAAAAATTGGCTGGTATGACGGGTACCGCAAAAACTGAAGAAGAAGAATTCTTATCAACTTACAATATGAAAGTTGTTGTTATTCCTACAAACCGTCCAGTAGCTCGTAAGGATCTTCCTGATGAAATCTATGCACATAAAAAAGATAAATATGCTGCATTGGTACGTGAAGTAAAACGTTTGTATGAAACAGGACAACCAGTTCTAGTTGGTACGATTGCGGTAGAAACAAGTGAGGTTATTTCACAATTATTAAATAAGGAACACATTCCTCATGAAGTATTAAATGCGAAAAACCATGCTCGTGAAGCAGAAATCATTGCAAAGGCGGGTCGTCCAAAATCAGTTACAATTGCGACAAACATGGCTGGTCGTGGTACCGACATTAAATTAACAGAAGAATCACGTAAATTAGGTGGTTTAGCTGTATTGGGTAGTGAAAGACATGAATCTCGTCGTATTGATAACCAGTTACGTGGACGTTCTGGTCGTCAAGGAGATCCTGGATTCTCACGTTTCTATGTATCTTTAGAAGATTCATTGATGGTTCGTTTTGGTGGCGACAAGCTACAAAAGCTATTTGAAAAAATGGGTGACGAACAAATTGAATCAAAGGCAGTTACAAAATCAATCACAATGGCTCAAAAACGTGTTGAAGGATATAACTTCGATATGCGTAAACAATTGTTAGATTATGATGATGTATTACGTCGTCAACGTGAAATTATTTATGCACAGCGCAATCGTATTTTAGAAGCAGATGAAGTGCATGATATGGTTCGTGTTGTATTTGAAAAAACAATTGAACAAACTTTACAAGCTAATTTATCGGATCAAAAGAAACAAACAATCGATGTTGCTGGTGTTGTTAAATCCATTGAAATGATGGGTATGGCTGAAGATAAGGCGATTCGTGCAAATGAACTTGAAGGAAAGTCTTATGATGAAGTTAAAGAATATTGTGTAAATAAGATTTGGAATGAATATGAAGCTGAAATCAAAGATGTTAAGCGTCAATTCTTGCCTTTTGAAAAGACAGTTGTGTTACGTAATATTGACCGTAACTGGATCAACCATATTGATATGATGGATAAATTGCGTAGTGGTATCTATTTGCGTTCTTATGCACAAAATAACCCTCTACAACAATATGTACAAGAAGGATTCGATATGTTTGAAGAAATGAATCAAAGAATTGATCGTGAAATCACATTCTTCTTATTAAAGGTTCGTATTCGTAAGGAGCATGCAGCTTAATGGAACTATATGAATTGAAACAAGGAGTGAGTACTCACCTAGAGAAATTACATTCTTTAGGTGAGTCACTTTGACTTATCTAGTAAAAATAAACAGATTGAAGAATATGATAAACAAACTTTAGAACCAGATTTCTGGCAAGATCAAAAAAAAGCTCAACAAGTGATTCGTGCAAAAAATGCATTAAAAGATATTGTGGATCGTTATGAAGAATTAGATTTACAATTGACTTCACTAAATGATACGGCTGATGAATTAAAGTCTGAATTTGATGAAGAATTGATGATGATTGCCGAAGAAGAATATGCGGATATGGATAAGAAATTCGAGAATTTTGAAATCCAAGTCTTATTAAGTCATGAATATGATCAAAACAATGCCATTTTAGAAATTCACCCTGGAGCTGGTGGAACCGAGTCTTGTGACTGGGCAAGCATGTTGTATCGTATGT
>ENA-ORSC01002434-ORSC01002434.1-human-gut-metagenome-genome-assembly--contig:-NODE-2434-length-11240-cov-4.057577_pt1 | contig 11240 bp, 10 predicted proteins | sample MGYA00242178_ERZ509140 | MGnify/ENA primary metagenome ERZ509140 (study PRJEB26280, sample SAMEA2338681) | human gut metagenome | biome: human gut; feature: human-associated habitat; material: faeces... | reverse complement strand
GTACGGAGTTTCGCGACCGCCGTTGAAGAAGAATGTCACGTGGGCGTACTTCTCCGTTTCGGCAATATGGAGCTGGGTCTTGCCGTTGGCTGCCAGGTATTCGCCCAAGGTATTCTGTACGTTTTCCTTATCGAAGAGAATGTGCACACCCTTGAAGGAAGCATCGTACGGAGTCATGCAATAATACTGCAAACCGGGAATAGTGTGCATTCCCTGCTCGGGCATATCCTGCTGAGTAAGCACGATAGTCAGTTCCTTGGCACGGTCGTTACGATAGTTGAAGAAGATAACTACGTCACCTTCCTTGATAGTACCGTCGAAGTTCGCGTTTACAATCGGTTTGATGAACTCATCGGTTACGCCCTCATCGTAAGACTCCTGCATGGCCTGGACCATGTCGGAAGCAACCTTACCTTCTCCGTTTACCAACAGGTCATAAGCCACTTTCACACGTTCCCAACGTTTGTCGCGGTCCATGGCATAGAAACGGCCTACGATGGAAGCAATCTTACCGGCTGACTTTTCGCAATGTGCCGTCAACTGCTCGATGAAACCTTTACCGCTCTTCGGGTCGGTGTCGCGACCGTCCATAAAGCAGTGGATAAATGTATTCTCGATGCCGTATTCCTTTGAAATATCGCAAAGCTTGAACAGATGGTCGAAAGAACTGTGCACACCGCCATTGCTGGTGAGTCCCATAAAATGGATGTTCTTACCGTGCTCCTTCGCGTAAGAGAAAGCGGAAACGATTTCCTTGTTCTTCAGGATGCTGCCGTCGGCACAAGCACGGTTAATCTTTACCAAGTCCTGGTATACGATGCGTCCTGCACCGATATTGAGGTGACCTACTTCCGAGTTACCCATCTGTCCGTTGGGCAAACCGACATTCTCGCCGCTTGCCTGCAACTCCGAGTGCGGATAAGTGGCCAACAGGCTGTCCCAATAGGGAGTAGGCGTATTAAAAATCACATCATCTTTACCTTGATCGCCGATACCCCAGCCATCAAGAATCATTAAAAGGGCTTTCTTGCTCATAATTATTAGTTTTTTAATTGTACAATCTCTACTTATATGGAAGAAGGGAATTGATTTACAATCCGTTTTTCCAATTGCAAAGGTACAAAATAGCGGCCAAACTATGTCATTCGGAAAGTAAAAATAACATTTGCACAAAGGAGCGCTTTCCATAAACAACAAGAAATCCTAAAAAAGCCATGCCGACGCATGAAATCCAATATGATTTTCATACTTTTGCATGGCTTTTAAATAAAATCAACTGAAATTATGGACGATTCAAACCCACGAACGTGCAATAGTGTTTACAATTAAAGCGAGCGGAGACGTTGGTCGCAATGCCTCTGTTCGGACTAAAGAAAGGAGGCAAAACAATGAGAAAGTATCTCTACAGCGAAAACGGCTTCGTAGAAAAAGCCGAATGGAAACCTAACTGCTGGGTAAACGTGGAGTGCCCGGACGACAGCGATTTCCAATTCCTTACCCAAGAACTGAAAGTTCCCGAATCATTCCTTGAAGACATAGCCGATACGGACGAACGTCCGCGCACGGAGACCGAAGGCAACTGGCTGCTGACCATTCTGCGCATTCCGATGCAGAGCAACCAGCACGGCATCCCGTTTATCACTGTGCCCATCGGCATCATTACAAACAACGATATCATCGTTTCCGTATGTTATCATCACACCGAACTGATACCGGACTTCATACAGCATACCCGCCGCAAAGGGATTGTTGTCAACAATAAGCTGACACTGATTTTACGAATCATATACTCCTCCGCCGTATGGTTCCTGAAATATCTGAAACAAATCAATAATGATGTGGCCACCGCCGAAAAGGAACTGGAAAAGAGCATCCGCAACGAAGACCTTCTACAGCTGATGAAACTGCAAAAGACGCTGGTGTACTTCAACACTTCCATCCGCGGCAACGAAGTCATGATAGGACGGTTGAAAAACATCTTCCAAGACACGGACTATCTTGATTTGGAACTGCTGGAGGATGTTGTTATCGAACTGAAACAGGCGTACAATACGGTAAACATCTACAGCGACATCCTTACAGGGACAATGGACGCTTTCGCTTCCATTATTTCCAACAACGTGAATGCTATCATGAAACGCATGACCAGCCTTTCCATTACCCTGATGATACCTACGTTGATAGCCAGTTTCTACGGTATGAACGTGGATATACACCTGGAAGGATTTCCACATGCGTTTGTGTTCATTGTGCTGCTGTCCGCAATATTATCGGCCGTGACCTTTATATGGTTCAGAAAGATCAAATGGTTCTGAAAATACGTGTAGGCTACAGACATCAGTATTTCAACACCTTTGCAGACACCGTTTTATACCTGGGCATCGTCATACCGATAGAAGCACCGATATAGGTGGGGTCGCAAACTATATATTTCCGGCCGTTCACCATGAGATAATCACCGGAAACATTGCCATTGAAGCGGACAGCAGTGGCGATGTGTTCCGGGTAATCCAGCAATACGACATCAAGCCCCAAAAGTTTCCGCACCAGATAAGAGAACAGCATCGCACGGTCCTCGCAATCGGAATAGGGATAGTAGAACAGTTCTTCGACAAAGAACGGCTTCTCGTATCCGAACTGTTGGCCGTCTGTCTGATATTGGAAAGCGGTCTGCACGAAATTTATCAGAATGTTTGCCGCATCCGCCTCATTCCGTCCCTGCACCAAAGGAGCCAATGAAGATAATATCCGGTTTTCCATGACAGCATTGACCGGAGCATTGAAGTAGACGCTGTAATCGCACTGGGGATAAGCTTTATAGAAATCCATCAAAGCCTTCGGAACATCCACCGTAACCTTGGCAGCGCTTCCCTTTGCCTGGTGAGTGGAACTGACGACTGTACCCGGAAACAACGGAGCCTCTTTCAATTGCATTCCTACACTGTTCTTTGCCTTGGGAGAGTCTTTCTGACACATGTAAAACTGGCATTGTTCATTATTGCCGCTGAGATTATAGTAGTTCTGACCGTTTAAGGTTATATAAGGATGCGCATAGATAGAACAATCCGTAGCAACGAACAACATCATTTTATCTTCCGTGGCTTTTCTTGCCATGCGTGCCTTGTAACCCATTTCATTGAGCAGGAACTGTTGCATTACAATGCTTTCATTGGCCGTACCGCAATAAGTATCGGCTACCTGCCTCACCAATGTAAAAACTCCCCAATCGTTCAGCCGCAAATCTTTCCGTATCTGCGCACAATCTGCCAATAACGGCTTGTAATCGGAGTTGCATAAAGCCTCGTAGGCATCTGCAATGGCATTCTCATTAAGTCCGTTCAGGCTGCATTTACGGTTCAGGCTGTTATTCAAATAAAAAGCCAGACCGCCATACGCTATCTTGCTGCGTCCCGATTCGCCCCTGTACAATGGGGACGTTGGAGTTGAGGAGACCGGTAACCGGGGTTCTGCCGCCGGCTCCGGACGTCGGTCTGCTTCAACAACAGGAGCAGGTTCTGCTTCCGGTTCGGTCTCGATAACCTCGACCACCGGTTTCTTTTCCGGCTGCACCGCCGGCTTGTCCGCAGATTTCTCGATAATGATGACTTTCGGGTCTTTCTTCTTCCGAACTATCACTTCAGGTTTGTCAAAGACAATTCTGTCCACCTCATTAAGCTGTACTACCGGCTTCTGTTTCCCTTCCGAAGTTGTCATATCGAGTATTTCCTCAATCGTCAGGCAAACCGGCTTTTCACTCTTCGGCGCAGTCTTTTCATCGTATACAACCGGCTTCACCGGTTCGGGCTTCACCCGCTTCAAAACCGGCTTCTCCGCTTCAAACTCCTTCCAGGGCTCACGCATGAAGTTGATGAAGTCTTTATCGGCATCATCCATAAATTTATCGAAGTCTTCCAGCTCCTCTTTCATAAAACCGGATATGCCGCCCTTGTTCTCCTGAGCCATTCCCGTAAGAGCCAATAAAAGCCCTGCAATAAAAGATATTGTTTTCTTCATGGTCGCATTGTTTTAAATAACCGAAAAAGGTTGCACCCGGAGCACTGTGCCACAGGAACAACCTTTATAAATCCATATAGATTACTCAGCCTCTACCGGTTCGCCGATAAACTCCTCCACTTGCTGGGAGAGTACACCCAAAGCTGCCTGTTTTTTAGCCGCCAACGCAGCCTCTTCCCTGGCTTTCTTTGCTTTGGCCTCATCGATAGACATATATACATTGAATTCCTTGCTGCCGTCCTTGTTTTCTTTCACCAATACAAGGTGCTGCTTCACAAGACCGGCAATCTTTGTATTGACACCCGATTCATAAGCCGCGCCGAACTTATCAATCTCCTCTTCCGGAGTAGAAGACGCCTCGGAAGACATCAACCCTTTCATCTTGCCTACAACCTGTGCTTTGGCTCTGGAAGCATAACTGGTAATGCCGTTCATTATGGCATTCTCTCTGCCTATTTTTACATTCTTGCCGATGGCAATACCTACCAGCTCGATGCGGTTTTCCGGATCTTCCTCCAGATACGTGCGGTACTTGGAAAAAGCATACTCCAGCGTAGAAGAACTAGCCAATGGCTTCCATCCTTCCTTGGTCAACTCTTTCACCCTTTTCTTGACATCCTTTTTCAGAGCTTTGGACTGTGCATCGGCAGTTGCCGCACAACCGAACAATATAGCGCAGACAAGCGCAAAAAACGCAAAACTTCTTTTCATAATCATTTCTTTTTAATTGTTAATAATATACTCATTCCCAGTTTGTGACATAAGGTAAAGACAACTGGGAGCGCTCTACAGCACCCGTTTGCGGATTGACGAATGTTATGGCACCCTGCACAAAGGAGAAAAGCGACTTCTTTTTCTCTCCGACTGTAAATTCACCCTCTGCCAATGCCTTTATCTGTATGATGCCTTTGGTTTTATAAACGCCATCTATATCGTCGAATATAATAGGAGCGGATATTTCAGGAACATGAAGTTCCAACGCCTTCAACCCGAAAGGGGTACCTCCCCTGTTGTTCAATGTCAGGCGGATATTGATATTGAATATCTTTCTGTCCGCCACGGAATCGGCCGTCAGCACCAGTTTCCCTTCCGGTACGACGGAGAAAGCCATGCTTCCCGTTCCCGCCTCGTTCAGGAAAGCTTTATGTTGCAAACGCTTGCCGCCGACTGTCAGTGAAATGTTCAGGAAGTTCTCTTCTTCCGGCAGACAGTCTTCCGCACTGTACGTAATGACGAACATCCCGTTGGCAGGACGGACGCTGATTTGACTGGCGCAATTGGACGTAACTTTGGGTTTGGCCGCCACTTTTATAGGATTACCATCCAACAGAAGCTGGCACTGATACTTTCCGCTTTCAAGAAAAGTGCCCGTCAGTGTAAGCGCATCGTACAACTGCCTGTAGCGGGCAGTCAGCCCCTTTACCCGGCTCAAACGTACATCATCGAAGAAGTACTCGGACAAAGTATTCAGTTCCGTTATGGCACGGCTTATCTCATCGGCAGATTCGATTGCCCCTATCTTCTGCTCCAACGCTTCATACCGGGCCACCTGTCCGGCATCCAACGCTTCAAATTCCGCAGTCAGTTTCCTTTGCTCCAAACGCGAAAAAGGATACTTTACCGAATAATTATAATGTTCTTTTTTCGTGGCTTTGTCCTGGACTTTCTCCCAATAGATTTCTTCGACATTGGAAAGGGAAATCCCTTTCAGAAAAGGAAGATTGGCAGATTTTATCCTGGATATTTGCGTAAAAGCATCCGAAGATTCTATGTTTCCATTCACATTGACTTCCGAAAGAGTATTCTTCTTGGACACCGTTACATTGCTGGCTACCGACTGAATGATACGTTCGGTTATCTCGGTCAACGCTTTCGTCTGCCCCTCTGCCAACGAACCGGCCGTAACCGACACTACCAGATAATCTTCCACCGCCGTATTCAGCCAGCCCGGCACTTTCTTTGCACTCCTTTCCACCACTTTGGTCTGGGCTGCGACACCCGCAGTCAGCAATGTGATGAAAATCATCCATATCAATCGTTTCATACGCTTTTTATCTTTTTATTGCCATTGAACCGGCAGGTTACGAATGTATACTTTTGTATCCGCTACCAACAACTCTATATAAGAAAAAAGGGAGAATCTGTCGAATACGTTCGTTACATAAAACTCCCGCCGTACCGTTACACGGGGCGGCATCTTCATCCATGCCCCGTTCTGTATCTCGAAGTTCTTGCATTCCGTACCGCTGTCCGTAAAGGCGGAAGTAAATCGCAAGAACTCATCCGTATTACGGCCTGTGTCCACATTGGTCATTTCCGCCAAAATCGTGATACGCTGCTGGGTAGCATTACCTGTGCACTTCAAAACCTTGAACTGCAACCTGTTTGTGGAAAGGGTAATTTCGCAGCGGGCTGCCGGAGTTTCCTGCGCAACGGGCTTTTCAACCACTTTCTCAACAATCACAGGTTTCTCGACTACCTTCTCAACCACAACCGGCTTTTCCACTATCTTTTCAACCTCCACTATTTTCTCCACTTCAACAGGTTTCTCTATCACTTTCTGTATAATCACCGTATCCGGCTGTACATCGGGCACATACTGCGCCAACTCCGTCTGGAGCACGGAAGCCTGCTCATAACAAGGCACACTCTCCGACACGGCAGAAAGATAACTCAATGCCTCCGGGTATTTCTTCAAATTGTAAAGGCTTTGTGCCTTCTGAAGAATAGTGGCGCAATTAGCGGCATAATAATCCTGTATCTTCTGCCGGGCAATACGGATAAAACGGGTGTAAACCGGATCGGTTGTACGCAGAGCGGAAATCATGGCCTTATAGGGGTCGGCACCTTCTGCAGCCTGCCCGGACACGGACACAACGGCACTGTGATACATGCTGCCGTCTATCCTGTTCTTGGCAACCAGCGTCAATTCTCCCTTTACAAGCGTGGTATTACGCATCAATCCCGAAGTGGACTGCTTGTCTAAAACCGTTATTACCGGTTCTATGACAAAGACATTATAGTCGTTTGCCGCTTCCGCACTGTTTCGGGTGATAATTTGTCTCAACTTGTTTTGAAGCATTTCTTGCGATGCTGCGGACAACTCGCTTTCCCCGGACAACGGTTGTACGGAGAAGTTGATTGTCTGTCCCGAAAGCTGAACGGTACAAAATCCTGCAATCAATAGAAATAAGAATTTCTTCATATCATAATTATTAAAAGACAGATGTCCGGCTGTGTATCTTATCCATAAAAACACCTGCCGGACACCCAGTCCAATGTTATTCCCTGGAATTCTGAATTAAAAGCTGTATGTACTGTCCGGAAGCGGCCTTCTCGCTAACCGTATAGCCTTTGTCTTTCAACAATCCCGATGCAAACCTTCTCAGCTTGCCCGTTTCCGACTTTATGGAACGCGGTCTTCCCGTATCAGGGTCATATACCGGCACACGCATATAGACATTCAGACCGTTGCCTCCCGAACGGACTTCACCGTTGCCTTTGAAAGCATTTTCAAGCACCCACTCGTCAAGTTCATCACTCAACGTCATATCTCTTGTGCCGACAGCATCGTTTTCCATATCAAAGTCGCAGTTTTCATCGACATTGAGGGTTATGTTCACTTCCCGGCCATTGGTTACCATATCACGGAATGCCTGTTTCAACTGGTTGAAGAAATTCTCAGAGATGCCTTCCAAGGCATATTCGGTCAGCTCTTTTTTAGACGCACGGAAACGGTCGCTCACAATACTGGCGTTTGCCAACGAAAAACCGGTCTCACGCTCTTTAGCCTCCATCAAAAGAGTGACATTGGAAGCTCCTCCGGCGAAATCTTCTTTGGAAATTTTCACCGTCACATATATATCCGCCCGTGCGCCATCCACATACGCCTGCAATCCGGTAGATTTGGCATTCAATGCAGAGGCCGCATAAGCACGGTTCTGCACCCGCTGGAACTCCGTCATAAAGTCAATCGTCTTGAAATTACGCAAATTAAACTCTTCCTTTATCTTGGAAAGAGCCAACGGCACAGCTTCATCATTCAGAACCGCATCTTTTATCCGGTCGTTCTCTCCTTCTCCGGGTTCTACAAACGGAACCACCATTACATTCGGCTGTCTCGCCTGACCGTTTTGGGCTAACAGATAAAGAGGTAGGAACAGACTTAAAAAAGAAACAACTATTCTCATAATCATCTATATTAATCAAAAACCGAACGAATCGAAGTTCATATTCGCTATCTTATTCTTCAAAACATAATAGTTGACTGCAATATCAAAAGGCTTCTTCTTTACTTTCTCACCTTTCACTTTGTCCAGTTTTCCCATGGGCTTCACCGAACTTATACAATCCTTATACTCCTTGTTCTCAAAAAAAGCAAGCAACTTGCCCTGGCTCTTCGCTTCCGCCTCCGACTCCGTCATCGAAATCACAGCCGGATAATCCTTGGAAAAACCCGAATAAAGCAAAGCACGGATTACACGCACTTCCGCATCCTCCTGCGCCAAAGCATCGTTCTTGCCATATCCCAACGTACGAAGTACCACGACGGCATCTCCTCCACGTCCTCTTACTTCCATTAAATTAACCGATCCACCATAATTCACCGGTTTTACCTTTTGGGCAAAAGAAGTCGTGAAGCACAGTAAACAGAAAAAAGAAAAAATCAATATCTTCTTCATATATCAACGGGATTTTAAAAGTAACAGTCTACATTGCAGGAAACTGTTGGCATCCAATGTAGGTATCAATTCTATTATACGGTCTTTACCCTCGGTGAAAGAAACCGCAGATGTAGAAGCGCGCAAGTCTTGTACCTTTACAGCACCAACCACTTCGCTCTGACGCTCCCCACCACTATATTTTATCAAAGAAACCTGGAACTGATCTCCTTTTCTTATATTCAGGCTCTCGCCGCAGGTAATGACATATTCATCTCCTTCGTAGCCGAGAAGCCCGTATACCGGGATATTATTCAAAAAGAAGTCCGTCAAAGGCTCCGTTAAAGTAGCCAGAGCTTCCTGACAAGCGGCGTCCCGGTTGGGACGGATAGCGGTTTTCTTGATATCGCTGATAAACTCACGCGAAATCAATGCTGCCGCCGTAGAATCGCGCGCATCACTGATGCTTACTTTCAGGCGAAGTACACAGGAATAACCTGCTCCACCTGCCCTGCGAGTGAACTGGCAACTGTTTATATCACAGGAAAGCGTATAGTCATTCTGCTTGGAGGATACGTACTCTATCTTTTCCGCTCTGGACATCTTCATAAACAGACTGGCCTCTGCATCCCGTGTGAGGGCTTCCAATGCGTTTTCATCGGATATCTCAAAACGCCCGCTTGCCTTTGCCACTTCATCCAGCTTGGCACGTACATTCCCCTCATAGATACGAATCATATCCATAGGTTTGGTATTACCTTTGGCCTCCTGCTCTTTGGCAATATTCACCAAAGTGCCGTCCGTAACCTTTATATCTACAAGACGTAAGGTCATTGCGTTCTTACCCTTACTTTGGGCAAAAACACCCAAAGCAAGAGTAAGCATTACAAACAATAAATATATCTTTTTCATCGTGCTGTCCCTTGTTTACAACTATTCTTCTTTCACTTCCTGCCCCTCGTTGGCTTTCTTATACTTCAGTTTCTCCGTGTTCTCTTTGATATTACGCTGAATCAATGGAATTACATTTACAGACATCTTAATAGCTTTTGTTGCCTGTTTCACTTTCTTTCCGATTGTCAATGCTTTCAATGGGTCCGAAGTCAGAGATGCCAGTGCCGATACGCTTTCAGCAGTAAGGGAGACTCCGCGGGCAGCAGCCTCTGTAAGATTCAGAGTAGCGATACTATATACTTTCAGCGCATCATTCTTGGCAATGGGTTCGTTTGTATTCTTGTTTTTGGCATTCCAAATTGTATCCGTCACTCCCATTTCTTCATCAAAATAAGGTTCGGGAACCATCTCTATAAAAGAGGTATTCTCTTCTACCCGTTGCAGCAAAGCAAACAATTCATTCGTGTGTATAAAAAATGTATCAACTTCCGCAATGCCTATATTGGCTTCGATAGGCTCCCACTCTGCCAAAAATTCTTCATAATCTGCACGCAAATCAGCTATTTTAGCATCCTTCTTGGCTGCTTTCTTCAATTTAGCTTCTTTCTTGGCATTCTCTTTTGCTTGTTTTCGTGCTTCTTTTTCTTGTCTTGCTTTCTCTTTCTCCGTTAATTCCTGAGAGTAAGTAGTGGTAGTCAAAATAAACAGACCCAATAAAACCAATAAATATTTCTTCATAACCTGTAATTTTTAATGTGAAACAGAAATAGTACTTCTGCTCCAGGGTTTATAATAAATGTGTAAATCTCCCTTTTCGCCTAAAAAATATTGATAGTTGTGAACAGCCTTTTACTAAATCTGAAAATACGCTTCACAGTCAGTTTCCAATCTGCTTAATCATGATATCACATCTTATCAATCCGTCTCAGATAACTTTTTTTTTCGTTAACAAAGATAAGCGCATTTTAATATTGCGTATGTACACTAATTTTATTATATTTACCCAATAAACACCTACTATTAACCAAAATACTATCAGAATGAACACAAAACTAAAGAATATCGCAGGACAACAACTGCAGCTGCTGCGCTTGGAGAAGAACCTGACACAAGAACAAATGAGCGAAAAACTAAATCTTTCTACAAGTGCCTACTGTAAAATTGAATATGGTGAAACGGATTTAACACTGACAAGATTAGACAAAATCGCAAAGGTACTGGGTATCTCTGCGTTAAGTCTATTCAGCCACATAGACAAAAGTATGAATCCGGATACAGACAACAGTTGCAAAAACAACAGCAACAATGACAGCGCATATGACCTGAATGACCTCCGTGAACTCATCAAGGCCAACACCAGAATCATCGACCTGCTATCCAAACGGATAGACTTATTGGAACAAAGATTATAGGAAAGGAAGCTCCAACTGCCCGCCACCCAGCAAATTGAACGTCATGCGGTGATAAGGAGTGGTTCCCCGTTCGGCAATAGCCGCACGGTGCTTCTTTGTGGGATATCCCTTATTATGATTCCAGTCGTAATAAGGGAACTCTTCGTGCAGCCGGTTCATATAATCGTCGCGATAGGTCTTGGCAAGAATGGAAGCAGCTGCAATGGAAAGGTATTTGCCGTCGCCTTTCACAACAGTGGTATGCGGAATGTCCCGGTAT
>ENA-ORSC01002433-ORSC01002433.1-human-gut-metagenome-genome-assembly--contig:-NODE-2433-length-11252-cov-4.277217_pt1 | contig 11252 bp, 11 predicted proteins | sample MGYA00242178_ERZ509140 | MGnify/ENA primary metagenome ERZ509140 (study PRJEB26280, sample SAMEA2338681) | human gut metagenome | biome: human gut; feature: human-associated habitat; material: faeces... | reverse complement strand
CTGCGGCACAAGCACCGCTGCCGCAAGCCTGCGTCTCGCCGCTGCCCCGTTCCCACACGCGCATCAGAAGGCTGTCGGGGGTTGCGACCTCAACAAATTCGATGTTGGCACGGTCGGGAAACACAGCGTTGGTCTCCAACTCTTTTCCCAATCCCTCAACATTGACATCAGCCAATTTGCAAAAAACAACGCCGTGAGGATTTCCCATCGACACGGCGGTAAGGGCTGTTGCCCCAAAACTTGTTGCAATCTCAATATCCTCCGCACAAGAGGAATGCACCGGGATGCGCGAGGGTTCCAGAACCGGGCAACCCATATCGACCGTGACGCGGTCGACTGCCGTCCCATCAAAATGCAAACATAGCGTCCTCACGCCCGACGGCGTTTCAAGCGCAATTCGTTTCTTGTCGGTAAGCCCCTTCTCAAAGACGTATTTTCCGACGCAGCGTGCGGCATTACCACACATCAAGCCTTCCGATCCATCAGCATTGAACATGCGCATACGGAAATCGGCTATCTCCGACGGCATTATCAGCACCATCCCGTCGGCACCCACTCCCGTATGGCGGTCGCTCAGCCTTCTGGACAGAGCCGGCAAGTCTGCCGGACACGACTTCATACAGTCAATATATATGTAGTCGTTGCCTGCGCCATGCATCTTTGTGAAGTTCAATTTGCTCATTTTGCAAGTCAATTGCTGTTTTTGATGCCACAAAGGTAAGCAGAATATTCTTATCTCCAAAATATTTTCAGCAAAATTTAATTTTTTATTTCATTTTGCCATATTTCAGCATACGAGTTTAAAATTTTTATAAAAGTTTCAATATTTTCTAGCCCAATTACTTTTATAGTTTTATATTCGCATTCTTGAAATTTTAGAATAATATTTTCTGCATATTTTTTGCCTTCTTCAGTAAAATGAATAGTTTTTTCTCTTCGATTTTCTGGATTTTCAATTAATTTTATATAACCTTTTTTATAAAAATATGTTATAGCTATATTTACAGTTTGTTTTGGAAGCGATAGATTTTTGCATATAATAGTTTGAGTGCAATTTTCAGTTGTAAATATAGAATATAAAATAATAAAATTTACATAAGAAAGCCCGAATGATTTTGCATAACTTTCAGATATAGAATTAAACAACTGCATACCTTTATAGCCTTTATAAAATTTATCTAAATATTGTTCAAATTCTTCATCCATAAAATTCCGCTCCAATTCGATATTATTTTATACGATTAATTGATAAAGATATTATATTAAAAATTTGATTATTGTCAATAAAAAATTATTAAAATAAAAAACTTAAATAAAAAATAAATCAAATTAAACTATTGCAATTTATACAAAATAATTATAATATATTATTCATTAAATAAATAAATAACTGGAGATAAATATGAACGCTTTTGAATTGACGAACGAAACAAAAAATTATCGTTCTTTAAATTATTTTAAAAAATATAAAAATCAAAATAATGTCATTTTATCTATTATCGTCAATATTCTGTAATATCGTTAAACTAATCTATAATTAAAATTTTAAATAAAAAATTTAAAATAAATATAATTAAATTAAACATAAAGGAGTTTTAAATGAAATTAAGATTATCAAAGAGAGCGTTAAAAGAAGATTTTCAAGGGCAATTTGTAAAAATGATGTTGGATGTTGCGGCAAAGGGAGATTTAATATCTTTTGCAGGCGGACTTCCAAATCCTATTTCTTTTCCTGTTGAAGAGATTAAAGAAGCATGTTGCAAGGTTTTGGATAATAACGGAATTCAATCTTTGCAATATAATAATGCAGACGGATATTTGCCATTAAGAGAGTTTATAGCAAATAGATATAAAATGCAGGGAGCGGATATAAAAGCGAAAAATATTCTTATAACAAACGGTTCTCAGCAAGCTTTGGATATAATCGCTTCAGTTTTGATTGATGCGGGAGACGATGTTTTGGTTGAAGACCCTTCATATTTAGTGGCTTTGCAAACTTTTCATATTTATAACCCGAATATAAGAACGGTTAGTTTAAACGAAAACGGTGCAAATTTGGAAGAGTTTAAAGAATCTATGAATAAATATAATCATAAATTATTTTATTCTGTTCCTACTTTTCAAAATCCTACGGGAATAACTTATACGAGCGAAGTTAGAGAAAAAATAGCCGAAATAATGAAAGGTAAAGATACTTTTTTTATTGAAGATAATCCTTACGGAGAATTGAGATTTAGAGGAGAGCATCAAAAATCTTTTTATAATTTGCTTGGCGAACAGGCAATACTTATGGGAACTTTTTCAAAAACTTTTTCGCCTGGTTTTAGAATGGGATGGATAGCTTGCGGAGTTGACGAAGTAATAAATAAAATGAAACATTATAAACAACTTGTGGATTTTCATACGAGCATTTTCGGGCAGATGGTTGTCGCTCAATATCTTGCCGATAACGATTATGACGCTCATATAAAAAAGATTACCGATTTATATAAAAAACAATGCGATTATATGCTTGAAGCTATGGATAAATATTTTGCTAAAGATATACATTGGACGCATCCTGAAGGCGGAATGTTTATTTGGGTTAAACTTCCTAAAGGAATTGACGCCGTAGAACTTGGAAAAAAAGCCGCAGACAACGGAGTCGCTATCGCTCCAGGCGAGCCTTTCTATGAAAGCAAAAGAGGCGAAGGAACTTTTAGATTAAATTATACTAATTCGTCTCCTGAAATGATAGATAAAGGAATTTCTATACTATCAAAAGTAATAGAAGAAATGAAAAAAAGTAAATAAAATCGGCTTGTTTTATTTGTAAAAAAAGTTTAATATTATTCTTATTATTTAAGAGCTTAAAATTAAGGTAAATTGTATAATGAAAAAAACTGTATTATTAAAAATTTCAGGCGAAGCTTTACTTGGACAAAAAGATTATGGAATAGACAATAATGTTGTTGATAGAATAGCTTTGGAAATGAAGGAAGCGGGAGGCGACACTCAAATTGCCGTTGTAGTCGGAGGAGGAAATATTTTTAGGGGAATGCAACTTTCCAATAAAACGGGAATGATTAGAGCGACTGCCGACTCAATGGGAATGCTTGCAACTATAATGAACGCAATCGCATTGAAAGACAGATTTATGGCGGCTGGAACTCCAACTCAAATTCTTTCTTCTTTTAATATTGAAGGTATGATTGAAGGATTTGAAAGAGATAAAGCTATAAGAATACTTGAGAGAGGAAATGTTTTAATAATAGCTGGCGGAACTTCAAACCCTTATTTTACGACAGACAGCACCGCAATTTTAAGAGCTTTAGAAATAGGAGCTTCAATAGTGCTTAAAGGCACAAATGTTGACGGAGTTTACGATAAAGACCCGAAAAATAATGAAGACGCTAAAATGTATAACGAAATTACTTTTAGAGAGGCTTTAAATAAAAATCTTCGAGTTATGGATATGACGGCTTTCGCTATGGCTAATGATAACGATATGCCTATAAGAGTTTTTAATATGAATAAAATGGGAAATATCACAAAAGCGATTTCAGGCGAGAATATTGGAACCTATGTTCATAATTAATTTTAGTATATAAATTTGTAAAATAATATATAATAAATTTAAATTAATAAGGTATATTATAAACAGGAGAATAAAAAATGTCAAATATTACTAATTATGATATAAAAGAATTGGGTGAGTTTTTTAATATGGATTTTTATAATAGCTTATCGGAAGAGGGTAAAAAGAATATATTTAAGAGTATGCTTAATCAAGAATTAAGAGAAAACAATTATTATGTAAATAAATATGGCAGAGGACAATTAAGAATATATGATAAGGATATAGAAAATTATAAAAATTATGATATTATAAAAAAAGCTGGCACTCCTTATCGAGGAGAAGATAATCAAATACGACCTACCTACTTAACCGGCTGGGATTTTCTAGTAAGAGAATATACAACTGAATATCCAGAAACAGTAGAAGATTTTAATAAACATTTTGAGGATATGATGAGTAAGTGGATGTAAAAAATGAAATAATTTTTAAGAGTTATTGCTTATAAAGTTTCAGATGGCTGAAAGCAAAGGATTTATAGACAAAAGAGAGTAGGTTTTGGAAGATATGCATAAAGATAATTATGGCAGATATTTTTTAATATATAAGCCGCAGGAGTAATAAATATGTTAGAATTTATAGATAAATCAGTATTATTAAGTTTATGTAAAAAGATAGTTAAGATATATAAAAAGCATACAAAGCCAAATAGTTTATTTGTAAGGAATTGGGTTATGAGGAATAAAGATAAATATAATGATAAATTCTATAATTCAAATAAAAATTATAAATATATAGATGCTATGTTAATAGCTTTATCATATCATAATTTAATAGCTATTGAATATAAGAATAATAGTAATATAATTACAGATATAATTGAAATAAATAATGAAGTAGAAAAAATGCTTGACGAAGACTTTGATGATAGCGATTTTGATAACGAAGAGGATATAGAGGATTTAGAAAACTTATCAATAGAATAGGTTAATAAACTTATAGATGAAAATAATTAATAAAAAGGGATTACTTAATATTAAAAAAATATATATATAAGTTATGGAAATAAAAAATAAAGTAAAATTAGTATTAAATTAAAAAATAATTAAGGAGATTTTATTATGTATGATATTTTATCTTTAGGAGGTTTCAGTATGATTCCAATGTTTATAGGAATAGTTATTATATTAATAGCTCTGTTCGTTTTCTTGCGTTTTTTTCCAATAGGACTTTGGGTGACGGCTTTATTTTCGGGCGTTAGAATAAGCATAATAACTTTACTTACTATGCGATTAAGGAGAGTCAATCCTTCTTTAATAGTTTTGAATCAAATTAAATTATGGAAAGCTGGATTAAAAATAGGAAGTAACGAACTTGAAGCTCATTATTTGGCGGGAGGAAATCCAACGGCTGTATCGGACGCTTTGATTGCGGCGGATAAAGCCTCTTTAAATTTATCATTTGAAAGAGCATGCGCTATAGATTTGGCGGGACGAGATTTGGTTGACGCTATAAGAACTTCCGTCTCGCCAAGAGTGATAGCCACGCCTTTAATCGCCGCTGTCGCAAAAGACGGAATTCAGGTAAAGGCTACGGCAAGAGTGACGGTTAGAACGAATATTAACAGACTTGTTGGAGGAGCTGGAGAAGAGACAATAATCGCGAGAGTGGGAGAAGGAATAGTCACGACAATAGGAAGTTCGGCATCTCATAAAGAAGTTTTGGAAAATCCCGATAGAATCTCTCAAGTAGTTTTGGCAAAGGGTTTGGATTCTGGCACGGCTTTTGAAATTTTATCAATAGATATTGCGGATGTTGATGTCGGAAACAATATCGGAGCGGTTTTGCAAATTGACCAGGCGGAAGCGGATAAAAAAATAGCTCAAGCTAAAGCAGAAGAGCGAAGAGTTATGGCTATAGCGAGAGAGCAGGAAATGAAAGCGCAAGTTGAAGAGATGAAAGCTAAAGTTGTCGAAGCGGAATCTCAACTTCCTTTGGCTATCGCGGACGCTTTGAAAAAAGGAAATATTGGCGTTTTGGATTATTACAATATGAAGAATATAATGGCAGATACGGAAATGAGATACAGTATCTCTGGTTTGGATTCTTCAAGTAAAGATAATCCGAATAATACAAAATAATAAAAAATAATTAATCGCTAAACGATATTACACCTTCAATGATAGCCTCAAATCTTTCAGGTTCTATTGTCATTATAGTATCGTCAGTTTTCAAATTAGGAGCAAAACCGCCTATACTTATTAAGAAAGAGTGAGCGCTTTTGTAAACTCTCGCATAATCAACAAATTGGTCGACAATATCCTGTCTCATAGGATAGCCCGAAGTATCTAAAGCGAAAGTGCTTTTATATGATTGTCCTTCAGAACCGAATTTTTTTATTGTAACAAAGAAAACTAATGTGTCGGATTTCTTGCTATGGTCGGTTACAATATAACCGTTTAGAGTCAATACTCTGTAAAAATGTTTTTCCAAATAATCTACAACATCCATTTCTAAAGCCGTTCTTAAAGCGTTATTTGCGATAATTGAGCTGTAAGTTTTTAATTTATGGTCTATATCCAAATATATATTTCTTGTAGATTTAATTATTTCCCATTGTTTTACCGCATTTTCAAACTGCTTATATTTTACAAGAGTTTCTGCATATCTGTATCTTTCATCAACGACTTTCTCGTTTGGTATATCTTCTTTATTTAAAACTTTTTCGTAAAAACCTTTTGCTTTCTCGTAATTTCCAAGTTCATAATAAGAGTTTGCAAGCTGTAAGGAGATAGAATCTTTATTATCCAAAGCATCGCTTCCATAGGCAATTTCTAATTCTACAACCGCATTTTGAAAATCTCTCGATGCCGATAAAACTTCTCCCATAAGCAAATGATATTGAATATTATTCGGGTCCAAATCTAAAGCGCGCTGAATATTCTGTTGAGCCGCATGATAAGAACGCATTTGATAATAACAATTAGCAAGCATATAAAGTAATTGAGGATTGCTGTCGTTTCTTGCAACCGCTAAAGTAAAATATTTTTGAGCCAAACTCCACTCTTCCGCCTCATAAGAAATAGTTCCCGCTTTATATAAAGAATCAAAATCCTGGTCTTTTAATCTTATAATTTCATCGTATTCGTCTATAGCTTTTTTATAATTTCCCGTCTCTTCGTAAATCTTCGCTAAAAACTCTCGAACATTTAATTGATTTACTTCTTTAGTAAAACTTCCCGCGTCTATTATATTTTGCAAAGCAGCCATAGCCAATATAAATTGTTGTTGTCTATAATACAAATTCGCGCTTAACCATAATATATAAGGGTCCCTTTTATATTTCGGGTCCAACTCGTTTATCTCGCGCATAGCCAAATCATAATTGTTTTCGCTATATAATTGATTTATTCTCTTTAATTTATTGCCGTATGTTCCGCTTCTAATTATATAGTTGGTAGCCAATCCTAATATGACTATAAAAATTATTATAAATATTATTGAAAATTCCACAATTATATTCCTTTTTGATAAAATACTATAGGATTTTCCGTTTCCTCCGCTTCTATCAAAGCTTCTTGAAGTTTTGTAATCAAATTATCTTTAACGACAAAAGCCGAAATTTTATTCATTTTATTAATTGAAAAATCATAACCGCTCACCGCAATAGTTATTTCAACATCGATATTCTCTCCGTTATATTCAAAATTATAATTCTTTAATCCTTTAAAATATCTTCTTATAGTTTTCCATGCGTCTTCTTCTTCGGCGTATATATAAGTGTATATAATATTATTTTCAGCCAAACATTGATTTTCTCCCGTTCGAGCGGTTTGTTTTATAAATTTTATTAATTCTTCTTCAATATTTTTATAGCCAATCTCTCCGCATTTATCTACAATTTTTTTATGATTAGATATTTTAAAAGCTATAAGCCCAATCGCATATTCATGTCTTTGAGCAAAAGATATTATATTTTTAAGAGTATTAAAAAATATTTCAGATTCGATTACATTAGTATTTATTTCGCTATATTCTTCCTCTTCGTCATCGTAACCTAAATTATATAATATTGATTTATACATAAATAATATAACCTTTTTTAAGCTATAAGTTAATTGTATAGATATAAAAAATAATCCAAAACATAATATTGCAAAATAAAAAGTATATTCTCTTCTATATAAAATATTCTGTATAGCTGGAACATAACTTAAAGAAAGTAAAAGTATAGAAGAAGTTACGATAAAAAATAAAAAATTGCATATTGTATTTATAAAATCTTTATTAATATTAAACATCAATACGATTATAAAAGAATATAAAATAGAAACTGCAATCCAAATCCAAACCCAAATATCGAGAGTATATAATAAATAAACAAAAAAATTTTGAGGATTCGGAGATATCAATAATATATAAATCGGTATAATAACGGCGCTATATATTAACGCTGATATCATAGAAGCAAAAAATCCGTATAGATACGATTTCGATAAATTAATTTTCTTTGACTCCATAATTCTTGCCTAATTCTTATAAATAATGTCGCTATCGTATTTTAATTCCGTTTTGCCGAAAACTTTCATCATTTTTTCAAGTTCTTCTTTATTAGAATATATCATATATTCCAACCCTTTTCTTCCTTTACTTATCGTTGCAATAAAACTCTCTTCGGTTATACAAATTGCATTCGCTCCAAGCATAAAATATTTAAATATGTCGCTTCCAAATTTTGGCGATTCTGCAAGCATATTAATTTGCATTTTATGTCTGCTACTTTGCAAATTTAATGCAATCTTGTTTATAGTATCGGAAACTTTTTTTATTCCTTTTAATAAATACTTGTTATTATTTGAAAAATATAGATTATTAAAATTCTTATTAAATATATCTTCTTCGCTAGATAATCCTTTTATAATCAAAGGAATATCCAAACTTTTTCTTAAATTATTTAATTCTTTTTCGCTTTTTATATAAATTTTATTTTTATCTATAGAATTAATATCATAACAATAAGACAAATCTATTCCAACCGCGCAAGCTCCGTTTTTTTGAGCTTCTCTAACTCTATTTAATAAAACTTCCTGCGAATTATTGCCGTTTAGCATAATTATTCCTCTTTTATGCTCTTTAATAATTTTAATTGAAAGTTCAAATAATTCTTCGTTATTAAAATCGTTAAGAATTGCAAGAATTTCGCAGTTAGAAGCCACATCCATAGTTATTTGATAATATTCTCTTATATCCATTATTCCGTCAATAGCTTCTTTAAGATTATGAATCGTATCGATTATTATCGGTTGAGAGACATGAGTATTAAAAATTGTAGTTTCTAATTTTATAGGTTTTTCTTCATGAATTATACTCGGGCAGAAAGCGTAATTTGAAAGTCCCGTTTCTTCGTCAGTATTATATCTAAATAAATAAGATAAATTAAGTTTTGAAGCTAATTTTTCTTGAGCTAATCTTTTTATTTCTTCCAAGTTTAAGTTTTTTTCATCCGTGAGTTTGAAATGAACTAAATCAATCGCTTTATTTGCCATAGCTATAGCTTCGTCTCTAGTATTTCCTACGGCTATAACATTTCCCGCTTTATCGAGATTATTTGTCGGCGGAACAAGTATATCTCCGACTTTAGTTTTTATAAATACTTCTTTAATTCCTTTTATATTTTTAGCGTTTTCTATTCCTTCTATAGATTCTATTATTCCCGTTCCTGGCAAAAACGCTTTTTCTACAGAAACTTTATTCCATTTTGGTTTTAAATCGCTCGGAGGATTTCCTAAAGATATTTCAATAGCGTTTTTAATTAAATTAACTCCCGTAGATAAAGGATAAGTATATGCGCTCATAAATCCGCCCGATAATCTTGCTGCAATTTCTCCAACCATAGCGCCATTTTTCGTCACTTTAATATCTCCTTTTGCCGCTCCGATTTTTAGATTAAGCGCTTTAATTCCGTCTTTCATAACTTTAATAGCGTCTTCTATTTTATCTTTATCTAATGCGGAAGGCATAATATGTCCCGTTTCAATAAAAAATGGAGGATATTCTATTATTCTATCGGCGACTCCCGTCACATAAATTTGATTATCGTATATGAGCATATCAATCGAAAGCTCGGGACCGTCCATATATTCTTCAATTATAACCTCGCCCGAAGGAGAAGAACTTTTTGCTCTGTTAAATGCGGCTAATATATCGCATTCGTTTTCAACTTTCATTACTCCGCGCGCTCCCATATTGTCGGCGGGTTTTAAAACTACAGGTTTATTTAAATGCTTGAATGCTTCCATTGTCTCTTCGTAATTCCAAACGGGAAAAAAATTCGGTTGAGGAACATTATTTTTTTTAAATCTCTCTCGCATTCTTATTTTATTTGAGGCGGCGTAAGCGTCTTCAAATCTATTTCCTGGAAGTCCAAGCGCGTTTGCAACTGCGGCTACAGTAGTAGAAGCGTCCGTTCCAACAGTTATAACTCCGTTTATTTCCATTTGTTTGCTTAAATCTCTTGCAGCTCTAACGCTTCCGTCAACATCTCTAGTAGACACAACCATTGGCAAATCGGCTATTTTCATTCCATGCGCGTCTTTATTATAATCAAAAACTATTGCATATAATCCCATATCTTGAGCTATTTGAATTGCAGGAACTTGCAAAAGCCCCGCTCCTATTATAATGATTTTTTTATTTTTCATTAGTCCGCCTTTTCTTTTATTAATTTTATATATGATAAGTCTATATAGCTAAAAAGTAAAGAATTATTTTTAAATTCTAATAAAATATTATATAATTTTTTTTAATAAATAATTTGAAAATAGGATAAAAAATGAATAACATTAAAAACGAATGTTCTTTTGATAATTTTTTGGCTTTAGATATAAGAACGGGAACTATAATAGAAGTTGAAGATTTTCCGAAAGCTAAAAAACCCGCTTATAAATTAAAAATAGATTTTGGCAATATCGGAATAAAATGCTCTTCCGCTCAAATCACAAAACTATACAAAAAAGAAAATTTGATTGGAAAAAGAATAGTCGCAATCGTAAACTTTCCTAAAAAACAAATAGCGAATTTTTTATCAGAGTGTTTAGTATTGGGAGCGGTAAAAGAGAACGGCGAAGTCGCTTTATTAAGCGTCAATGAAGATTGCAATAATGGAACTTCTATAGGTTAATTATTATTTATAATCAAAAAAGACACCATATTAAAAAATATGATGTCTTTTTATAATTATATTCTAATTATTTTAAAATTTACCAAGCCCAACGAAAATCACTATAATTTTTATCAATTTCTTTATCAAATGCAATGAACTTATCAGTAGTTTTGTAGAAATAGTCTTCATATTTACCGCCATTAAAGTTATAAGAAAAATATAAATTTGTTGCGCTATAGAATGTAATCGTTCCTGCATCATTTTTATTAGCGCCGTTTTGATTTGTTCCCCTTAATTTGATGGTATAAGGATAACTATCAAATGTATCGGCAACTTTTCCAACAATTGCATTCCAATTGTTAAGTAGTATTAAACTGCCATCGCCAAAAATATAAACAGAAGACGCATAATTACATGACCAAGTTCCTGTAAGTTCAGATTTAGAATGACTACCGACTGTATTACCGCCCGTGTTATCTTCTTTTACTTCTTCTTTTTTACTTAAAGCATATTCTATAGTCCAACTATAATTAT
>ENA-ORSC01002431-ORSC01002431.1-human-gut-metagenome-genome-assembly--contig:-NODE-2431-length-11260-cov-9.758144_pt1 | contig 11260 bp, 10 predicted proteins | sample MGYA00242178_ERZ509140 | MGnify/ENA primary metagenome ERZ509140 (study PRJEB26280, sample SAMEA2338681) | human gut metagenome | biome: human gut; feature: human-associated habitat; material: faeces... | reverse complement strand
CCTATCATACGCATATAATTCCAGTTGGTATTTTTGTATATCAATGCCAGTCGGCCTGTTGCCTGATAAGGTGTTTGGGCAAAGTAATCGGATGTATGCGTGTAGAACAGACCGAAAATATACTTCTGTTTCAGTATGTACGTACCATTCAGGTTATAGTTTGTCATAGGGCGCAATCCCGGTGTTCCCTGAAGTTCGGAATATCCGTTCAGATATGTAACGTATATGTTTAGTGGCTATCAGATTCCAGTTCTTTCTCTATTTCCTCAATCGTAGGCAAACTGCCACGGAAATCTTTCGGCAAGGCTTGCCCTAATTCGTAGTCGGATATGCCTATTGGCTTCTGAATGTCACGCAAAGCATATTCAGCCTTGATACGGTCTTTGCTTTTACAAAGTAGCAAACCTATGGTTCGATTATCCCCCTCCCGGCAAAGGATGTCATCCACAGCAGAACAATAGAAGTTCAGCTTACCGATATATTCCGGCATAAACTCCGTATCTATCAACTCTATCACCAAATAGCGGTGTAGGAAGGTATTGTACATCAATATGTCAATTATAGTAATCATCTCCTGACACCTCAATATGGTATTGTCGTCCCATGAAAGCAAAACCTGCACCCATTTCCACAAGGAATTTCTCTATATGTTTCACCAAACCGATTTCTACATCACGCTCATTGTATTGGTCGGTAAAGGTCAGCATATCGAATATATACGGGTCTTTGAGCATTGATTTCACATCGTTTGCTTCGGGAACAGGCAGGGTTTCAGTGAAATTGTTTGCCAACGCACCATGCTTGCCATAGTCATCAAGTTTGATAGCTTCTTGCAGATAGCGTGTATTCCAATGCGATGTAATACTTTGCACCATATACCAATGCCGTGCGCGAATATCCTTGACTTGTTGTAAGAGTATCAGGTTATGCGTCCAACCTAGATGTTTGATAGGAAAGGAAAAATTATATTCGCCTAATTGCGCAATCATTGATTGCGCAATTGAAGAATCAGCACCTTTCACCATCGTAAGTTCTTGATTGTATTCGTTGAAGAACTGTATCATACACTGCATGTTGCGCACAGAAAAACCCTTTATTTCGGAATAATCGTTCTTCAAGTCCACGGACAAGCGTTGCAAGGTTTTCTTGCCCCAACCATCTGCATCTTGACTTTGCCGCAACATACCTCCAATATCCCAATACATTCGGAGCATTTCTTCGTTGGCGGCATAAATCGCTCGTTGTTGGGCAACCAATACCCGCTGCTTGATTTTACGAAGCAGTGCCGCATAACCATTGAAATTATCTGCCAAGTTATCAATTGCTTGTTTATCTGTTTTTTTAGTCATAATCTTCTTTGATATTTCCACAAAGTTACGCTTTTTATTCGATTGTACATCAAATTCTTACAATATTATTAGTTATACCCATTATGGGCTATCTTCTCATTGAGAAACCTCTTTTCTGCTGTTGGTCATAATGTTATCTTACAACCGGTCTTTTCTTTTAGCATTTCTATAAATTCGACCAAGTTATAAGCCCCTTTTATAGTATAGGTTCTACCATTATGTTCTTGAGAATATATAGGATATTCAACAACAAATCCTAACAAAAATATCAAAACAAGTACTTTTGCATTCATCGTGATTCTGATTTTACATAAATAATTATTTATCCTGTATTTTTCTTTTCCCATGATAAGTTGTCATCCAATAAACACAATGTTTCCATGACTTCCTGGATCGATGCAGTCATTTCAAAATCAAGAGAATACCGAGCGAACGGATAAGATACACTGTTTTCAACCTCAAATTATACGGAAAAACCCATACCTTTTTTATACCTTTGCCCCCAAAAGAAAACAACAGACATGGAACTATTCAATAAAATGATTGCCGCAGCCCTGAAGGTTTCCGTACATCAAGTAGACAATACATTATCTCTACTGGGCGGGGGAGCTACCATCCCTTTCATAAGCCGATACCGGAAAGAGGCAACCGGAGGGCTGGACGAAGTACAAATAGGCGAAATTAAAGACAGAAATGACAAGTTGTGTGAACTGGCCAAACGAAAAGAAACCATTCTTTCTACCATAGAAGAACAAGGCAAACTAACAGAAGAATTGCGCAAACGCATTGAACAAAGTTGGGATGCCACCGAAGTGGAAGACATATATCTGCCCTATAAGCCGAAACGTAAGACCCGCGCCGAAGCGGCACGGCAAAAAGGACTGGAACCGCTTGCCACCTTACTGTTATTGCAACGCGAAAACCATCTGGACAGCCGTCTCCCCGCTTTTGTGAAAGGAGATGTGAAAGACGAAGAGGATGCACTGAAAGGCGCGCGCGACATCATAGCCGAACAAGTGAGCGAGGACGAGCGTGCCCGCAACCAACTGCGCAACCAATTTTCCCGACAAGCCGTCATCACCTCCAAAGTGGTGAAAGGCAAAGAGGAAGAAGCCGCCAAATACCGCGATTATTTCGATTTCAGCGAACCTTTGAAACGCTGTTCCTCCCACCGTCTGCTGGCTATCCGCCGGGGAGAGTCGGAAGGCCTGTTGAAAGTAAGTATAAGCCCCGATGACGAAGAGTGCGCCGGACGGCTGGAACAAATGTATGTCCGTGGCAACAATGAATGCAGCCGCCAGGTAGGCGAGGCAGTACGTGATGCGTACAAGCGGCTTCTGAAGCCTTCCATCGAAACCGAATTTTCAGCCTTGAGCAAGGAGAAAGCCGACGAGGAGGCAATCCGCGTCTTCGCCGGAAACCTGAGACAGCTTCTGCTGGCTCCTCCTTTGGGACAGAAACGGGTCATGGGAGTTGATCCCGGCTACCGTACCGGATGTAAAATAGTCTGTCTGGATGCCCAAGGCTCTTTGCTGCACAATGAAACCATTTATCCGCATCCGCCCAAGAGTGAATACTCACAGGCAGCCCGCAGCATCGTGAAATTGGTAGAACAATATCAGATAGAGGCAATCGCCATAGGTAATGGCACCGCCAGCCGTGAGACAGAACAATTCATCACTTCACAACGCTATGACCGTGAATTGCAAGTATTTGTAGTAAGCGAGGACGGAGCATCCATTTACTCGGCCTCGAAAACCGCCCGAGACGAGTTCCCTGAATACGACGTGACCGTGCGTGGAGCCGTATCCATAGGCCGCCGATTGATGGATCCGCTGGCCGAACTGGTGAAAATAGACGCCAAATCTATCGGAGTGGGACAATACCAGCATGATGTGGACCAGACTTTATTGAAGAAATCATTGGACCAGACGGTGGAAAGTTGTGTGAACCTGGTAGGTGTGAACCTCAATACCGCCAGCCGTCATCTGCTGACTTATATATCGGGGCTAGGTCCTGCCTTGGCTCAAAACATTGTGGATTACCGCACCGAGAACGGGCCCTTCAGTTCACGCAAGGAGTTATTGAAAGTACCCCGGATGGGAGCGAAAGCGTTTGAACAATGCGCAGGGTTCCTGCGTATCCCACAAGCGAAGAATCCGCTGGACAACTCGGCCGTGCATCCCGAAAGCTATCCCATAGTGGAGCAGATAGCCAAAGACCTGAGCTGCACCGTGGACGAACTGATAAAGAGCAAAGAACTACGCAGCCGGATTGATATCAAGAAGTATGTCACCCCTACAGTGGGGCTTCCCACCCTGACAGACATCATACAGGAATTGGACAAGCCGGGACGCGACCCACGGCAACAAATCCAAGTTTTTGAATTTGACAAGAATGTAAAGACCATAGAGGATTTGACTGAAGGAATGGAACTGCCCGGCATTGTGAACAATATTACCAACTTCGGTTGCTTTGTAGATATAGGAATCAAAGAGAAGGGTCTGGTGCACGTATCACAACTGGCCGACAAATTTGTGAGCGACCCCACCACCGTAGTCAGCATCCATCAGCATGTACGGGTGAAAGTGATGAGCATAGACCTAGAGCGCAAGCGCATCCAGCTCACTATGAAAGGATTGAATCAATAATTGCAACAAGGTAAAAAAGAATATGGAAGAAGATATAGAAACCTGCGGCTGGTTCGTTTTTTATAAGGATCAGCTGCTGATAGAGAAAAAGAACGGAATGTACACCATACCTTTCGGAACAGAGCCTCCCATGCCTGTTCCGGTGGGAAGCACTATCCACACCATCGGAGAGATAGAGGGACACACTGCCAAAACTTTCTCCGTACACGCCCCGGTGCCCGGCTGCGAAAATGACCGCCACCTGATGATGGATCTCCGGAGTTCATACGACGTATTGCCTTGGGAAGAGTACAATGTGGGTGGCAAAGCCTTCCAGATACTGAATTGGGACAAGAACAGCCGCTATTGCCCCATGTGCGGCGTGCCTACCGTACAGATTTCTCCAATTGCTAAAAAATGCCCCCAATGTCGTCAGGAAATTTATCCGCGCATCTCTCCTGCCATCATTGTATTGATACGCCGGGGAGACAGCATACTGCTGGTCCACGCCCGCAACTTCCGGGGAACTTTCAACGGTTTGGTAGCCGGCTTTCTTGAACCGGGCGAGACTTTGGAGGAGTGTGTGTACCGCGAGGTACTGGAAGAAACAGGACTCCATATCAAAAACCTGAAATATTTCGGCAGCCAGCCGTGGCCTTATCCCAGCGGAATCATGATAGGCTTCACCGCCGATTATGAAAGCGGAAACATCAAATTACAACAAGAAGAACTGAATGCCGGCGCTTTCTATACCAAAGACAACTTGCCGGAGATACCCAAAAAGCTGAGCCTGGCAAGAAAACTGATTGATGCGTGGCTGGAGGAAAAGAATCATTTATAGAACGAGATGAGTCATGTTCCATCCATAAATACCTATTTATCGCTTGCAGAACTTAAAAATGTACTATCTTTGCAATATGGAATGGTTAAATAGCTTATTTTTTGAACACACGCCTTTACAGGCGGTTGTAATCCTCTCGATTATCATTGCTGTGGGGCTCGGTTTAGGTAAGATCCACCTGTTTGGCATTTCATTGGGAGTTACCTTCGTCTTTTTTGCCGGTATTCTGGCCGGACACTTGGGATTCTCAATCGACTCGAATATGCTGAATTACGCCGAGAGTTTCGGTCTTGTGCTTTTTGTATACGAACTAGGATTGCAGGTAGGTCCCGGCTTTTTCAGTTCATTCCGTAAAGGCGGTGTACAGCTCAATATGCTGGGCATGGGCGTTATTCTGACAGGTACGGTCATGACGGTGCTTTTCAGCAAACTGGGAGACATACCGATGAGCGATATGGTAGGCATCCTTTGTGGAGCCACCACCAATACTCCCGCTTTGGGGGCCGCCCAACAGACTTTAAAACAAATGGGGGAACCCGCCAGTGGCGCAGCGTTAAGTTGCGCCGTAACCTATCCGCTGGGAGTGGTAGGTGTTATTCTGGCCATGTTGCTGGTACGCAAATTATTTGTTCGTCCCTCAGATATCGACATTCACGAACACGAGGACACCAATCAGACATTCATTGCCACCTTCAAAGTGCACAATCCCGCCATTTTCAATAAAAGCATAAAAGAAGTAGCTTTATTAAGCTATCCTAAATTTGTTATCTCCCGTTTATGGCGGGAAGGCACGGTAAGTATCCCCACTTCAGAAAAAATCCTGAAAGAGAATGACCGTCTGCTGGTTATCACCACCGAAAAGGACGCTCCCTCGCTCACGATTCTTTTCGGCGAACAGGAAAGCCAGGATTGGAATAAAGAAGACATCGACTGGAATGCCATAGACAGCCAATTGATTTCCAAACATATCGTTATCAGCCGCCCCGAAATAAACGGGAAAAAACTAGGCTCTTTACGTCTGCGCAACAGCTATGGCATCAACATCAGCCGTGTGATGCGCAGCGGGGTACAACTACTTGCCACACCGGGGCTGATCCTCCAACTGGGCGACCGGCTGACCGTGGTGGGAGAAGCCAAAGCCATAGAGAATGTGGAAAAAGTATTAGGCAATGCGGTTAAAACGCTGAAGGATCCTAATCTTGCCGCCATTTTTATAGGTATTGTACTGGGATTGATACTAGGCTCCATCCCTATCGCCATCCCCGGCATCAGCACTCCCGTTAAATTAGGCCTGGCAGGCGGACCTATCGTAGTAGGAATTCTTATCGGATGCTTTGGTCCCCGTTTCCACCTCATCACTTATACCACCCGGAGTGCCAACCTGATGCTGCGCGGTATCGGGTTATCTCTCTATCTGGCTTGCCTGGGACTAGATGCAGGTGCACATTTCTTCGAGACAGTGATGCGCCCCGAAGGAGCCATCTGGATAGCTATAGGCTTCGCCATCACCTTTATCCCGGTAGTCATCATGGCATTAGTGGCCCTCCGCATGACCCGCCTCGACTTCGGAAGCACCTGTGGTATGCTGTGTGGAAGCATGGCAAACCCTATGGCATTGAACTATGCCAATGACACGTTACCCGGTGATAATCCGGCAGTGAGTTATGCCACCGTATATCCGCTGTCCATGTTCAGCCGGGTCATTATAGCCCAATTAATACTCATGTTTTTTATATAATTTCCAGCCATGAACGCTTATAATTCAATCACCCCGGAAACCATACAGAAAGATATGCGATACCTGCAACTGCTGTCGCATAGTTTCCCCACTATAGCCGATGCCAGTACGGAAATAATCAACCTGGAAGCTATTCTGAATCTGCCTAAAGGTACAGAACATTTCCTTGCCGACCTGCACGGAGAGTACGAGGCATTCCAGCATGTATTGCGGAATGCTTCCGGGGCCATCAAAAGAAAAGTAAATGAAATATTCGGGAATACCCTGCGCGAGAACGAAAAAAAAGAACTATGTACGCTGATTTATTATCCGGAACAAAAACTGGATCTGGTAAAAGCAGTGGAAACGGACCTGGACGACTGGTATGTCATCACGTTGAACCAGTTGGTACGTGTATGCCAGAATGTATCCTCCAAATACACCCGTTCCAAAGTGCGGAAATCACTTCCCAAAGAATTCTCGTATATCATTCAGGAATTGTTGCACGAAAACTCAATGGTTCCCAACAAACAGGCGTATATTAACGTCATCATCAGCACCATCATTTCTACCCGCCGCGCCGATGACTTTATCATTGCTTTATGCAACCTCATCCAACGGCTCACCATAGACACACTGCATGTGCTGGGTGATATATTCGACCGTGGTCCCGCCCCCCACCGCATTATGGACATATTATGCGATTATCATAATTTCGATGTACAATGGGGAAACCATGACATTTTATGGATGGGAGCCGCAGCCGGCAACGACTGCTGTATGGCAAACGTGCTACGCCTGGCCATGCGTTATGGCAACCTTGCCGCCTTGGAGGATGGATATGGCATCAACCTTCTGCCCTTGGCCACCTTTGCCATGGAAACATACGCAGACGATCCCTGCACCCTATTCGGACCGAAAGTAGAGAAAGAAGACTGTACTTACAATGCCAAGACACTGCGCATGATAGGCCAGATGCACAAAGCAATCAGTGTTATCCAGTTCAAGCTGGAAGCAGAGATTATCAGGCGCCGCCCCGATTTCGAGATGGACGACCGTATGCTGCTACACCGTATAGATTTTGAGCGTAAGACTATCACAATGCCCAATGGAAAAGAATATGAACTGAAAGACAGCTTTCTTCCTACGGTAAATCCTGCCGATCCTTATAAGCTGACAGACGAAGAACGGGAGATTATGAACAAACTCCATCGTTCGTTTGTCAGCAGTGAGAAATTGAAAAAACATATCCGCTGCCTGTTCCGTTACGGATGTATGTACACGGTGAGCAACTCAAATCTGCTGTTCCACGCCTCCATACCCCTGAATGCCGACGGTACGCTGAAAGATGTGTCCATAGCCGGAAAAATGTACAAAGGAAAAGCCTTGCTGGAAAAGGTAGGGCACTTGATCCGTACCGCCTTCTTCGCTGAGGAAGACAACGAGGACAGACCCTTTGCCGTAGACTATGTATGGTACTTGTGGTGTGGCAAAGACTCCCCTGCTTTCGACAAAGACAAAATGGCTACTTTTGAACGTTACTTTTTAAAAGAGAAAGAGTTACACAAGGAAGTAAAAGGTCACTATTACAGCCTGCGCAATGAAGAAAAAGTATGTGATATGCTGCTGGACGAGTTCGGAGTGATAGGAACACACCGCCATATCATCAACGGACATGTACCCGTAAAAACCATCCAAGGTGAGAATCCGATAAAAGCAAACGGCAAGATGATGGTCATAGACGGAGGATTCTCTAAAGCATATCATTCGGAAACCGGAATTGCCGGATATACACTGGTATACCATTCGCGCGGATTCCAACTGGTACAGCACGAACCGTTCACCTCAATGCAAAAAGCCATTGAAGAAGGGCAGGATATCAAATCGAGCACCCAGATAGTAGAAATGAGCACCCAACGCATGATGGTAAAGGACACTGACAAAGGACGGGAACTGGTGACACAGATTAACGATTTAAAGAAATTGCTGGTGGCTTACCGGACAGGACTTATCAAGGAGAAATCTATATAAAAGATTATCCGCAATCATACCACCGGATAATAAAGAAGGTTTATTGCCCTATGATTGCGGATACAAAAATTAAAGCCCGTATCAGACTCACGTCTACCGGGCTTTTGGATTACCGAACAAAAATATCGTTATACAATCTTGTTCATCGCCGAATCGGGAAAAACCACCGTCGGCTTGAACGATTTAGCTTCCTCAAAATCCATCATGGCGTATGACATGATAATTACAATGTCACCCACCTGTACCTTCCTGGCAGCAGCCCCATTCAGACAAATACATCCCGAACCGCGCTCACCCTTAATAATATAAGTTTCAAACCTCTCGCCGTTATTATTATCCACAATGTGCACTTTCTCACCGGCAATCATGTTGGCGGCATCCATCAAGTCCTCGTCAATCGTAATACTACCCATGTAGTTCAAATTGGCTTCCGTTACACGGACACAATGCAGTTTCGATTTTAATACCTCAATCATCATAATTCTAATGGTTAACGATCACTATCCCTTATATTTTATATTATCTATCAAACGTACCTCTCCGCAAAATACCGTAATGCAACCTACTGCATAATCCGTATCTTCCCAATCCGTTATTTTCTGAAGCGTAGTGCCATCTACTATTTCAAAATATTCCAAACGCAAACCCGGAGCGGCAGCAATCGCATCCTCTACAAACTTCTGAGTCTCAGCGACCGGATGAGATTTTGCAAAAGTACAACTTTTAAATAAAGTTTGCGAAATATTCAGCGCATACTCTCTTTCCACCGCAGAAAGCCGTGCATTGCGGCTGCTCAATGCCAGCCCGTCTTCCTCACGCACAATAGGACAACCTACAATTTCCAGTCCGTTGAACCCTATCTGTTTCACCATTTCACGAATAATAGCCAATTGCTGGAAGTCTTTCTCGCCGAAATAAGCACGGGTAGGGTTTACAATCATAAACAGCTTGCTCACTATCTGGCATACTCCATTAAAATGTCCTGGACGGAAACGGCCTTCCATCACTGTGTCCAGCGGCGCATAACTGAACTGCCGGGTATCAGGCTCAGGATAAATCTCTTCTACAGACGGAGCAAAAACAAAAGCCGCTCCTACTTTTTCCAACAATTCACAATCGGCATCCAATGTACGCGGATATTTTGCCAAGTCATTTTTGTCGTTAAACTGGGTAGGATTTACAAAATCACTTACCACCACTACATCATTTTCTGCAACAGCACGTTTCACCAACGAAGCGTGTCCGGCATGGAGTGCACCCATTGTAGGCACCAGACCTATTGTCTTTCCCTCACTGCGCAGGGCATCCAGCTCTGACTGAAGCTCTTTGATTGTTTGAACTAACTTCATCTTTTTATCTCTTTTGTTTGAGTAGTTTCATTTAAAACGGCTGCAAAGTAAACCATTATTTGGGAGATAACGAAGAAAAAAAGAATTTTAATTAATGATGAGTGGTTAGTAATAAGTGGTTAATACCTTGCAGATATGACGCAATAAGCCCTCTTCAGCTACCGGCCAGCCACTTGTTCTTTCCCATTTTTCACCTAATTCCGCAAGGCATTGACCATTAACCGCCAATCACTAACCACTAATTACCAGCCACTTAACATATCATAAGGAATTATTATTCCTCGTTTCTTGCCACTCTCATCTATTTTTTTATATCTTACCAAATGCGCTGAAGCACTTAAGATTACAGGTCCAGATACCCCAAAATGAGTGAATAACATCTCTCCAAAGTCTTCATAAATCAATTTATTTTTACTAGTATCTATTAATTTAATTTTAATATTTCTTAAACTTAGTCCCTGCAAACTTTGGTGTAGCTCTTGCTCATAGGTTTCAAGTGGTACAAGTGATGGTTTTATTTTAGTTATTGTATGTCCCAATTTTTTTGCCATTTCATATCCATCTCCAGTTGAGCCTGTTATTGGATAACTTTTTCCACCTGTTGCTAATATCACTTTTTCAGCTTCAAATACTTTATCTTTATGAATATTTTTATCCATTTCTACAGCAATCACTTTTAATTTTTTACTTTTATCTTTTGGCACAATTTCAGTAACCTTCATATTATATTCTATTTTAACATTTAATTCTTTCAATCTTTTTGTAAAGCACTTTAATACATCTAGAGATTTATCTGTTATTGGAAAAATTCTATTTCCTCTTTCTTCTTTTACTTCTAAGCCTTCATCTTTCAAAAAGTCAATTATATCAGTATTTGTATAATTTTTAAAAGCACTATATAAAAATTGCCCATTTCCTGGTATATTTTGTATAAATTCATCTATTGGCAAAGAAGATGTAATATTACATCTTCCTTTACCTGTAATCAAAAGTTTTCTACCAAGTCTTTCCTTTTTTTCTAATAAAGTTACATTATTTCCATTTTCAGCAGAGGTAATTGCTGCCATCATTCCAGCAGGTCCTCCACCTATTACTACAACATTCATATTTTTCTCCCAAATTTTTCGGGATTAAAGACCCGTCCCCCAATCCCTATTTTATTAATTTTTCATTTTTTGAATTGCTTTTAATATTCCAAATTTTCCATATTCAAAAGTAAGTCCCCCTTGCATATATGCTAAATATGGTTCTCTTATGGGTCCATCGCAAGATAATTCTATTGTTGACCCTTCTGTAAATGTTCCAGCTGCCATTATAACTTTGTCTTCATATCCTCCCATATA
>ENA-ORSC01002429-ORSC01002429.1-human-gut-metagenome-genome-assembly--contig:-NODE-2429-length-11262-cov-2.957883_pt1 | contig 11262 bp, 10 predicted proteins | sample MGYA00242178_ERZ509140 | MGnify/ENA primary metagenome ERZ509140 (study PRJEB26280, sample SAMEA2338681) | human gut metagenome | biome: human gut; feature: human-associated habitat; material: faeces... | reverse complement strand
CCGCATGGGCAGCCGCACACAGGCGGCCTGGTGCTGCTGCAGCAGGCTTTCCGGCAGGCCGCACCAGACACGAATGACTTTCTGCGCCCGTTTTGCAAGCAGAATCGACAGCCGTCCGGCTGCTTCTCTTGCCTCCCGCTCTGCAGCATCTATCGGCACGACACCACACCCGGTTTCCGTTGCGATGACGACTTCTTTTCTGCAAAGCTGTTCCGCCAGCTTTTCCAGCTCTTCCGGCCGATTTCCGACTTTGGAAGCCAGCTGCTGTGCATCGTAAAGCACCCTGCAGTTATCCTCTGCTTTTGTCGAAAAATCTGCTTCCGTATAGCCGAAAGTTTCCCGGACATACTCCCGTTTTCCGGCTGCATATGGTCCAAAAATATAAATCATGCCTGTTTTTTTCCCTTCTCCTGCAAAAACTACCCTTCGCCAGCGCCATTTACAAGATCGCATCTGCGATGTTTTCTGCCGCACTACAGATACTCTGTCAGTACCACTGCTGCCAGCATGAAAAGTTCGCACATCTGGACAAACCATCCTGCCAGGTCCCCCGACAGACCGCCGAATTTTCCAATCAGCCGGAACCGATAATACAAAAAAGTCCCGATTGCGGCAATGCTTACGCCAATGCCTTTTTTTCCGCAGCAAATACAGCAAAGGACACAAAGGACTGCTGCCAGGACAGCAAGAAACGTTCGCACCTTCTTTTTATCCGCGTACTCTGCAAAAGTATATGCCAGACCACTGTTTTTCGCAAGAGGAAAGCTCGCAACTGCAAGCCCGGAAAGGCTTCTGCTGATACAATAGCCAAACGCCAGCGCCGTCAGATCTGCCTGCATTTGTGCTGCCGTCACTGCAAGAGCAAGCTGGGCGATAAAATAACAGCCCAGCCAGATCGCCGCGAACGCGCCCATATGCGGGTCCTTTAAAATCTGTAGTTTTTTTTCTGTATCCTGATGACTTGCCAGCGCATCTGCCGTATCGCAGAAGCCGTCCAGATGAATGCCTCCGGTCACAAGCACCGGAAGTACACAGATTCCCGCCGCCAGTATCCATTCCGAAAACTCCATCCGCAGGCACACAAAACGCCACAGGCACACCAGCGCACCGATCACTGCGCCGATCAGCGGGAACGCGCACAACGCATAGCGCATACTTTTATTTGTCCATTCTGTCTGCGGCATCGGAATTGCCGAAAACATCGAAAATGCCACGATCACTGTCGAAATCATTGGATTTTTCCTCCCTGCTTATGCCAGATCCAACATCCTGCTGTAATTTCCGCTGCCGCATCCGCCATTTTTGCAATTTCCCGGTTGATTTTTCCGAGGATATCCAGATACCGCACCGTAGACGGATCATAATTTGTCCCGCCCTCGAACACTTCGTTGCTGACAATGATCAGATGCCTGCACTGGTTTTCCAGAGCTTTTACGCCTGCCAGAATTTCTTCGCTGCACCGATCCTCTCCGACGCCCTCCGGCGCGTAGATTTCATTCGCAGTCAGGTTGCTCATACATTCCAGCAAAACGACGCTGTCTTTCGGAACGCGCACCTGTTTTAAACCGGTATAACATTCCACAGTCTGAAAATTTTTCTGTGCGCGCATCCCACGATGTTTTTCAATCCGTGCCAGACATTCGTTGTCCATCGGCTGCATCGTTGCGATGTAAATACGGTTTTCTCCGGCTTCCATCGCGTAATTTTCCGCAAAAGCGCTCTTTCCACTCGCGCTTCCGCCCACAATCAATGTCAGCATATCCTTCCTCTTTTCCGTTTTCTGCTTCCTTACGGCTGGCTGCCCTGCTCTTCATACGCCTCGATCGAAAGCTCTCCGAATGTAGAACCCTGATAGACGCTGCACGCCATATCCAGCATCGGAATCGCGCACAGCGCACCGGTTCCTTCTCCGAGACGCATGCCCGCCGTGATCATCGGTTCCAGACCGATTGCATCCAGAATCATGCATCCGGCCGGTTCCGCAGATACATGAGTTGCCAGCATTGCCTTTTTGGAAGCCGGGCAGATTTTTACCGCCAAAAGTGCCGCCACTGCAGAGATCACACCATCAATCAGCACCGGAACCTGATACAGCGCGCCGCCAAGGTAGAGGCCGACCATTCCTGCAATATCGAACCCGCCAAGCATAGAGAGCACACTGAGCGGATCTTCCGGATCCGGGTGGTGAAGCTTTATCGCTTTTTTTATTGCCTCCAGTTTACGGGAAAGCCCGCTGTCAGACAAGCCTGCACCGCGTCCCGTCACAAGCAGCGGATCACAGCCAAGCAGAACCGAAGCAACCGCGCTGGACGTCGTCGTATTGCCAATTCCCATTTCTCCGGTCACCAAAAGCTTTACCCTATCCTCTTTTGCGCACTTTGCAAGCCCGATTCCCGTTTCGATACAGCGGTACAGCTCTGCCTTTGTCATCGCCGGCTTTTGTGTAATATCCGCCGTCCCGTTGGCGATCCGACAGTTTCGGACTCCAGGATTTCCCGGATAATTTAAAATTCCGAGATCGACCGCCTCTATCTGACAGTTCGCCACCTTTGCCATCCTGCAGGCGCTGCTTTTTCCGGCGGCAAAGCTGTCTGCCATCCGCGCGGTCACTTCGCTTCCGGTCTGTGTGACGTTCTGTGCCACTACGCCGTTATCCGCACACATCAGATACAATCTGCGCACCGACAGATCAATGTCCGCGCTCCCAGTCAGCGCTGCAATCCGAATCAGCGCATCCTCCAAAAGCCCGAGGCTTCCCAGGGGCTTCGCCACACTGTCCCATCGTTGCTTCGCTTCCGACGCTGCCTTTTTGTCCGGCTCCGATATCTGATTCAGCTGATTTGATAACCTTTCCAAATTCACAATGCCTTCTTCCTTTGCTTTTCCTGCCATTTTGCCGCTGCCCTGGCAAACCGTTCTGCCAGCCTTGGCTCTGCCAGAAAATATAAATGCGGAAAGCCTGCATACAGACTGCTTCCTGCTACGCTTCCCTCCCAGGTTTTGTTTCCGACCGGCTTTTTCATTTCAAACGCTGTCCCGTTCTGCGTACAGTCCCAGTAATGAAATTCATGCACCGGAATGCTTTCCCCTTTTTCAAACAGCATGGAATTTTCTTTTGCTGTCATGACCGCGTATCCAAAGCGCTGCAGGCGGTTCGTCCGAAATCCGCTTCCATCCAAAACGCCTGTCATCTCCCAGACCTGTCCGTCAGCGTCTTCCAGTTCCTTTTGCAGATACAGGAAGCCGCCGCATTCCGCAATCGTCGGCATTCCATGACGGACCGCCTCAAAAATTGCATGACGCATCCCACTGTTTTCAGAAAGCTTCCCGGCGTGCAGCTCCGGGTATCCGCCGCCCAGATACAATCCGCAGATGCCTTCCGGCAGCTTTTTATCTTCCATCGGCGAAAATTCCACAAGCTCCAATCCCTGTTGCCGCAGCGCTCTTTTGTTTTCTTCATAATAAAAACAAAACGCTGTGTCCTGTGCAATGCCGATTCGAAGGCACCCTTTATCCGGGGCAGGAAACTGTGGAAAATCCGGACAATCCGGGCTTTTTAACGCTGCTTCGCTTTTTATTGTCTCTGACACGCTGTCCGCTGTCGCTGCGATCCGCAGCACTTGCTCCAGATCAACATGTTGTAAAAAAGCATCTGCCAGCCTGTCCACCTTTTCCGACAGCGCTCCGACCTCCTGCGCTGTCACAAGCCCTAGATGTCTGCTTTCAAAAGAAGCATCCTCCACATAGGGCAAAAAACCAACAACCGGCAGCCCGGTCTGTTCCTCCAGCATCGGTGCAAGCAGCCGCGCCATCCTTTCCGAACAGCCATTGAGCAAAATGCCTGCAAGCTGGTTTCTTTTCCGGAAAGAAAGCATTCCCTGAACTTGTGCGGCAATCGTCAGGCTCGCACCTTTCGGACGCACAACAAGAATTACCGGAGTATTTGTTGCACACGCAACATCCCATGTAGAGTCCCGGTCCGACACGCCGCCCAGACCGTCATAATATCCCATCACGCCCTCCAGCACTGCAATTTTACACCGCTGTTCATAGCAGGCAATCTGGCGCTGCAGTGTTTTTTCATCTGCAAAAAACAGATCCAGATTTTCTCCCGGAATGCCGAGCACACGCTGATGGAACATCGGATCGATATAGTCCGGTCCGCACTTAAACGAAGCCGCAGAGATTCCTTTTTTCTGCAGCGCCCGCAGGCACGCACAGGTAACGGCCGTCTTCCCGCTTCCGCTGGACAGACCTGCAAATAAAATCCTATTCATCTGCACATCCTCCGGCACTGATTATAAAGATCGGATTATTGGCGCAAAGCATATGACCTTTTCCTGCCTTTTTCGACCGCGAAACCTGAAGCTGCATGATTTCTGCCGGCTTTAAGGTAAACGCTTCCAGACTTTCACATGCCTGCAGTGCTGTTTCCAGCAAAATCGCGGTCACAACGATCCGGACGGACGGATTTTTTTCAAAAAGGATGGATAAAATTTCCGGCAGATTCCCCTTCGTCCCGCCAATAAACACAGCGTCCGGCGCAGGAAGGGAGTCTAATGCCTGCGGCGCTTTTCCAAAAACCACATGCAAATTCCCGCAGCCAAACCGCTCCCGGTTCTTCCCAATCAATTCTACTGCTTTTTCCTCACACTCAATCGCATACACGTCTGCCTGTCCTGCCATCAGCGAAAGTTCGACAGAAACAGAACCGGTTCCTGCACCGACATCATAAAGGACTTTCGCGCCTGCCGCCCCGAGCTTTGCAAGCGCAGCTGCACGCACCTCCTGTTTTGTCATTGGAACCTCTCCCCGGACAAACCAGTCATCCAAAAGTCCGGGACCATGTGTTTTTGCACGCTCCCGCCAGCAAGATCCCGTAACAGAATTCTCAGAATCCTTTTTCGCAGATACCGTATCGTTTCCGATATCGTCTGCCGTTTTCTCCCGCTTCACCACCAGCACCGCCAGTGGCGCAAATATCTTTTCTGCTATTTCCCGAACTGTTCCGGACACAATCCGTTCTTCCGGATAGGAAAGCTTTTCTCCGACATACGCCCGGCACCCGCCAAATCCCGCCTGCATCAGCTGTCTGCAAAGTTCCTGCGCCGTATTGTCCGGTCCGGTCAAAAAAAATACTTCCGGATTTTCTGTAACTGCCGCAACAGGATCACAGGCTCTTCCGTGGGCACTCACCACTTTCCAGTCCTGCCACGGCAGCTGCAGTTTCGCAGCCAAATAGGACATACTTCCGATCCCGGGCAGAATGGAGAGCTCTCCGTCCCAGTATTTTCCAAGCCCGGTACAAAGGCTGTAACAGCCGGTGTCCCCGGTACAGACCACGCAGGGAAAGCTGCTGTCAGAACCATACACTGCATCACAGACCGCCTGGGCGGAAACCGCTAATTTCCGATTCTTCGAGCATCCCTCCGGAAGTGTTTCAAGCAGGCGCCCTGCCCCGACAATCAGGTCTGCTTTGCGTAACGCTTCCAACGCTTCCAGTGTCAGGCAGGACTGGCTGCCGGGTCCCATTCCAACGACTGTCAGTTTTCTCATTCCACAGCACCTCCTTTTGCATACAGGCTCTCCAGTACAAGGTTCCAGGCTTCTTCTACAGAATACCCTTCTTCCTGCGTCGGTCTGCCAATCACGACAAGCGCAGCCTTCTGCAGACGCGCAGCCTCCTGTTTTTCCAGAAAGCCACCTTTTTTGCCGCCATCCTTCGTCACGAGGATGCCGATATGGTACTGCTCCATCAGCGCAATATTTAACGCAGTTGTGAAGGGTCCCTGCAGCGCAAGAATGTGGCTGTGCGGAATCTGAGCCTTTTCGCACAGATCAAGCGCTTCTTTGGAGGGAAGCACCCGCACATAGAGCCGCTCTTTTTCCACGCCTTCAAATGCCGCAAGCTCCTTGCTGCCCGTCGTCAGCAGGACATTTCCAGAAAGCGTCTGCAACAGTCCTGCCGCTTCCTTTGCATCCTGCACCCAGTAACAGTCACTGCCGACCTTTGAAGCTCTCCGGCAAACCCGAAGCAGACGGATTTGCTCCTGCTGCGCTGCCTGACGGATATTTTCGCTCACCTCTGCCGCATAGGGATGGGTCGCATCAATCACAAGATCATAGCCCTTTTCCATCTCCTGCTCCATCTGTGTCCGATTCATCCGCCCTGCCAGAATCGTTGCCTGCGGCAGATCCTGCAGCAGTTCCTCTCCATATGGAGTTGCTACACTGACTTTGAAAATGACTGGAAGAGTCAACAGACGTTGTGCCAGCTCTCTGCCCTCCGTTGTTCCGCCAAACAGCAGGATTCTGAGCTTTTCCTTTCCGCCTGCCCGATTGACCGCCACCCGCTTTTCATAGCCGCGCTTTGTTACCAACAGACCGTTTTGGAAGCTTGTCCTGCTGCTGCCGATAAAGACCGTCGTAAACATATCCACCTGCTCTTTGGTAAGCTCCTGCAGCGTACAGGTTTTCTTCTCTTCATCCTGTCTTCCGATCATCCGCACCCAGCCACAGGGCGTATCCGGTGCATAATACTCGGATACAATCCGGCACGCCCAGCTTAAATAGTCCGCCCGCTTTTTGCTCGACGGATTGTACAGACAAATGGAAAAATCTCCCGCTGCCGCCGCACGGAGCCGCTTCTCGATCACGTCCTTTGGCGTCAGAAGGTCGGACAGGGAAATCACGGCAAAATCGTTCATCAGCGGTGCGCCCAGCCGAGCTGCCCCGGAAAGCGCCGCTGTCACGCCCGCAACGATCACAACCTCCGTCTCCGGATACTTTTCTGCCAACGACAGTACAAGCCCTGCCATTCCGTACACGCCTGCATCCCCGCTGCAGATCATTGCCGTCGTTTTTCCGTCCTGCGCTGCCAAAAGCGCCATATGACAGCGTTCGACTTCTTTTGTCATACCGCTGACCAGATATTCCTTCTCCGGATAATCTTCCCGGATTAAATCCGCATAGGCGGTATAGCCGCAGATTACTTCTGACTGTTCCAGCGCTTTTTTTGCCTCCAGCGTCATACCATCCCTGCCGCCAGGCCCAAGCCCTACTACAAAAAGACGTTTCATCGTTTTTCTCTCCGTCAATCGATATTTCACTGCATACAACTATCCTGAAATTTCTTCCCACAAAATAGAATTTTCAGGATACCATTCGCTTTAGAAGGAAATTTTGACCTCGTCCAGTACAAATGCTGCCGTCACGCCGTTTTTCGCCATTTTGGAAATCAGAATTTTCCCATTTTGGCTGCCCGCCATGGCACTCCGTTCACAGACATTGTCCACGCCCGTCACCTGACTGACAAATGCCGATGCGGTAAACTCCCCGTCCAGGTTTCGGAGCGTTTCCGCATCATAGGTTTCCAGCAAAATACCATGTTCTGCACAAAATAAAAGCAGCCCCGGTTCCTCTTTTTTTAAATCGATGCTGCATATTTTCTGAACCGCCTGCTGCCAGACATTGTTCTGCTCCAGCACTTCCTCAAACAGCGCATCCAGCTGTTCCCGCCGTGCACCTTTCCGGCATCCGATTCCTGCGATCAGCGCTGCAGGAATCAGATAAAGAGGCTCCTGCTTTCGGTCTGTCAGCCTGTGGATTCCGATATAAATATCGCAGGACGCTGCATCGGAAAAAACAAGCCCCTCCGGCAGCTTCCCGGAAATGGGAAATTCGCTGAACAGCTTTTTGGTCTGTCCCTGCAAAAGCCCTGCAGAAATTTCTTTAATTCCGGAAGGATTTGCAACCGTCAGCCCTTCCTGTTTCGCCCAGCTGTCCACCGCCCAGACGCCCCGCACATCTGTTGCCGTCGTAATCGCCGCCTGCGCGCCTGTCATTTTCGCAAGCTTATTGGCAAGAAGATTTGCTCCGCCGAGATGCCCGGACAAAATCGGGATGCACCAGTTTGCCTTTTCATCCATCACGACCACAGCCGGATCGCTTTGTTTTTCCCGGACATAAGGCGCGATCGCACGTACGGCGATTCCTGTCGCACCGATAAAAAGCAGATTGTTGCCCGGCTGAAAAACCCGCTTTGTCCAGTCCGACAGACTTTCGTGATCTGCTCCGAAACACTGTGTAAGTTCCCAGTCTGCAGCAAAGACATCCTCTCCCGCCAGAATCCTCAGCCCGAGCGTTGCGCCGCTTGGGCTGAAACAGATGATATGATTACTCCTTTGCGTTTCCTTCCGTATCCGTGCCCTGCCGGTACTTTGTCGTAAACGCCGGGTCATACAGACACGATCTGTCATAAACATCCCCGAGGAAATTTCCGACCATTACAAGCGCCGTTTTGGATATGCCAGCTTCTTTCCCACACCGGGCAAGGTTTCCCAACGGACAGCGCAGCGTACGCTCTTCCGGCCAGCTTGCTTTGTATACAATCGCTGCCGGTGTCTGCTCCGTGTAAGCGCCCTTTAACAGCTCGCGCTGTAGTCCCTCCAGCATCCCGGCGCTCAGGAAAATGACCATCGCGCAGCCGTGCGCCGCAAGGGAGGCGATCGACTCTGCTTCCGGCACCGGCGTCCGCCCCGCCATCCGGGTAATGATCACGCTCTGCGTAATGCCCGGCAGCGTGTATTCTGCATCCAGAGCTGCTGCAGCACCACAGAAGCTCGAAACGCCAGGCGTCACATCGTAAGAAATCTCCTGCTCTTTCAGGCAGTCGATCTGCTCTCGAATTGCCCCGTACAGGCTCGGGTCACCCGTATGCAGCCGCACTGTCATCTGCTGTCTGCTTTCCGCCTCTTCCATGACGGCAATCACTTCTTCCAGCGTCATCTGCGCGCTGTTGTAAATTCTGCAATCTTTTTTTGCAAACCCGAGCAGTGCCGGATTGACCAGGCTGCCCGCATAAATAATGACATCCGCTTCTTCCAGAAGTCTGCGTCCCCGCAATGTGATCAGATCCGGCGCGCCGCAGCCTGCCCCAACAAAATGAACCACTTCTTTACTCCTTTACAATCACAGTTGTGAAATATCCATAAGCCTCGTTTTCCAAAAGGCCGTCCTTGACGACTTCTCCCGGCAGACCGCCTGCTTTGCAATTTCCAGCGCGGTTTTCTGTTTTCCCATCACACGTGCCGCTGCGATGACGTCTGCTTCCTTCAAAATGCGTACCGCCTTGACCGTCATCAGCTCCGGATCTCCCGGACCCGTGCTCACTCCGTAAAAAATCCCCTTTATATTTCCTGACACTGAGTTTCTCCTAACACTCCAAACCGATTGCTGAACACCAGAACCGTAACTTCCACCGTACCGCCCAGCCGGTGCGCTGCATGCTGTCCGATCTTTTTCATCAGACTCTGCATGACCGCTTCTTTTTTACCTTCCTCATCCAGAATTTCCAGACAGGCGTCCGTCGTCGCAGCCTCCATCAGTCTGCCGATCGCATCCCGGCTTACGCCCGCCAGTGCGGCATGGGCGGCGAACAGCTCACACCGGCAGTCTGCGACCCTGGAATGCGTATTCATAATACCACCCGCCAGCTTGACAAGCTTGCCAATGTGCCCCACCAATATGACCTTTGAAAATCCGCTGCTGACTGCAAAATCGAAGGCTTCTCCGATATAATTGGAACACTGTACCGGCGTCATGGAGGCAAATTCTGGTCGATCCTTTAAAAATTCCATGCCGTAATTGCCCGGTGTCAGTAAAAGTGCATCTTCCCCCAATGCCCTTCGCTGACGTATTTCCAGACCGATGGTATCCACAAGCGCCTGCACGCTTTTCGGCTCAACAATCCCGGTCGTTCCGAGAATCGATATTCCGCCCTGGATGCCAAGCTGCGGATTGAAGGTCTTTTTGGCAAGCGCTTCCCCGTCCGGCACAAATACCGTCAGCAAAAGTCCGCCCTCATAGCCTGCGTCCAGGCACTCTGCCTCCGCCTCCTGCAAAATCATCCGCCGCGGGACAGAATTGATCGCCGCTGCGCCGACCGGCTGTTCCAGCCCTGGCTTTGTCACCCTGCCGACGCCGACGCCTCCGTCGATAACGATCTTGGTTCCCGCCGTTTTTTTTGCTTTGACACAGATCAGGGACTGCGCGGTGACATCGATATCGTCTCCTGCGTCCTTGCGCACGCCACAGCTGACCCAGCCGTCGCCGCTTTGAATTGCTTCCACCGCCGTCGTGACCCAAAGCCCCTTCGGCGTCAGGACGGAAATTTCTTCTGTTTTTTGTCCGCCAAGCAGCATCCGGACGGCAGCCTTTCCCGCCAGCGCCGCACACGTTCCTGTGGTGTAGCCGCAGCGCAGCTTCTGCTGTCCCTGCTGGATATAATGTTCAAACTCCATTTTCGATCCTATCTGCTGCCTCTGTTTTTGCCAGCGCCCTTTCCACCATAGATGCCTCCTGCACAGAGGAATTTCTGCTTTCACGCTGTAACCTATCATACAAAAAAATACACGTAAAGTAAACGTTATTTTTATCCAACTACCTGCCCTGCCGCAATCAAAAAGACACCGCCGTAATAAAACAGCAGCAGCACGAGCCCCTCTTGCACCACTGTTGCAAAGAAGGTAAAGCTCTTTGTTCTGGAAATTTGTGTTATTAGTTACAGTTTCTGTGAAAGCTTTTGCAGTAGCATCTTCAGAAGTTTTGATGATACTGCCATCCTCATTAAATACAGGTGCTGAGAAAGAACCCTCTAAGTGAGAAAGCTCATAGTTTGCAGAAGAACGAACGTCTAAAACAGCAACAGTATTTTTATCGGCTGAAATAGCATCTGGGCCGCTTACATTTGCGCCAAAAGTATATGCTTTATATGCAGTTTCGAAATCTGTGATAGCATCAGATTCATTAGCTGGAACTGCTTCGTCTTCAGAAACTGCTTCGTCTTCAGAAACTTCTTCCTGAGTAGTTTCTTCTGGATTCTCTTGATCTTCAGAAACAGTAGTCTGTGCATCGCTTTCTGTAACGGTATCAACACTTGAATCAGTTGCAAAAGCTGTCAGAGAGCCGTTCGCAAGTAATGCGAAAGACAGAAATACTGGTAATAATTTTCTTTTCATTTTTTGCACCTCGTTATTGCTGTATTTTTTCATTACCTATACTGTTAATTAATTACATCATACAGAGGCAGTCTATTAATCCCCCAGCAACAACATAATACATTTTTCCGTTTTTAATTTTTTGCATTTTACTGCCTCCTTTTTTATCAATTCTTACTTTTCCTATTTATCTTATAGGAATAATGTATATAAGATACTCTATAATTCTCCATTTGTCAATAGTTTTTTGATAAATAAAAGTGTG
>ENA-ORSC01002425-ORSC01002425.1-human-gut-metagenome-genome-assembly--contig:-NODE-2425-length-11269-cov-11.191903_pt1 | contig 11269 bp, 10 predicted proteins | sample MGYA00242178_ERZ509140 | MGnify/ENA primary metagenome ERZ509140 (study PRJEB26280, sample SAMEA2338681) | human gut metagenome | biome: human gut; feature: human-associated habitat; material: faeces... | reverse complement strand
GCAAGCGTGCAGCAGGGGAATCCGCCCAACGCTTCCAGCAAATCGCGCCGAATGGCAAAGCCGGTTCCTATTACTCTGGCGGATAGTCCTAAAGCTTCTCTGGCACGGTTCAGAAAGTGATTTGCCGTACAGAAATAAATCTCATAGCAGGCGCTGATCCCGGCTTGCATACGGTTCTTTGCGAGAATCCGGCTTTTGACGATAGCGGAGCGTGACAGCGCTTGATTCATTTCGGATAAAAACGCAGGATCAACCTCGTTGTCAGCGTCAAATACGCAAAATGCGTCATAATAACGAGAACCATGCAGAAGCGTGTTTGCAGCATACTGAAGCGCGGCACCCTTGGAGTGGATAGAGGTCGGCATTTCTAGAACCTTGCCTCCGGCGTGCCGCGCTGCATCCGCAGTGTGGTCTGTGCAGTTGTTCGGAAGCACCCAGATATCAAATAGTTCTGACGGATAGTTCTGTGCCAAAAGACTTTCAATCAGCCCTGCAATGCAGCTTTCTTCATTTCTGGCTGCGATCAACACTGCAAACCGCCTTTGCGTAGTGGAGGATTTTTGCATTTTGCGTTTACACAGGCTGAACAATGAAACAACCAGAAAGTAGAGGGAAAGCAGTTTTAGAATCAGAAAAAACGCATTGACTGCCGCGTTCATAGAATATTTCTCCTTTGTGATTTCTACGCTCAAGTATATCACATCCGCGTTCAACTGAACGGAAGCATCCGTTTAAGCATTGCTTAAGATTCTATGAAGGAACATGATTGCACCACCAGAAAGAAAAAAGGCCGGCAAACCCAGCACGCGGCAGAAGAGAATGAGGTGCTGTTTGGGCCTATCTAACGCAACAAAATAAAGATTTTGTTGCGTTGCAGGAGAAGATGTGCTATAATAGCATTATCAAGGATACTCTAAAGGAGTTTTATGTATGCAGCCGTATTCTGAATGTCCGCAGGTGCTGCGGGACTTTTTATCGTATCATGAATCTATCAAGGGTCAATCACGGCGTACGGTTTCGGAATATCATCTGGATCTGCGGATGTTTCTTCGGTTTCTGACGCTGATGCGCAAGGAACTTCCGTATCAGACGCCGCTTGATGAGATCGACATCAAATGGATCGACGCACTCGTTCTCGATACGGTGTCATCGTCTGAGGTGTTTGATTTTCTGTCCTATCTCACAAACGACCGTCAGAACCGTGAAGGCCCGGCTGATGTCGGAATCGCTGCCGCTGCCCGTGCGCGGAAGCTGTCGGCTATCAAGGCGTTCTATAAGTACCTGACCATCAGCACCAAGCAGATCCAGAACAATCCGGTCAAGGACATCGAATTCCCCAAAATTCGCCGCAGCCTGCCGAAATACCTGACACTGGAAGAATCTACCGCGCTCTTGAAATCTGTCGATGGGCCGAATAAAAACCGGGACTTTGCAATTCTGATGCTGTTTCTGAACTGCGGTATCCGCCGCTCGGAACTGGTTGGGCTGAATCTTACGGACGTCTATGAGGATCGTATCCGTGTCGTCGGCAAGGGCAACAAGGAAAGAATTGTCTACATGGGTTCTTCCTGCCGGAAAGCCATCGACCGGTATCTGGATGAGCGGAAACAGATCGTGCTGACAGACAATAAAGCGCTCTTTGGCTCACGGGATAAAAACCGTATCAGTGTTTCTGCCGTGCATCGTCTGGTCAAAAAGCACCTGCTGGAATCTGGGCTTGACGCGTCGCAGTTTTCCGCGCATAAGCTGCGGCACACAGCCGCAACGCTGATGCTGGCGAACGGCGTTGACCTGAAAACGCTTCAGGAGGTTCTGGGGCACGAAAATCTGAATACGACGCAGATCTACACGCACATTGAAAACACAGATAAGAAAATCGCGGCAGAGGCCAATCCCCTTTCCAAGCTGAAGCTATAAAAATTGAAACGCAGGCAGTACACAGCTGAAGCGATGCACTGCCTGCTCAGTTTGTTATTCCGTATGTGCGAAAGTTGCCCCAAGGCTGGTATAAAACCCCAGCGCCTGGTACATTGCCTCATCGCACGGAGCACAGCATACAGTTAAACTCGTGATGCCGTTTTCTCTGCACCAGTTTTGTGCTGCCCTCGCCAGCATTCGTGCAATTCCCTTGCCGCGGAAGGCGGGTTCAATGTAAAAATCTTCATATACACCCGTATTCGAGCAGGAAAAAGTCGAATAGTATGCAGCGACGCTGCACATGCCCACGGCACGATAGCTGCGCTTGGCCATGAAGAATGTAATTCTCCCCTCTCGGACGGCCTGCTGAAGCTGTTTCTGCTGGAATTTTATAAGTGTTTCCTCGCCGATTTCGCGCTTGAAGCCGTTTTCCAGCTTCAAAAGCTGCCAATCGGTGGGATCGTTCAAAAGTTCCACGGTGAATGGCACTGCCTCTGCGGGCGGAAGTAGCATCAGCGGCTCGCCCCATTCGTCAACGCCGTTTTCAACGAATCCAATGCGTCTCCAGAACCGGAGACGGCGTTCGTCTCCGCCGTAATTCAGTTCAGCGTAGCGTGCGCCGCGCGCCTTTGCCCAGTCCAGAAGAACAGCAGCGCATGCTCGGCCTGTTCCATTGCCTCGGAATTCCGGGTAGACGCAGAATTCCATGATAAAGCACTTTCCATCCTCGGAAGTGAAAATCACCGGCAGTGCAAAGCCAATGTCCTGTCCGTTCCGCTGAAAGAACAGATAATAGCAGTTGTCTTGCGGCCGGTTGTGAACGTGTTCAATCTGCGCACGGTATTCCGCATCATTCAAAAAATGCTTGAGGCTTTCGTCCTTCGGGTTAGGAAAAATATCACGCTCGTGGTAGCTGTGAAGCTGCTCCCAAAAGGCTGCAGTATCGGTTTTTGAATTTGCTTCACGAATGGTAATCTGGTTTTTCATGCTGTTTCCTCCAAAATTTGATTCGGAGGGTTAGGAAGCGTGAACCCTCCATACACGTTTCATTTTCATAAAAAACCACCCTTTCTGTTTCATTTTTCACGCAAATTTGCCTGCTGCCGCTATTATAGCAGGAGATTCACCGTATTGCAAGCAATAGAAAAACCAGACAATGCACAGTCGCACTGCCTGGTTTTACTTTACGATCAACCGCCCAGATAGGCTTTTTTAATAGAATCGCTTTCAAGAAGTTCTTTTCCGGAGCCGAAGAGCGTGATCTTGCCGGTTTCCAGAACGTAGGCACGATTGGCAACCTGAAGAGCCATCTGTGCATTCTGCTCGACAAGCAGGATCGTCGCGCCGGCCTTGTGGAGTTCTTGGATAATATCGAATATCTGCTCGACCAGAATCGGGGCCAGGCCCATAGACGGCTCGTCCAGCATCAGAAGCTTCGGCTCTGACATCATGGCGCGGCCCATAGCGAGCATTTGCTGCTCGCCGCCGGAGAGCGTACCGCTGATCTGCTTGCTGCGCTCCTTCAGGCGCGGGAAAAGTTCATATACATGCTCAAGATTTCCTTCAATGGAACTATTTGGACGAGTATATGCACCCATTTCGAGGTTTTCCTCGACGGTCATGTGCGCGAACACGCGGCGGCCCTCCGGGCACTGCGCAAGGCCAAGCTGTACGATCTTGTTGGGGGCCATGGTGTTGATCGGCGTACCCATAAACTCGATCGTGCCCGTCTTCGCGCGGAGCAGGCCAGAAATCGTATTCAGAACGGTACTCTTGCCTGCGCCGTTTGCGCCGATCAGTGTGACGATCTCGCCCTCGTTGACTTCAAGGGAGACGCCTTTGACCGCGTGAATTGCGCCATAATAGACATGAAGATCATTGACGGAAAGCAGCATATCTCAGCCCTCCTTCTTTTTGCCGAGGTACGCTTCGATAACGGCCGGATTGGCCTGAATATCATTCGGCGTGCCCTTTGCGATGATTTTGCCGAAGTTCAAAACGCAGATGCCCTCACAGATGCCCATAACAAGGTTCATATCATGCTCGATCAGCATGATTGCAATGCCAAAGGTGTCTCGGATCTTCACGATATTCTCCATAAGCTCGCTCGTTTCGGACGGGTTCATGCCGGCGGCAGGCTCATCCAGCAGCAGCAGGCACGGATTCGTCGCCAGTGCGCGGACAATCTCCAACCGGCGCTGCGCGCCATACGGCAGGCTGCCCGCCAGGTGATCTGCCACATTTTCCATGTTGAAAATGCTCAGCAGTTCCAGCGCACGCTCCTTTGCAATGCGCTCGCGTCTCCAATACTCCGGCAGGCGGAGAATGGCGGAGGCGGCGGAATATTTCATTTCATTGTTCAGGCCGATCAAAACGTTGTCCAGCACCGTCAGATTGCGGAACAGGCGGATATTCTGGAAAGTTCGCCCAATACCCATGTGGTTGACCTCGACCGTGCTCTTCCCTTCTGTTGAAACGCCATCCAGAAGAATAGAGCCGCGGGTCGGCTTATACACGTTGGTCAGCAGATTGAAAATCGTCGTTTTGCCTGCGCCATTTGGGCCAATCAGGCCGGTAATCTCGGTGCGTCCAATGGCGAGGTTGAAGTCGGCAACAGCGGTCAGACCGCCGAAATCAATGCCGAGGTGGCGTGTTTCCAGAATCGGAGGCTTGCCGATGTCACGTTCCGTCAGCAGGTTCGTGTACGGCTGCGGAACAAGCTTGGGCTGCGGATTGGCCCATTTGTTACTCATTGTCTGCCGCCTCCTTCTTTGGATTTTCTGTGCGTCCGGTCAGCCGGTTCAGGAAGGTTTCAAGGCTGCGAGACAGTGAGAAATCATAGCTGCCGAGCAGTCCCTTTGGCCGGAAGATCATCATCACGACAAGCGCCAGCGAATACACGACCATGCGGTAATCCGAGAACGAACGCAGCAGCTCCGGCAGGATGGTGAGCACGGTTGCCGACAGGATCGAACCCAGCATGGAGCCCATGCCGCCGAGCACGACCATGACCAGGATTTCGATGGACTTCATGAACTTGAACGTCGAGGGATACAAAGAGCCGATATAGCCTGCGTACAGGCAGCCCGCGATACCGGCCAGCATGGCGGATACGACGAAGGCGAACGTCTTATAATAAGTTGTCTGCACGCCGACGCTCTCGGACGCGATCTCGTCTTCACGGATGGACAAAATCGCGCGGCCATGGCGGGATTTCATAATTGTGTGGATGATATAGCAGCACACGACCACGCAGATGAACACCAGCGTAAATGAGGAATACTTCGGGATGCGCTTCAGACCGGCTGCACCGTATGTAAAATCTTTGCCGATCACAGAGTCGATGTTCGTCAGAATGACGCGGATGATCTCGCCGAAGCCCAGTGTGATAATCGCCAGATAGTCACCGCGAAGACGCAGTGCCGGGATGCCAATCAGAATACCGAAGATACCGGCAACCACTGCACTGATCAGCAGCGCCAGAAGGATATAGGGAATAGCGGCACCTGTATCACCGGATTTCAGAAGTTCCTGCACCGGAACGGCCTTCATGAAAATGCCGCCTGCGTATGCACCGACCGCCATAAAGCCTGCATGTCCAAGAGGCAGCTGGCCCAGATAGCCGGTTGCAACGTTCAATGAAGTCGCAAGAATGATATTGATGCCAACAGTGATGAGAATGCCGCTCCAGTAGTTGGTGATTGTTCCGTTCTGAATGAGCGTAAACAGTACAAGCCACAGCGCAAGAATCAATACAAGATTGATCAGATACCGCAGCGGCATGGGAATGCGGATAGCAGAGCGTGTTTTCTTCATAGTCCGTCTCCCCTTCCTTACACTTTTTCCATCTGCGGACGGCCAAGAATACCGGTCGGCTTGACCAGCAGAACAACGATCAGAATTGCGAACACGACGCCGTCCTTCCAGATGGAAAGGCCAACTGCGGAAACGAGCGCTTCGAGCAGGCCAATGGCAAAGCCGCCAATCATCGCCCCGGGGATTGATCCGATACCGCCAAGGACGGCGGCAACAAATGCTTTCAGACCAAGCATCGAACCCATTGTCGGAGACGCCTGCTGATAGGCGCACAGGTACAAAACAGAGCCGATACCGGCAAGGGCCGAGCCGATGGCAAACGTAAAGGAGATCGTTCTGTTCAGACTGATGCCCATCAGCTGCGCCGCGCCCATGTCCTCGGACACAGCGCGCATGGCCTTGCCGAGTTTCGTCTTCTGCACAACGACGGTCAGGGCTACCATGGCAATGATAGTCACAATAATGGTCAACAGCGCTGCGTTGCTGATGGTCACAGAGCCGAGCGAAATATTGCCCGGAACAATGGGGTCCATGCTCTTCGTATCGGAGCCGAAGAGCAGCTGCGCGCCATTTTCCAGAAGGAACGAGATACCAATCGCAGTGATGAGCAGGCTCAGTCTCGGGGCCTTGCGCAGCGGCGTATAGGCGACCTTTTCAATCACAACGCCGAGAAGCGTGCTGGTAATGACCGCGATGATAACAGATACGATGGGGTGCAGATGGAAGTTCGTCATAGCGTAAAAGGCGGCATATGCGCCTACCATGATGATATCGCCGTGCGCGAAGTTCAAAAGCAGGATAATACCGTAGACCATGCTGTAGCCAAGTGCCACCAGCGCGTAGATCGAGCCTGTCTGGAGGCCATTGAACAGCTGCGAGAGCAGCAGGGACAGGTTCATGTTGATACCTCACTTTCCTTCTCTTTTGCGCCACACCCGATGGACGGCGCCAAGCGCGCTTGGAACCGTCCATCCGATGTCCGCCGTGGACAGGTACGGAGATATCCTCCGTACCTGTCCGGCTGGTTCTGCTGTTTATCCGGCAGGAACCGATAAATTCTTACTTATTATAGCGTGTTTCTCTGCGTGATGCAATGGAAATCAGCAGATTTTAGTACATTTCCTGATAGACTTCGTCGCCGCCGGTCAACTCGATGATGGCAACGGGCTTGATGGGGTTGTTGTACTCGTCGAAGGAATAGGAGCCGGTGATGCCCTCAGTGCCGTTCATGTTCTTGATGGCGTCAATGACAGCCTGCTTGTATTCTTCCGTGCCGGCAGTCAGGCCCTGCTCTTCGGCAGCCTTCAGACCTTCGCAGAGCAGCATGGCGGCGTCGTATGCCAGAGGCGCAAACATGTTGGGGATTTCATCAACGTTGTAAGCAGCTTTGTAATCCTCTTCAAACTGCTTGACGGAATCGGTGCCAGGTGCATAGCCAGAGCAATAGACAGAGCCTTCGAGGTCTTCTGCAGAAGCGTAGTTCTTGACGGAGCCGAAGCCGTCACCGCCCATGAAAACTGCGTCGCAGCCAGCCGCACGGGCAGCAGTGATGGCAAGGCCAGCTTCAGCGTAGTAAATTGGGGCAAAGACAACGTCGGGATCGGCGGCCGCAATGTTGGTCATCTGGGCCTTGAAATCCTTGTCACCCTCGGCAAATGCTTCGGTGTCGACGATCTCCAGGCCAAGCTCGGCAGCCTTTGCCACGAACGCGTTCATCAGGCCCTCGGAGTAGTCGTTGCCGGTCTGATAGAAGACAGCAGCGGTCTTGGCGCTCAGCTTTTCAACGGCGTAGTTTGCCATCTTTTCGCCCTGATACGGGTCGATGAAGCAGGCGCGGAAGACGTTGGGACGGATCTCGCTTTCGGGGTCAGCCGGGTCGATGACGGTGACGCCGGTAGCAGTTGCGGAAGCGGTAACCTGCGGCATGTTGTCCTCGTAGGTCGCGTCGGCCAGTGCAATGGTCGTGCCAGTCATTGTAGCGCCAAAGACAGCGGTGATGCCGTTATCGCAGGCAAGGTTGTACGCGTTGACAGCCTCAACGCCGTCGCCCTTGTCGTCGTATTCCAGAACCTTGACCTGCTTGCCGTTGATGCCACCCTTGGCGTTCAGCTGGTTGATGTAGAGCATCGCGCCATCACGGACGGGCTGGCCGTACTGCGCATAATCGCCGGTCGTGTTGCTGATGAGGGCGATTACGATCTCGCCGCCGTCAGAGGACGTGTTGGAAGCATCGGTGGACGCAGGTGTATCCGTGGTGGCGGACTTAGAACCGCAGGCTGTCAGGCAGCCCAGCAGCATCACGACTGCCAGAACGAGGCTTACGAGTTTCATTGCTTTTTTCATTTTCATTTACCTCACTTTTGTTGTTTTTGCTGGTTTTGTTATTCAAAAAGCGGCTCTGCAAAAAGCAAAGCCGCTTTGAATGCCTAATCGATTCCGACCCTTCAGGCCGCCTCAGGAATCCAAATGCTATTGCCTTTTGCGCGTTTGAAATCGTTCATCATAAGAAGCATTCCATTTACAAGGCCCCATGCCAGTACCAGAAGTACCAGCAGGCCAATAATGGAGAATACGCGAATGCAAATGGATACAAGCACCAGAATGGAAATAAAAAAGGACACTGCCAGAATGGCAGTGTCCTTGCAGACTGCGGCAGAATCAGCCGTGCATGCAGATGCTGCACAGCAAGTAGCCGATGCGCAGCTGGACGCATCGGAACAAGCGGTATTCTGCTTTGCCGTGAACTGCATCATGTTGCGCACCTCCTTGAAATGATGGGCTCATTATACCCGCATACTTTAGCGATGTCAAGTGCTGAAATGTGAAAATTGCCTCAAATTTCGAGTTTTCTTTTGTTGAACTTTCACAACTTCAATTCCTGATTCCTGACAAGTGCCCGTGTGCAGAAAACAGATGTGTACATTTCCGCTGATTTGCTCTGCATTTTGCGGTTCAGGCTTGCATTTTATGCCGCTGTCTGGTATCTTATAGACATTCTTGGCGGATCTCCGTCAATTAAGGTGTGTGATTACAATGGAAAAGAGAAAACGTCGCTGGGGCGACCGGAAGGACGGCGTGCTGCTGCGCGATCTGGACGGCATGCACTTTATCACGCCGCTGATTTACCCGAACCGCTGCGACAATGAGGCCTATATCAGAGAGACGATCGACCTCACAAATATGAACGCGTTTCTCAAAAAGAAAAACGAGTCGGAGACAGAGTTCCCCTACACCATGTTCCATATCATCGTAGCGGGGCTTGTCAAAACGATCACGCTTCGGCCAAAGATGAACCGGTTCATTGCCAACAAGAACTTCTATCAGCGCAATGAAGTGTCTATGTCTTTTGTCGTCAAAAAGCAGTTTGCGGACGAAGCTGCGGAGGCACTGGCCGTTATTCACGCGAAGGACGAGTCCAATGTCGAATCCATTCATGAGGATCTTCGTCATCAGATCCTTGACTGCAAGGATGTGCATAAGGTTGATTCCTCGACCGGCAACATGGATTTCTTCAACCATATGCCGCGCTTCCTCGGCAAGTTCCTGGTCTGGATTCTGACGCGTCTGGATATCCACGGCTGGATTCCCGCGAGCATCATTGAGACAGACCCGTATTATACGACGTGCGTGATCTCCAATCTTGGCTCGATCAAGCTTAACTGCGGTTATCATCATCTGACGAACTGGGGCACCTGCTCCGTGTTCTGCATCATCGGCGAAAAGTCGAAGCGCCCGGTCTATCACGAGGACGGCACGATCGAAATGCGCGAAATGCTCGATCTGGGCCTCACCATTGATGAGCGTCTGGCAGACGGCTATTATTATTCCAAGACCATCCGCCTGCTCAAGAAGCTGCTGGAAAACCCGGAGTTGCTGGAAACACCGGCCAATCAGGAAGTGGAATATTAACTGAGAAAAAGCACCCGAGGCTATGGGTGTTTTTTTCGCAGATCAACGAAAGGATACCATCGACTACTATTGATGGATCAGCCGGTCGGCGCTTTTGGAACTGGATGCAGACAGTCTTGCTTCAGCCAGAACGCTTCAGATTTTGATTGAGTCCGGTCTGTGAGCCACATCAGTCCAGATGCACCACCGGGCTGCAAATGGCTTCCATGCACTGCGCTGTTTCCATGCCGAAATTGCCGCGCCGCGCAAAATCCGCGACGGAGATCATGCCGGTCAGCTTTCCGTTCTGCGTAACCGGCAGTCTGCGCAGCTGTGCGCGGGACATAAGCCGCGCGGCCTTTGCCGCGTCCTCCCCTGCCTCGATGGACAAAACGCCTGCGGACATGACCTCACTCACGCGCATCTGCTCCGCCGGTTTCCCTGCTGCGACGCAGCGCAGCACAACGTCGCGGTCGGTTAGCACCCCGCAGAGACGCCCGTTTTCTCCCTGAACCGGCAAAAAGCCGAGATTATACCGGCTCATGAGCCGTGCGGCGACGGAAACCGGTTCCTGCGCACCGACGCTGACGACATTTCTGGACATACAATCCTTGATCTTCATAAGACCCTCCATTACTAAAAACTCCGGCAGCAAACGCTGCCGGAGTTTCTGCGTTTATGGAAATTGTAGCCGGGACTGTCGGCTGTTAAACAGCTTATTTACCCTGCAGCTTGCGGTCGATGGCTTCCGCAGCCTTTTTGCCTGCGCCCATGGCCAGAATGACAGTCGCAGCGCCGGTAACGGCATCGCCGCCTGCAAAGACGTTTTCACGGGTGGACATTTCGTTCTCGTCAACGATGATACCACCCTTTTTGTTCGTCTCAAGGCCAGGCGTGGTGGAGCGGATCAGCGGGTTCGGAGACGTGCCAAGAGACATGATGACCATATCGACATCCAGCACGAATTCGCTGCCCTCAACGGGAATCGGACGGCGGCGGCCGGATGCGTCAGGCTCGCCAAGTTCCATCTTGATGCACTTCACGCCGCATACACGGCCATCCTCACCGCCGAGAATCTCGGTCGGGTTGGTGAGCGTCAGGAACTCGATGCCCTCTTCCTTGGCGTGGTGTACCTCTTCGGCGCGTGCCGGGAGCTCCTTCTCGCTGCGGCGGTAAACGATCGTCGCCTCGGCACCCAGCCGCTTGGCCGTGCGTACGGCGTCCATCGCCACGTTGCCGCCGCCGACCACCACTACCCGTTTGCCGACGTAGATCGGGGTGTCGTAGGCCTGGTCGTAGGCGTGCATCAGGTTGGCGCGCGTGAGGAATTCATTGGCCGAGACCACGCCGTTGAGGTTCTCGCCCGGGATACCCATGAAGCGGGGCAGCCCGGCACCCGAGCCGATGAACACGGCGGCGTAGCCCTCTTCGTCCAGCAGCGAGTCGATGGTCACGGTGCGGCCGACGATGACGTCGGTCTCGATCTCTACGCCCAGTTTTTCGACCTCGGCGATTTCGCGTGCCACGATGCGCTCCTTCGGAAGCCGGAACTCGGGGATGCCGTAGACCAGTACGCCGCCCGCCTTGTGCAGCGCCTCGAAGATTTTCACTCCGTAGCCCAGTTTCGCAAGGTCGCTTGCGCAGGCCA
>ENA-ORSC01002418-ORSC01002418.1-human-gut-metagenome-genome-assembly--contig:-NODE-2418-length-11302-cov-2.706677_pt1 | contig 11302 bp, 4 predicted proteins | sample MGYA00242178_ERZ509140 | MGnify/ENA primary metagenome ERZ509140 (study PRJEB26280, sample SAMEA2338681) | human gut metagenome | biome: human gut; feature: human-associated habitat; material: faeces... | reverse complement strand
TTGCCAGCTGGTGTTTCAAGACGGAGAGTATGAGGCGGCTGCTCGGGAGGTTGGATTAGGGTGTGAGGTTGAGTGGTTTCCCGGAGGTTGGATGAGCCGTCAGCGCTTCGCTGGACGGCTGGGAGGAAAGGCTGAGTTTCCTTGTGGTCTGACGGGAGGTGGTGGGGGCCGAGGCGCTTCGCTGTCGGCTTAGAGGTATTGGGCGCTTCGCTGTCGGCTTAGAGGTATTGGGCGCTTTGCTGTTGGCTTAGAGGTATTGGGCGCTTTGCTGTTGGCTTAGAGGTATTGGGTGTTTCGTTGTCGGCTTGATGGGCGTTGGGAGTTTGTTGCTTTGAGGAAATATAGAAGAAATGAATATTTAAACGTGGGGAACTTGGTTGCTTTTGATATTTAGCTGTCCTAAAATAGATGGGGATGAAATAGTTGTACAGGGAGGTGTGCCGGATGACGAGGGATGAGGCGGAGCAGTATTTGTATTATGCGATGACGATTGGGGAGCAGCTTCTTTGCTGTGGTGCTGAAGTTGGGCGTGTTGAGGATACGATCCGTCGTATCTGCCTGGCTTATGGTGCTTCCCGGGCGGATGTTTTTTCCATTACTTCCAGTATTGTGACGACGATTTATGGTGAGGATTTCGGGATTTGTACGCAGACGCGGCGGGTGCCGGGGATGGCGAATGATCTGGGGAGGCTGGATGATCTGAATCAGCTTTCCAGATTTATCTGTGAGTTTCGACCGAAGCCGGAGGAGATTCAGAGGCGGCTGGATGTGATCCGGAATAAAAAGGGATATTCTTTTCGGACGCAGATTTTGATCTATGCGGTGATCTCCGGGTCGTTTTCTGTTTTTTTTGGCGGGGATCTTAATGATATGATCGCTTCGGCGTTGATCGGTATTGCGTTGAAGTTGTTTGAGGCTTTTGTGAAAAGGGGGGCGCTGAATTCGCTGCTTACGGTGCTTTTGTGTTGTGGAGCGGGTGGTGTCCTTTCCAATCTTACTGTGCTGATCGGGCTGGGGCATCATGCGGATCTGATCAGTATTGGTAATATTATGTTGCTGATTCCGGGTATTGCGTTTACTAATTCGCTGCGTGATATGTTTTCCGGGGATACGATCACGGGTTTGATCCGGTGTATGGAGTCGATTTTGCTGGCGCTGGTTGTGGGACTTGGTTTTACAGCGGCGAATCTGTTGTTCTGAGGGGGTTCAGGCAGAAATGTGATCATGGCGAAGAACGGTAACAGAGACAACGGTGTGTCCATGAATATGGAGGAAAAATATGAGAGAGATCATACAGCTGATTGTATCCTTTACAGGGTCGCTTGGTTTTGCGGCGTTGTTTAATATACATGGTAAAAAATTGTGGTTTGCGGCTCTGGGGGGCTGTTTGTCCTGGGCGGTTTATCTGGCGGTGGAGTTTGTGACTCCCAGTCCATATGTCTGTGGTTTCTGGTCAACGGTGGCGATTACTTTGTATGCGGAGTGTATGGCGAGGGTTCACAAGACGCCGGTTACGGTTTTTCTGGTTTCTGCTACGATTCCGTTGATTCCGGGGGCGGCATTGTATCGTACTATGAACTGGATGATGATGAAGAACTGGGCGAATTTTCAGAAGGACGGGATTTATACGATCCTTTTTGCGGCGAGCATGGCTGCAGGTATGACGTTGACGACCATTGCTTTTCGGATGGTTTGGCGGTGGATGTACAGGCAGAGACGGATGTGAGTGTATGAAACGCATGATAAGGTGGAATTTGGATGGCGATATCTATCTGATCTGGATGTAGATTTGGAATGATAGTTAATGACACATGGCAGGAATGAAAACTGCTGTGTGTTTTTTTTATGCCGAATGTGTAGTATGAATATTTGATTAACTTATAAGAGATTATTTGGGAATGTTCCAGGGATATGGAACTGGCTTCCGGACAGGATCAACTTACGTCGGAAGGGATTTACACTGTTGAAAAAATTAGATAAATTCTCGCAGAAACAATCAGCAGTAGTGCCAAATCTGCCGGAAATGCCTGGTTTGGCTTTGCTTTATTTGGGGATGTAGGGTAGAATTGTGATATAGAGTGTGAACGTAAGTTATGAAGTGTTTGCGTTCATATACATGTAGCAGAGCGGAATGTGAATGTCCGCTTTATTGGACAAAAGACAGGAGGATGGGGAATGAAATTGAAACAGGTTCTGGCAGTTATGCTGTCATCTGTGATGGTCTTGTCTGCGGCTCCGACAGAGGTTTTTGCTTTTGATGATCTGGGGGTTCTGACGGACAGTTCCGGAGGGATAGCAGATGGAGAAGCAGGACAACTGGAGGCTGGAAATGCCAGTGCGGCATCTGCAGAAGCAGATGGGAATTTTGACGAAGGTGCGGCGCAAGAGGATATTGCAGAGAGGACATCTGATGTAAGTATGGCGCAGGGTGATACTGCGGATGCAGCGTCTGGTGGGAATGCAGTGCAGGGAGATATCTCAGAGGCGGCATCTGATGGAAATGCAGAACAGAATAATATTGCGGATGTAGCTCCTGATGGAAGCTCAGGACAGAATGATATCTCAGATGAGATATCCAATGAAGAAGAACTTCAGCAGGATATGCAGGGAGGTGACTCTCTGGAAAAAGAGGAAACGGATGCAGCTGCGATTGATGTGTTTTCGGATGGGGAGAGTGCAGATTCTGTAGATACGCAGACTGCGAAGAGTGTTACGGCCAGTGGAGCTGTAAATGATAATGTTACATGGACTTTATATGAGGACGGAGAGCTGGTAATTTCAGGAAATGGTCTGGTACCTCCATATTATAGTGAAACATCGGTACCATGGAACAGTTACAAGAGCCAGATAACAAGTCTGACAGTGGAAGATGGAATTACATATATTGGCGATTATGCTTTTTTCGGATGTGGCATTCTTGAAAACGTTACAATTGCAGACAGCGTTGTAGAAGTTGGAAGAAAACTGTTTGAGGAATGTACAAGTCTGGAGCATGTAACATTATCGAAAAATCTTAAAGCAATTCCGGAATGCATGTTTACAAAATGTGTGAGTCTTACCAGCATTGATCTGCCGGACAGTATTATAACAATTGGGGAGCAGGCTTTTGCATATTGTACGAAACTGCAGAGCGTTAAAATCCCGGATAAAGTTGCGACAATGGACTGGGGCGTTTTCTGGGAATGCAGCGGTCTGACAAGTGTAACACTTCCAGAGGGACTGGCAAGTATTGGAAATGGTGAGTTTGAGAATTGCGAAAATCTTACAGAAGTTGTGTTGCCGGAAAGTCTGTCAAGTATGGGGACAAACGTTTTTTACGGATGCAAAAAACTTACGAAAGTAAATATTCCTGAAAAAATATATACAATTCCAGGCTATACATTTGAGGACTGTATCAGTCTGGAAAGTGTTAATATTCCGAATACAGTAACGAGAATCGGAGAAAGAGCATTTTGGGGCTGTAAAAAAATATCAGAACTTGTTCTTCCGGAAAACATTACCAATATAGAACAATATACATTTTATGGCTGCATCAGCCTGAGATCTGTTAATATTCCGAATAATGTAAGGAATATTGACCAGTATGCTTTTTATCAATGTCAGTCTCTGGAAGAAATAACAATACCAGATAAAGTAAAAAGTATTGGAACAGAAGCGTTTGGTAATTGCAGCAGTTTGTCGGAGGTTGTACTGTCAGCTGAAGTTACGGATATACCGGTAGGGTTATTTGATGGTTGTACAAATCTTCAGAAAGTTACGTTGTCAGACAGCATAGAGAATATTGGAAATGGTGCATTTTCCCACTGTAGCAGTCTTCAGTCCATTAATATTCCGGACAATGTAAAAACGATCGGAGACAATGTATTTGGTAATTGCAGCAGTCTTCAGTCCATTAATATTCCAGGCAGTGTAAAAAGTATTGGTGCAGAAGCTTTTGATGGGTGCGTAGCGCTGGAAACTGCGACAATTTCGGACGGTGTAGAGAGCCTTGGAGATATGGCATTTTATTATTGTGAAGAACTGAAAGAAATTGTGCTGCCAGACAGCATTAAAAATATTGGGGAAAAAATATTCGGTCAGTGCCATAAACTCAGAAAAGTAACATTATCAAAAAACATTTCCGGTATTACAGAGGGCATGTTTATGGGATGCCATCACCTTGAAGAAGTTACAATACCGGAAGGAATTACAAGTATAGGAAAAGATAGTTTTTCGGAAGCTGGAAACAGTATTCTTCTTATACCGAATACTGTAACAAGTATCAGTAAAGAGGCTCTTAATTCCAGCTGGGGTCTTTCAGTTATCAGATTTACCGGTTCAAAAGAAGAATGGGATAAGCTTGGTTTAACGAGCAGCAATATTCACAACGCAACTGTTTATTATAATTACGATCCAAACCATGAACATTCTTATGAGCCACACATTATAGAAGCAAGTACATGTACAGAAAAAGGTCTCCAGAAAATGATCTGCAATCTTTGCGGAGATTCCTACAATGAGGAAATTCCGGCTGCCGGACATAAAGAGGTTATTGACGAGGCAGTAGCACCGACCTGTGAAGAAAGTGGAAAGACAGAAGGAAGTCACTGTTCTGTATGTAATGAGATCCTGAAAGAACAGGAAGAAGTTCCACCTGCCGGACACACAGTGGTAAAAGACGAAGCGATAGAGGCGACCTGTGAAGAAAATGGAAAGACTGAAGGAAGTCATTGTTCTGTATGTGGAAAAATCCTTCAGGAACAGCTGGAACTTTTCCCGGCGCTGGGACATGACTGGGAAGAGAGTGAAGTCACTCCTGCAACCTGTACAGAGAAAGGTGAGAAAAAATACGCTTGTACAAGATGCCAGAAAACAAAAACAGAAGAAATTCCGGCAACCGGCCACACGAAAGTCATTGATGAGGCAGTAGCACCAACTTGCGAAACACCGGGTAAAACAGAAGGAAGTCACTGTTCTGTATGTGGTGAGGTCTATCAGGAACAGAAAGAAATTCCGGCAACCGGCCACAGCTGGGACGAAGGAAAAATAACCAAATATCCTACGGCAACAGAAGCAGGAGAAAGGACATATACCTGTAAATCCTGCGGATCTACCAGAACAGAGGCAATTGACAAAGATAACAGTGTCCGTGCATCAGGCTATAATGGCTCGATCAGCTGGATTCTGTATAAAGACGGGAAACTGGTATTTAAAGGCGATGGAGCAATATTGAATCAAAGTGATACTCTGGAGCCATGGAACAGTTATAAAAATTACATATTTGAAGTAAGTGTAGAAGATGGGATCACGGAGATAGGAGAATCTGCTTTTTCAGGATGGAATAATATTGAAAAAGTTACAATTTCTACAAATGTTACAGATATTGGTTCAAATGCATTTTATAGCTGCATAAGTCTTGAAGAAATAAGTTTGCCGGAAGGACTTAAAAGTATTTCCAGCCAGGCGTTCCGGAACTGCAGTAACCTTACAGAGGTTATATTCCCTGAAAGCCTTACAAAGATTGGAGAAAGAGCTTTTGCGGAATGCAGTAAACTAAAAAAAGCGGAACTTCCGGAGGGAATCAGTGAAATTTTGGAGGGTACTTTTGACGGCTGCCGGAACTTAAAGCGTGTGACGCTTCCGGATAATGTAAAGTACATAAGAAGACAAGCGTTTTATGGCTGTGAAAATCTTGTTGAACTGACATTGCCAAAAGATCTGAAGGAACTTGGAGCAGAGACTTTTGGGGATTGTAAAAAAATCACTTCGATCACAATACCGGAAGGTGTTACAATTCTTCCAGAATATCTGTTTAATACCTGCGAAAGTCTTAAAACTGTTACAATCCCTGAAACAGTAACAGAGATTGATCAGAGAGCATTTCAGAACTGCAGCAGCCTGACAGGTATTGAATTACCAAGCGGTATTATCAATATACAGGAAGGGACATTTTCCAATTGTACGGCGTTGAAGGAAATTGTGATACCGGAAAATGTAAGAAATATTGGAGATAATGCGTTTGAGAGGTGTTCTTCGCTGGAAAAAGTAGCACTTCCAGCTGTGCTGAAAAATATTGGAATTGGAACATTTGCTTTTTGTAGCGGCTTAAAAGAAATTACAGTTCCAGACAAAGTCAGCAACATTGGAAGCAGTGCATTTTCCGGTTGTTCCAGTCTTGAAACTGTGAAACTTTCAGAGAAGCTTACAGAGATCAGTGATAACACATTTGAGTATTGCTCCGGTATCAGAAGAATTGAAATACCGGAAAGTGTAACTGATATCAACCAGAATGCGTTTAAATCATGTGAGAATCTTAATATTATCACAATCCCGAATACGGTAACTGATATTGCAAACACCGCTTTTGCAGAGTGCAGTGGCCTTTCCGCGATCCGATACACCGGCTCAAAGGCAGAATGGGATAAATATGGTTTAACAGAAGATGATATTAACCATGCAACGGTGTACTATAATTATGATCCGAACCATGACCATTCTTATGAAGAAACGATCATACATCCGGCATCCTGCACAGAAACCGGCCTGAAAAAGATGATCTGCAGTCTTTGCGGAGAGTTTTATGAAGAAGAGATTCCGCTTCAGGAACATAATGTGGTGATTGATGAAGGTGTAGCAGCGACCTGTGAAACAGCAGGAAAAACCGAGGGAAGCCATTGCTCTGTCTGTGGTACTGTGCTCAAAGCCCAGGAAGAAATTCCGGCTACCGGACATACGATAGTTGAAGATGCATATGTAGCACCGACCTGCGAGACGCCGGGAAAAACCGAAGGAAGCCATTGTTCTGAATGTGGATATGTTTTTCAGACGCAGCAGGAAATTCCGCCGATAGAACATAACTGGACAGAAAAAGAAATTACAAAAGAAGCAACCTGTACCGAAGAAGGTGAGCAGAGCTACACCTGTACAAACTGCAAAGAAACAAAAACAGAAAAACTTCCGATGATCGAGCATCAGGAAGTAACCGATGAGGCAGTAGCAGCAACCTGTGAAGAATCAGGAAAAACCGAAGGAAGCCATTGTGCAGTCTGCGGTAAAGTACTGAGAGTTCAGAAAGAAACGCCATCTCTTGGACATAAAGAAGTCATTGATAAGGCCATAGAAGCCACCTGTGAAACAGCAGGAAAAACTGAGGGAAGTCATTGTAAGATCTGCGATAAGATCCTGAAAGCCCAGAAGGAAATTCCGGCACAGGGACACAAAGAAGCGGAAATGGTAACAAAAGCAGCGACCTGTCAGGAACCGGGAAATGCCCTGGTATACTGCAGCACCTGCCACAAAATTCTGAACAGCCATAAAGAGCTTCCGGTAACAGATCATAAAGCAGTGATCGATAAAGCCGTAGCTCCAACCTGCGAAGAATCCGGAAAGACCGAAGGCAGCCATTGCCAGACCTGCGGCAAAGTACTGAAAGAACAGGAAAAAATTGCGCCAACCGGACACACAGAAGAAGTAACCGATGAGGCAACAGCCGCCACCTGTGAAACACCAGGAAAAACGGAAGGAAGTCATTGTTCCGTCTGCGGCAAAGTACTGAAAGAGCAGAAAGAAATTCCGGCTCTTGGCCATACAGAAACCATTGATCCGGCAGTAGCAGCGACCTGCGAGGAGGCAGGAAAAACGGCAGGAAGTCATTGTTTTATCTGCGGTAAAATACTGAAGGAACAGAAAGAAGTTCCGGCAACCGGTCATAAAGAAGCGGTTACAGATAAGGCAGTAGAGCCAACCTGTGAAACACCAGGAAAAACGGAAGGAAGCCATTGTACAGCCTGCGGAAAAACTCTGAAAGAGCAGCAGGAGATTCCGGCATTGGGTCATACAGAAACAATGCTTGTGATAAAAGCAGCTACCTGTGAAAAAGAAGGAATGGAAATTCCGTACTGCAGTGTCTGCAAAAAGATCCTTGGCGAGCAGAAAGAAATTCCTGCAATTGGCCACAGCTTTACAGCATGGACTACAAAAACAGCAGCAACAGTATTCAAACCGGAAGTTCAGACACGTATCTGCGATACCTGTCAGAAAACAGAGACCAGAGATTATGGAAAGAAATTAACACCATATATGAAAACTTCCGTAACTTCACTTCTCTTAAAGACAAAACAGAAAACGACAGTGCTGAAAGTTTCCGGCCTGAAAAGCGGTGACTCCATCGTTTCCTGGAAATCCAGTAATACAAAGGTTGTCACAGTATCCGGAAAAACGAATGGAACCAGCACAGTTACAGCCGGTGCATTGAAGGGAACTGCAACGATCACGATCACATTAAAGAGTGGTCTTAAGAAAACAGTGAAAGTTACTGTTCAGCCGACAACTGTAAAAACAACAAAAATCTCCGGAATCCCGGCAGGAGTAACTTTAAAGAAAGGCCAGAGCAGGGTATTACAGCCAGTTCTCGCTCCGGTAACAAGCCAGGAAAAAGTAACTTATACATCCAGCAAAACATCCGTAGCAGTTGTAGCTTCCAACGGCAAGATCACCTCAAAAGCAAAAGGAACTGCAGTGATCACCGTGAAATCCGGAACCAAAACTGTGAAATGTAAAGTAACCGTAAATTAATATTTCCCCGTTTACAAACCACTGGAAATGTGTTACGATTTTCTCATATGGAAAACTCGTGGAAGAAGAGAGTACATGTGTACACCACACTACAGGGAAATCCCCGGAGGACTTTTTTGAACGCAGATTATGAAGCGATTGCGTTTATGGATATGCAGCAGAGTGAAATGTGAAGATTCATTTTGCGCAAGAGTTCCGAGACTGAGAGGGATGTGCAGGCGCAGATGGAAGATGGCTTCAGAGAGGCATTGCTGACCCGGTTTGAATGCGATAAGCGGAATGCGAATGTCCCGTTTAATGGACACCGGCAGGCAGTGACAGGACCGCCTGTTATAGCGGAAGGGTATAGAGTTTGCTGTACCTGATGAGGTTTTTGCCGCGAGGCAGGAACGAACAGAAGTGGTAACACGGGTAATAACTCGTCTTCTCATATCGCAAGTGGTATGAGAAGACGTTTTTTTATGTCACAGGAAATTACATTGTAATCTTCCAATGGCATCGACAGGATTTTTCCTGTTTTGGCTGAATATACTTTCAGTCAGTTATGAGTAAGCATACAATTATTTTTTATATTATGGAGGAAAGAAAAATGGAAAAGCAGAGATATTATATCAGCACTGCCATTGCGTACACATCCGGTAAACCGCATATCGGAAATACTTATGAGGTTGTTCTTGCAGATGCCATCGCACGTTTTAAGAGACAGCAGGGATATGACGTATATTTCCAGACAGGTACTGATGAGCATGGCCAGAAGATCGAGCTGAAGGCCGAGGAAGCTGGTGTTACACCGAAGGAATTCGTAGATAACGTTTCCGGTGAGATCAAACGTATCTGGGATCTGATGAACACATCCTATGATAAATTTATCCGTACAACAGATAAAGACCATGAAGAGCAGGTCAAAAAGATCTTCAAAAAAATGTATGCAAAGGGAGATATCTACAAAGGTCATTATGAGGGAATGTACTGTACCCCATGCGAGTCTTTCTTCACAGAGTCTCAGCTTGTAGACGGTAAATGCCCGGACTGCGGACGTCCATGCGTACCGGCTAAAGAAGAGGCATATTTCTTCAAAATGAGCAAATATGCAGATAAACTTATTGACTATATCAACACACATCCGGATTTCATCCAGCCGGAGTCCCGTAAAAACGAGATGATGAACAACTTCCTTCTTCCGGGTCTTCAGGATCTCTGTGTATCCAGAACATCCTTTAAATGGGGAATTCCGGTAGATTTTGATCCGAAGCACGTTGTATATGTATGGCTGGATGCCCTGACAAACTATATCACAGGTATCGGCTATGACTGCGACGGAAACAGCAGTGAGAAATTCAACAAATACTGGCCTGCAGATCTTCACCTTATCGGTAAAGATATCATCCGTTTCCATACTATTTACTGGCCGATCTTCCTGATGTCTCTGGATCTTCCGCTTCCGAAACAGGTATTCGGACATCCGTGGCTTCTTCAGGGCGATGGAAAAATGAGTAAATCCAAAGGAAATGTAATTTACGCAGATGAGCTTGTTGAGTTCTTCGGTGTAGATGCTGTCCGTTATTTCGTACTCCACGAGATGCCGTTTGAGAATGATGGTGTCATCACATGGGAGCTGATGGTTGAGAGACTGAATTCCGATCTTGCAAATACACTTGGAAACCTTGTAAATCGTACAATCTCCATGTCCAATAAATATTTCAACGGAATCGTTGAGAACAAGAACGTTACTGAGCCGGTTGATGAGGATCTTAAGAATTTCATCCTTCAGGTTCCGAAGAACGTTTCCGCAAAAATGGACAAACTTCGTGTTGCAGATGCCATTACAGAGGTATTCTCCCTGTTCAAACGTTGCAACAAATATATCGATGAGACAATGCCGTGGGCACTTGCAAAGGATGAGACAAAACAGGATCGTCTTGCAACGGTTCTCTACAACCTGGTTGAGGGAATCTGCATCGGCGCATCTCTTCTGAAATCTTTTATGCCGCGTACAACAGAGCGCATTCTTGTACAGCTCAACGCAAACGAGAGAACTCTTGAGGATATGGAGCAGTTTGGTCTTTATCCGTCAGGAAACCGTGTAACTGACAAACCGGAGATCCTTTTTGCAAGACTTGACCTGAAAGAGGTTCTTGAGAAAGTTGAGAAACTTCATCCGAAGAAAGAAGAGAAAAAGGAAGAAGTAAAAGAGGAGAAAGAGGAAGCCAAAGATGTGATCGACATCGAGGCAAAACCGGAGATCACTTTTGATGATTTTGAAAAACTTCAGTTCCAGGTTGGTGAGATCATTGCCTGCGAGGAAGTTAAGAAATCCAGAAAACTTCTCTGCTCCCAGGTTAAGATCGGAAGCCAGGTTCGTCAGATCGTATCCGGAATCAAGGCTCACTATTCCGCAGAGGAAATGGTTGGCAAAAAGGTTATGGTAGTAACCAACTTAAAACCAGCGAAACTTGCGGGAATTCTTAGTGAGGGAATGATTCTCTGCGCAGAGGATGCTGACGGAAATGTATGTGTAGTCAGCCCGGAGAAGAACATGCCGGCAGGATCTGAAATCTGCTAATGTTTCAAAAAGGAACAAAACTATGAATAATAAATTCAATCACTTTGATAAAGACGGAAATGCTGTGATGGTAGATGTATCGGACAAACCAATCACCCACAGAACTGCAATTGCGACAGGCTCTATTCAGGTTGGAACGGAAATCATGGAACATCTTACTGCAGGAACTGTGGCAAAGGGGGATGT
>ENA-ORSC01002417-ORSC01002417.1-human-gut-metagenome-genome-assembly--contig:-NODE-2417-length-11302-cov-3.092736_pt1 | contig 11302 bp, 7 predicted proteins | sample MGYA00242178_ERZ509140 | MGnify/ENA primary metagenome ERZ509140 (study PRJEB26280, sample SAMEA2338681) | human gut metagenome | biome: human gut; feature: human-associated habitat; material: faeces... | reverse complement strand
GCACCTGTTCCGTATATACATGCGAGGCATCGTCCAATGATTGTGCTGTAACGTATACGCGAACATTCTTGCAATTGTATGTGTTCACGCTCATGGATACCGTGTATGTCCCCGCAGGCAGTCTTGTGTATTGGGAAATCGTATCGATTCTGCCTGGTTCAATATCAAAATACGCGCCGTAACGTTCGCCGTAGTCGTCATAGGAAGACAAATAGCTGATTCGGGAAGACGATTTTACCCAATGTGCCGCGTTTCCGTCCGCATCAATCGTTTCAAATCCGCCATTCAGCAGGTAATTGGTCGCACTTCCGCCAATCGCCGTTTTTGTCTTGATATTGTTCTTAATCTTGTCCTCAGACTCATATTCTCCGGCAGTGGCTCCGAATATCTGTGTTTTTGTGGAATCCGTGGTATACATACTGACGGTGCGTCCGTTTTTGTCAAATGTATATCTGGTGATCAGATCGTCCGCGGTATTATAGATGTCGTCAGACCCGCTGTTTCTGATCTCGGTATACCCGTTGTAATAACTTAAGCCGATTATCTGTCCGACGGCGCCTCCTCCGTATTCCCGTGCAGTCGTTACCTTGCCGCCCGAGTAATTATACCTGATCTCATATTCTGAAAAGTCGTCCTTTGCTCTCGTCAGATAGCCGGAGGAGTTATACACATAGGAGGCTATTCCGTCAACCGTGATATTGCCGGTGTTATTACTGTCATTATAAAAATTCAACCAATTACTTTCAGTTACATGGCTGTTTCCATGCGCATATACAAGCTGTTTGAGGTAATTTGTCTGCGTAGTCGCAATAGCACCCGTCGGCGTAGTGGAATAACGGAAGATGATCGCCTCTTTGGTTGTCGGATTCCAAATCATGTATGGCACACTGCTTGCATTGTACTTAATTTCCAAAAAGTCAATTGTGCTGCTGTTGTTTGGCTTAACACTGATCTTTACCGGATTTTTGCTGGCGTTAAATTCGAAAATAACGGCATTGTTGTTCTTATCTGTGATGGATGTCAGATACCAGCCCCCGTAAATATCACTGCCTGCATTGGATGACAGTTTTGAAAATGTTTTTACGGTTTTGCTGTCGTCCGTAAGGGTACATGTGGTATCCGACACTGTTAATTTCAATTGCAGTCCATCCTCGTCTTCATACTCCGTGGTACTGGTGCCAACCGGCATAAACGCATGTTCAGTGCCATCAGCGTCGGTCCATATATAGTAATATACATCGGAGCCCTCTGCGGATGTATACTTCTTTTTTACAAGCGTCTCCTGAATGTTCAGCTTGAATCCAAAGGGCATATAGCTGCCCCAATAGCTAATCTGAACATTGGGATATTCGTATTCCTGTGCTGCGAGTGCAGAGTTATAGACAATGGTCGGGGTATACGGTATCAGATTGTCTGTTGTTGAGAGCAACGCTTTGCTGAGAATCAGCGTCCCCGTTGCATTATTGATATAGCCTGTCCCGGCAAGTCCGGCACTTTGGCTGGTATAGCTCCAGTAAGACTCGATCCCCTTCATGTCCTGATAAGATACGGTAAATTGCGGTCGTTGTGCCGTTGCGGTGCATTCACTTGAATGAAATATTGCATTGCCCGAGGCAGTTGTACCGTCAACAATTTTGAATCCTATCCCATAATTGGGCGTTGCTCCTGAGCGCCATGCTCCATACAGGGATGTGATATCCCATGTGTAACGGTTATCGGTAACGTCCTTCCCATCTATGCAATTATAATCCAAAACGGTATCAGACAATACTCCATTCGGAGACGTCTCTGCGATTGTCTTGTTCCATGTCAATGAGGTATCCCAATTGGTAGTAACATTATAGACCCCGACGTAGTCACCGTTTGCCCCCTTAGCACAAAGGGACATTGTTGCTTTTGTGATGTATGCAGTGGACGGGATGGCAGGAAGTGATGCCGTTTTCCAATAACACCGCCAGGTATTGCCCACAAAAAGCGTAGCGGAGGTGTTATAATTGTTGTTCGGGTTACCGGATGAAATATCAAGGTCAATGACCGATGAAGTTGATACACTGACAGTCGGGTCAATTGTGACGGGAAAAACTCTCTTTTCCTCGTTCATCCACTGTGTATCCACCGTGACCGTCAGAGAATAGGAATGATTGCCGGAAGCAACCAAAGAATAGCGTGACGCAGAAACGGGCGCATAGTCTCCGTCAGCATCATATACAATCGGTGCAGGAATATGGTAGACCTCCTCATTGGTATCCGGATCGAAAACCGAAATGCTGCCGTCTTCGTTTGACCTTGCATCCAGATTGTTCAGCTTCAGTGTAAAGGTGTAGCTATAGGTATCCTGCGATTTTTTGACAATGATATTCTCTTTGATATTTTCGGAGTTGACAATATACTGAAGGTCGGTATCCGCAAGAATATCTTTATATAGGATCTCAGATGTCAGTTTGTCCAGTGTCATCAATTTTTGAAGTCTGGACTCTGACCGGTTATCGGCGGACGCATTCTGAATTTTTCCTTGCGTCTTTTTTATGGCGTGATCAAGGCTTACGGTAATTTTCCGATTTCCGTCATGAATTGTGAAGAGGCTTTCATTTCCGGTAATCTTCTTAGCAAACTTAATTCTGGCATTGGCAGACGAATATTCGTTCCCACTTGAGACAAGTGTATTATCAATATCCTGCCATTCACCATTTTCATCGAGATAGTGAACCGGGACATCGTATTGAGCCGCTACATAGGAGCCGTCTTCCAACCGAAAGTGTTTTACATTGCTCTCTCGGAGTTCTTTTACTTCAAATATGTCACTTCGGCGTTCGAACGTACTGTGGTCAACATTTTCGCTCTCATTCACTATCCCTCCGAAGAAATCTGCAAAGACCGTCAAAGGTAATGTCATACAGATCATCAAAAAGGACAAAAGCATTGCAAGAGACTTGATTCCGAATGATTTTAAATTCTTTTTCATGGCAAATCCTTTCTGTTTTTGAATGATAAAAATGATTGGAGAGAAACTTGATTTTTGTTTTAAAAGTTACGTACAGGTTTTGTAAACCGGGTTAGGAATTGTTTCGTCTACGCCGTTTTTAGTCACGACGAATGTATAGTCAGCGCGATAATACGCTCCTTTATCGGAGTAAATTGACAACTTATCGTCAGTGAACAGCTGTTTACAGTCTTATGCGCTTCCCCAACATAGATCCACGCGGAGCCGACCTGTCTATAAACATAGACATCAGCTTTGATTTTGTTCGCGGTGGGATGCCCCATTACATGAGCCTCGGCGTATCCATAGCCGTCATCAGGAAACCCGATTTTACAAGAAACGGCGCCTGTGTTTTTGCCAATATGGCGCAATTTCGTTGTTTGATGCAGCATTTATCGCCAACGGGGCAATTGAGAATAACATCACAGATACCAAAAGTACTGATATTATTTTTACCTCCACATTTTCCTCCTTTTTCCTCTCCGTTAATATATAACAATCGAGAACACAAAAAATTTGTCGGTTTCAAAAAATTTTTGACGTTTTTCAAAATGCCCAAATCCTTAGATATATGGTCACTTTTTAAGAGGTGTTAGCCAGAGAAGGTTATTCCCATTCAATCGTAGCCGGCGGCTTACTGGTAATATCATACATTACCCGATTCACATGGCTCACCTCATTGATGATCCTGCTGGTCACCTTCTGCAGTACTTCATAAGGGATCTGTGCGCTCTCTGCGGTCATGAAGTCGATGGTCTTCACGGCTCTCAGTGCGATGGCGTAATCATAGGTTCTCTCATCACCCATAACGCCTACGGATCTCATATTGGTCAGGGCTGCGAAGTACTGGTTGATCTCGCGGTCCAGACCTGCGTTAGCGATTTCCTCGCGGTAGATGGCATCTGCATCCTGTACGATCTTGACCTTCTCAGCGGTCACTTCGCCGATGATACGGATACCCAGTCCGGGACCGGGGAACGGCTGACGGAATACCAGATGCTCCGGAATGCCAAGCTCCAGTCCTACCTTGCGGACCTCATCCTTGAACAGGTTGCGCAGAGGCTCGATGATCTCCTTGAAATCTACATAGTCGGGCAGGCCGCCTACGTTGTGGTGGGACTTGATCACTGCGGATTCACCGCCCAGTCCGCTCTCTACCACATCGGGATAGATGGTTCCCTGTACCAGGAAATCCACGGCACCGATCTTCTTCGCCTCTTCCTCGAATACACGGATGAACTCTTCGCCGATGATCTTTCTCTTATGCTCCGGCTCGGATACACCTGCCAGCTTGCTGTAGAAACGCTCCTGCGCATTCACACGGATGAAGTGCAGATCGTAATTGCCGTTGGGACCGAAGACTGCTTCTACCTCATCGCCCTCATTCTTACGGAGCAGGCCGTGATCTACGAAGACACAGGTCAGCTGCTCGCCGACTGCCTTGGATAACAATACTGCTGCCACGGAGGAATCCACGCCGCCGGACAATGCACAGAGGACTTTACCATTACCAACCTTCTCACGAATTGCCTTAATGGACTCTTCCACGAAGGAATCCATCTTCCAGTCACCGCAGCATCCGCAGATATTACGTACGAAATTATACAGCATCTTGGAACCTTCCACCGTGTGGAGTACTTCCGGGTGGAACTGGATCGCATACAGTCCGCGCTCTACGCACTCTGCTGCTGCCACAGGGCAGTTTGCAGTGGTAGCTACGGTACGGAAACCGGGTGCCAGCTTCGAAATATAGTCGAAATGGCTCATCCAGCAGATCGTATTCTCGGATACATCGGAAAACAGCTTGGAACTGCGGTCTACCTTCACCTCAGTCTTGCCATATTCCCGAACGGCTGCACGTTCAACCTTGCCACCCAGCACATGGGTCATCAGCTGTGCGCCGTAACAGAGTCCCAGCACGGGAACTCCTAAGTTAAACAGATCCTCGGAGCAGGTAGCTGCACCGGGTTCATAGCAGCTTGCGGGGCCGCCGGTCAGGATGATTCCCTTAGGATTCATCGCTTTTATCTTATTCAAGTCTGTCTTGTAAGAGTAGATCTCGCAATATACATTGCATTCTCTGACTCTTCTGGCGACCAGCTGATTGTACTGTCCGCCAAAATCAATGACAACTACCAGTTCTTTTTCCATGGTTGTCCTCCAGTATATTTTTCTGTCCTCTATTATAGGGTATGGTGCAGGGGAAGTCAAACCCTACGGCACCAGTTCTTCCAATTTTCCGAAGGTATAACCCATTTCTTCCCATTTTGTGAGCAGTTCATCCAGAATCTCCCCATTGGTCTTCGAGGTATTATGTAACAGCACCACCGCTCCGGGGTGGATCCTGCCTGTCAGCTTGGAAAAAGCTTCCTCGTGGCTGGGCTGTGCATCCACGTTCCAGTCCACATACGCCAGACTCCAGAAAAAAGTGGAATATCCCAGATCCTTTGCCATCTGCAGATTCGTCTCACTGTATTTTCCCTGGGGCGGCCGGTAGTACATCGCCATCTCCGTACCGGTGGTCTCCTGAAAAAGAGTTCTCACGTCATCCATCTCTTTCCGGAAAACCGCTGGATCAGAAATTTTCGACATGTCATAATGATGATAGGTATGGTTTCCCACGGTGTGTCCGTCCTCCACCATGCGTTTCACCATCTCCGGCGCCGACTCCAGAAAATGTCCTACCACAAAAAAGGTCGCCGGTGCATTATGCTTTTTCAATGCATCCAATATGGCGGAACTATTACCGTTCTCATAGCCACAATCAAAAGTAAGATAGATCTTTTTCTCCTCCGCAGCTCCCACATAATAGGCATTGTACTCTTTTAGTTTTTCCGCAGATGCCGTGCCGGTGGGCTGTGTTCCTTCCGCCCCGAATCCCAATCCCCAGTTTTCTGCTGAAAATAACGCTTCCGTGTTCTCTAACGCAGTTCCCGCCGTCTCCTGTGTCTTTATTTCCCGCTGCATACGCAGACCGTAGGCAATGGCTCCGATGCTTCTTCCGAGGAAAAACATTGCCAGCAAGAGCACTCCCAACATCAGACCATTCTTATAATGTTTCTTCATCAATACCGCTGATTTTTTCCCGACTTCCCATACTTTTTTGAAAATAGGATTTTCCCACATCTCACGATCCCTTACCGGTATTTCTACCCGTCTCTTCTATAATATTCATAATATTTTATGTACTATAGCTTTTCCCTTATGTCATGGATCTCCCCACGCATACACACCAAAATTCATCCCGTTGTATATATTATAAAAATGGATTCTTCGGAGCAACGCCATGGACTGCAAGGAAATGATCCTGTCAGAGGACACCTATGACATTATCACAGACTTTTCCGCATCGGAATTTCTGGGAGATGACAATAATTGTTATGAACGCATCGGAGAAGATTTTTTGATTTTGTATCTGGCCAATCTGGGAATCCGCAATCCAAAGATTGATTTTTTTCCCTATCACAATATGCCGAAGCTTTATGGGCTCATGCAGCTATCTCCCTCCGGTGAGACGCCACCCGGTGCCGCTCCCTTTGATCCGGCAAGCCTGATCGCCAGTGGGATCACCCAGGTACAGCGTCCGCCCCTAAGTCTCACGGGGCAGGGCGTGATCCTGTGTTTTATCGATACCGGTATTGATTACCAAAATCCTGTGTTTCTGGACGAGAACGGCAACAGCCGTATCCTGGCGATCTGGGATCAGACAGTTCAGACCGGAGCGCCCCCTGATGGGTTAAAATATGGTTCTGAATACCGCAGAGAGGATATTAATCTGGCGTTGCGTTCCGAGGATCCTTATTCCATCGTTCCCTCCCGGGACGAAAACGGACACGGCAGTATCCTCGCCGGAGTCGCAGCCGGCAGTGTCGTCAGACAAGGCAATCCTTATATCGGTGCTGCACCGGGTGCCGATATCGTCGTGGTGAAACTCAAAGAATGTAAGCAATATCTGCGCAGCTTTTATCTGGTGCCCGAGGGTGTTCCCGCCTATCAGGAAAATGATATTATGCTGGGCATCAAATATGCGGAATCCTTTGTGCGGCTCTTCGAACGTCCGGTAGTCATCTGTCTGGGTCTGGGAACCAACCAGGGAGATCACGCGGGCAATTCCTCCCTGTCACGGTATCTCTCTTCCCTCGCTGTCCGCAGAAGCCGTGCCGCCATTGTCTGTGGTGGAAATGAAGGGAACGCCTCCCACCATTACCATGGAAGATTAAGCACTCAGACATCGGAGGAATCTTCCCGTGATGTGGAGATCCGGGTCAGTGAAGGCTGTATCGGATTCTGGCTGGAGCTTTGGGGTGCTCTGCCGGATGCTTTTAATCTGAACATCCGCACTCCCGGTGGGGAAAATATTCCCGAACTGCGCCTTGGGTTGCAGCAAAGCGTGACCTATTCCTTTATCTACGAAAAAAGCAGAGTCACTATCGACTCTGCTCTTGTGGAAGAAAATTCCGGCGAAGAACTGATCCTTGTACGCATCCAGGATCCTACCCCCGGTATCTGGACCTTTCGTGTCTCTGCTTCCAGTAGTTTATATAACGGTAATTTTCACATGTGGCTGCCTATCACAGAATTTCTGTCTACTCCGGTATATTTTCTCAATCCGGATCCCGACATGACTCTGACAGAGCCCTCGATGGCTCCGGAGGTTCTGAGCGTTTCTACTTACAACGCAGAAAACAACAGTTTTTACGCAGAATCCGGCAGAGGCTTTGGGCGCACCGGGCAGATCCGTCCGGACTTATCCGCTCCCGGAGTCAATATCTCCACCATTGACGGACGCCGTACAGGAAGCAGCATGGCTGCCGCTATCACTGCCGGAGCTGTGGCACAGTTTTTCCAATGGTCAGTCATTGAGGGCAATAACCGGCTGGCGGAAAGCCGTGAGATCCGCAGTTATTTCATACGCGGTGCCGTGCGTACACAGGGTCTGAACTACCCCAACCGGGAATGGGGCTACGGCAGGCTGAATTTAGAGGAGACCTTCAATGCCCTGCTCCGGGTATGACTATAGGATTTTTCGAATATTTCGGACAATAGAGGCTTCTGTTTTGTACGTTATCTTCCATTTTCATCTGTGCTTTTGGAAAAAATCCTAGCATACCCATAAGACAATGGGCGGTCCGTCATATCCGCAAATCGCAAAGGGAAATTCTCTTTTTCCTCCATGCGGTTCGGGCAGTCTCTCCTGCCGCACCCGAGACAGATTCCGGCACATTTGGTAAAAGGATCCTTCGTCAGCTCCGCATAAAATACCACACTTTTTTTCGGGATCATACAATACGCTGCATTACAGGTAACCGGCAATGCAAGCTCCTGCAGAAGCATGGGAAGGTTCACCAGCTGCAGCAGGCTGCTTATTGGAGGTTCTGAAGTCTCAGAAATCTCCCCACCTAAAAAATGCAATCTGCCCACATGCAGATTCCGATGTACAACCACCCACTCTGTATAAGCCCGGTAGCTTTTTAATAACAATTCACTGGACAGCACCTCGATCATATAACTCTCTGTCAGAAATTCATTCTGCAAATACTTTTCCTGCAGTGCATCGATCCCATTTCCCAGAGTAATGCCTACAGCCAAAAAAGACTGATCCTTCCCGGGAAAAGTCTCTTTGATTTCTCTGTCCTGCCACCCCGCTTCTGTCTCCAGGCAGGGGATCATCTCACCTGCCAGCCTCTTCAGATTGGGATATTCTTCCGGACTATAATGATATTTTTCCATCACACTGTGCAGAAATTGTTCGTCCCTGCACAGTGCTGTGATTTCTGAAAAAAAAGTCTGCATGTTCACCTGTTCTCCCGGAATACCGGTTATCTCATGATGCAGGCATATTTTTCCTGCATCCGGTTAATTGTTTTTAATGTGCAGGCATCTGATGGCATTGAGAACAGCAAGTACCATCACTCCTACATCTGCGAAGATAGCAACCCACATATTGGCGATACCCAGCGCACCCAGAATCAGGCAGATGGCTTTGACTGCCAGCGCAAATACGATGTTCTCGTAGACGATACGCAGACATTTCCGGGAAATCCGCATTGCCAGGGCAATCTTGGCGGGATTATCATCCATCAGGACCACGTCTGCCGCTTCAATGGCTGCATCAGAACCAAGTGCTCCCATGGCGATACCGATGTCAGCACGAGACAATACCGGTGCATCGTTGATACCATCGCCCACAAATGCCAGTTTTTCCTTCGCACCCTTCTCCTGCAACAGCTTCTCCACGCAGCTTACCTTGTCTGCGGGAAGCAGCTCACTGTGTACCTCATCCAATTTTAACTCACCGGCCACATGTTCTGCAACTGTTTTGCTGTCACCGGTCAGCATGACGCATTTCTTCACGCCGGAATCTTTCAGGGAGGCAATTGCTTCCTTCGCGCCATCCTTGATCACATCGGAGATCAGGATGTATCCTGCATAGTTACCGTCTACCGCCACATGAACCACTGTACCTACACCGGTATTTTCCGTATAAGCCAGATTCAGGCTCTTCATCAGCTTTGCATTGCCGGCTGCCACCTGTCTGCCGTTCACCTTGGCAGTTACACCATGTCCGCTGATTTCCTCCACATCACTGACATTAGAGGCATCCAGTTCTTTTCCATAAGCGGTCTTCAGACTCTTGCTGATGGGATGACTGGAATAGCTCTCCGCATAAGCAGCATACTCCAACAGTTCTTCCTCTGTAAAGCCCTGACCGGGATAGATACCCGTTACATCGAATACACCCTTGGTCAGGGTACCGGTCTTGTCAAATACCACATATTTGGTCTCAGACAGCGCTTCCAGATAATTGGACCCCTTCACCAGAATACCACAGGCACTTGCTGCTCCGATTCCTCCGAAGAAAGAAAGGGGAATGGAAATGACCAGTGCACAAGGGCAGCTGATTACCAGGAAAGTCAGGGCACGAATGATCCACGTGCTCCAGGCTGCCGGGTTGCCCATGATCAGGTTGATCACAGGAGGCAGGATAGCCAGAGCCAGGGCACTGTAGCAGACTGCCGGGGTATAATATCTTGCGAACTTTGTAATAAAGTTCTCGGATTTGGACTTCTTCATGCTGGAATTCTCTACCAGATCCAGGATCTTGGATACCGTAGATTCTCCGAATTCCTTGGTTGTACGGATCTTAAGTAATCCGGTCAGGTTCACACACCCGCTGATCACATCCTGATCCACAGTGATCTCTCTGGGAACACTTTCACCGGTCAGGGCACTGGTATTCAGAGTGGATGTGCCTTCCACAACCACACCGTCGATGGGAACTTTCTCACCGGGACGTACCACAATGACTGTTCCGATCTCTACATCATCAGGATCTACCTGCTCCAGGCTACCGTCTTCTGCCTCGATATTAGCATAGTCGGGACGGATATCCATCAGTGCACTGATATTCTGGCGGCTTTTGCCTACAGCGACCGACTGGAACAATTCGCCGATCTGGTAGAACAGCATAACTGCCACGCCCTCGGAATACTCTCCCAGTCCCATAGCACCTACTGTCGCTACTGCCATCAGGAAATTCTCATCAAACACTTCACCATGCATGATGCCCAGAACGGCTTTTCTTAAAATATCATATCCGATCACCGCGTAAGGGATCAGGTACAGCAGTCCCAGCCACAGCCCTTCCAGCGGAACAAAATGCAAAATAACTAATAAGATTGCCGCTACAATAATGCGGATCAACACTTTTTTCTGTTTCTTCGTCATAGGAATCCTCCTTACTTTCCTACGAAATTATCAAGTCTCCCGGTAAAGAGAGTATCTGCTCTCCTTCCGGAATTCATCCTATAAATAAATCTCGCAATCGTCCTCTACTCTCTTGCAGGCTTTTACTACGTTCTCCATAACGGCCTTCTCATCGCTGCCGTCCGCGAATTCTACTTTCATCTTCTGGGTCATGAAGCTGACAGTCGCATCGGTAACGCCTTCTACCTTCTTCGCTGCATCCTCCATCTTCAGAGCACATGCTGCACAATCTACTTCGATCTTGTAAGTTTTCTTCATGGTAATATCCTCCTCTTTCTCCATTAGCATTTCCTGCTTTTTAGATGCTAATGATTTGCATTTAGTTTTAATATTCATTCATATGAGCCACTGTTCATATGTTTATATTACCATATGCCGGGAAAAAGTCAATACTGTTTTTAAATGTTTTGTAAATTGAAAGTTTACGCGAGCAATGAGCCGCGCATAGGCATAGTGAGGACAGCGATGGGCGCTTGCGCACAAATCGCTGTCTTTACTTATGCCGTGATGCGGCGAACGCCGCGATATGAAATAAGATTGGCAGCGCCTTTTGCT